>Ga0181518_10000279_pt1 | contig 59353 bp, 54 predicted proteins | sample PEATcosm2014_Bin_28_FD_119751 | JGI IMG/M metagenome (GOLD analysis project Ga0181518, IMG submission 119751) | Peatland microbial communities from MTU Mesocosm Facility, Houghton, MI, USA - PEATcosm2014_Bin01_60_metaG | ecosystem: Environmental > Terrestrial > Soil > Wetlands > Peat | place...
ATTGGGTATCCGCTTGACTCACCAGCATACAGCCCGTAGTATGCGAGGACATGGAAGACTATCCGCGAGACCTGCAGGAATTCAACGCGCGGTTTGGCAGCGACGAAGATTGCCGGGAATACCTTCGCCAATTGCGTTGGCCGGAGGGTTTTCGCTGTGCGCGTTGTGGTTGTCAGGACAGTTCGCCCGTACGGGTCACTTTATTGCGCTGTCGTGGCTGCCGGTATCAGGCTTCCGTGACGGCGGGAACCATTTTTCAAGACACGCATATTCCGCTTCGGTTGTGGTTTCAAGCCATGTGGTGGGTGACCACGCAGAAGAACGGTGCCAGCGCACTGGGTCTGCAGCATATTCTCGGCCTGAGCAGGTACGAAACCGCGTGGGCAATGCTGCACCGGTTGCGCCGCGCAATGGTGAGGCCGGGGCGCGATTTGCTCTCTGGACGCGTCGAAGTGGATGAATGCTATGTCGGTGGACCGGAAGAGGATCTGCCTGGCAGACTCAATTTGGACAAGACGCTGGTGGCGGTTGCGGCGCAGGAGGATGGGCCAGGCATCGGCCGGATTCGCATGCGCCAGATTCCCGATGCCTCGTCTGCCAGCCTGGTGCCCTTTGTGCAGGATTCGGTCGCCGAGGGCAGTGTGGTGCATACAGATGGGTGGCTGGGATACTTGCCCGTCGAGAGCAAAGGCTTCCTGCACCAGATCACCTACCTGAAAGGGAAACAGGAAGCCGCATCGGAGTTGTTGCCACGCGTTCACCTGGTGATCTCTCTGCTCAAGCGGTGGCTCTTGGGAACGCACCAAGGGGCGGTCAGTCATAAGCATCTGGACTACTACTTAGACGAGTTCACGTTCCGCTTCAACCGGCGCAAGTCACGCAGCCGGGGCAAGCTGTTCTATCGCTTGGCCCAGCAAGCCGTCTCCGTCGATCCGATCACTCGCCACCAGATAGTTCACCGGGACGAGGAAGAATCGGCCGGCAAAACACAACCCCTTGGGGTGTGGTGAATCAAACGGATACCCACTAGGCAAGAATTTCTCGTTTTATTTTCCGCTGGGAACATGCATTCTGATCAGCGTAATTCTGTCGGCGATTCTGTATTTCTTGTCGCGATTCCGGTGATAAATCGTTCCCAACTGAAGTCCAGTCGACGTGCGGGAAAGTGCTTCCATGCGCAACGATGCCGCCCGAAGGCGGCATCGAGTGAAGCAAGTTGGTCGGCAGCGCCTTAGACGCCGACGCCGAATTCTCCCGCCTGATGCTCGCCGGCGTTCGAGTAGAAGTCGTAGGGCGTGCGCTTCTTGAAGCGGTAGCGGCTGCGCAGCTCGGCGCCCACGAAAATGCCCAGGGCGGCAACGGCCATTCCCACAGAGAACCAGGTGATCACCCGCAAGGCAGGGAATCCCGTTTTTTCTTCGACGGGAGTATCTTCAACGGGCGTGAGGGAGTCAACTTCCATGGATATCACGAGCAGCCTCCTGACAGACCATCATAGCGCAAATCGTGCTTGGCTGGCAGCCGGGAAATATGCGGAAAATGGGGACGTTACTCACTCGAAAGTGTTAATTCGGGCCAGCCATAAGGTCTTTTCCACTTCGGGAAGAAAACTGGCTTGAATGGAATTGGCGGCAAGCCGGCGCAACTCCTCCCGGGTAAATCCCTGTTCCGTATGCGCGAGGAGGAACTCGTTGGCGAGATCGGAGCCGAAGAGGGCGGGATCGTCGGAGTTGAGCGTGACCAGCAGGCCGCGATCGAAGTATTTGCGCAGGGGGTGGTCAGCGAAGGAGGGGCAGACGCCGGTGCGGACATTGGAAGTGGGGTTTAATTCGAGGGGAATGTTGTGGGTTTTCAACTCTTCAACGAGTTCTGCATCCTGGATGGCGGAAAGAGCGTGCCCGATGCGCTCGGAACCGATCGAAAGCGCCTCCCAGATGGCCTCGGGGCCGGTGGTTTCGCCGGCGTGGTTTGTGAGGCGCAGGCCATTGGCGAGGGCCTTGGAATAGAGGCTGCGAAAGGGTTCAGATCCGGTCTGGCGCTCATCGCCGCCAAGTCCGATGCCCACGATAGACGAGGAGTGCGGGCGTAACTCGGCGGCCTTGCGAAAGACGCGATCGGCCTCTTCGACGGTAAAGTGGCGGACGGCGTCGAAGATCCAATAGAGCGAGAAATTCAACTCACGGGCGGCGCGCTCGCGGGCGCGTTCCAGGGCCGCGAAAATGGGCTCGAAGGCACGCGGATCGAAATTGCGCCACATATAAATAACGCCGACGGAGATGTAGACCTCAGCATGGACCACGCCCTGGTCGTCGAGGTGCTGCATCATGCGCCACGCGGCCAGTTCGTAATCTTCGGGGTCTTTCAGGCGCCGCGTGATGGCCTTGAAGCACTCAATAAACTCCGTGAAATCGGTGAAACGGTAGAGGGCCTCGGCCTCAGCGAGGGTCAAGTGCGGCGAGTCGTGGCGCGCACTGAGCTCAACCAGCGTCGCGGGCAGAATCGTCCCCTCGAGGTGCAGATGCAGCTCAGCCTTGGGCAGGCGGCGGATGAAGCCCTGAATTTCGTCCATTTGATTAGTTTACGTGGCGGGGTTCGATCGCCCTCGAGGTTTCAACTGCTTCTTGTTCTTCATCGTACCTCACCACTTGATCAGAATCGCGAAGATGATTTTCTGCTCATCACGGCGCAGGTCCGGCATCCAGAGACTGTAGCCCATCAGGCTGCAGGCCTGAGTGGCTGCCTTGATGTTCATCGCGTACTCGGTGGCGTAGTTGACGCTCGGATAGGCGGTGTATCCCAGGCCCGAATCTGTCGACACGGTTCCGTTGGTGCAGGTGAAATCGCCGGGGTTGCCAATGGCCGCATTCACCGAACCGGGAGGCGTCGATCCGCCGCGGCCGGCCCAGTAAGGCACGTCGGAATGACGGTAACCGTAGTCAACGCGGTAGGTAATGAATTGCCGCGGCATGAAATCGTAAGTGAAGGTACCATCCTCGCCGTGGAAGGGCTGGCCCGGGTTCTCAGGAAAATACGCGCTGCCCGTGCTCGCAGTGGCGCCGTTGATGGACGGCAGCAGCACCAGGTAGCGTCCCGGGTTGTTTACGTAGCCGCCGCCCGCGGTTACCGCGTAGCGGTCCTTGTCGAACCAGAAGCGGTTATAAGCCATCCAGCCCAGGAAGCTCTGCTTGTAGTAAGGCGTCGCGGCTACGCCGGGGCTGGCGGGGATGTAGGTCTTGTTGTGCAGCGAGCCGAAGCAGGCCACGCCCGCGCCTTCCTCGCAGCCGGCGTCACCCGTGAGCGTGAACGCCATCCGGTCCAGCGCCCCATCCGGCCGCTCGTAGTACTTCACCTCCACGCTGTTGTCCGTGTGAAAGCGCGTGCGGTTCTCGATGCCGAAGTCGTCTTCGCCCATGCCGTAGTTGTTCGTGATCAGATTGATCCGGCTCGCCGGCGTCCACTTGACCTGGCCGCCCAGGCCCGGCTTGCCGCCGTAACGCGCATACGACTGCCAGCCGTTGACGAACCACGGCTCGATCTTGAGGTGCTGCGTGAGGTAAAACTGTCCGCGCACGCCGGTGAAGAACCACGGAGTATTCGAGGAGACAAACGAAGGCTGGTAGGCCCAGTTGTCGAAGTTGTAGTAGCTGAACAGACCGATATACGACATAAAAATGCCGGCGTCGAGGTTGATGCCGTGCATCTTGTCCCAGTGGTAGCCGCCGAAGGCCTCGGCAAAATACCGGTAGGCGTTGTTCAGGTTCCATTGCCCTCGATTCACGCTGCCGTCGCTGCGCGGCGTGGTGACGGAGTACAGCCCCAACTGCGTCATCATGCGGGCATGTACGTGGTCGACGAGCAGATCGCCGCCGATACCGAGTTGCTCCAGCTGTACCTCCTGCGAGCGAAACACCTCGCTCGATCCGTTGATGGTGTCGTCCTTGGGATGGTTGAAGTCCAGGTTGTAATTCACGTCCACGCGGACCTCCGGGGTAAAGTATTTGGAGCAAAGCGGGCAATCGACGGTGCGCGGATTGCCGTTCAGCCAACCCCAGTTAGCATCGGCAAACGGTGTCACGTGGTCCACCGGCGCCGGCGCAGGGGCAGCCGCCGGTGCCGTCTCCTGCACTGGGGGCGTGTTTGAAACCGGAGCTGCAGTTGGAGACACCAAAGTCGCCCGCAGCGCCTCGGCCCCGCGCTCGTTGGCCTCGATCATCGCTGCCGGTGCTTCAACCGTTTCCTTCAACGCGTTCACCTCCGAGCGCAGCTCCGCAACCTCACCTCGCAGCGCCCGGATGTCTCCCAGCAGCTCGGCGATGTTGATCTGCGTCGCGTCACTCGCCGCACTCGATGCAGGCTGGGCGCCGGCTGGAGGCTCCGCGATCGCCGTCGGCACTGCACTATCGCTGAGAAGATTCTGCTGCGCGTCAGCGCAAAAATACATGAGCGCAAAACAGGCTCCCGCCAAGACAGGAGCGACTCTGCAGATTGTTCTTTTCATTCCGTCTCTCGCTTTCATGTGAGCCTGGCAGTGTGGCGACCCGTTGCGACTGGAATCTCCTCGGCCCAAAATCCCGGCAAGTATACCGTTCCTGAGATAGAGTGCAGTGAGAAAGATCACTCGCGCCGAAAAGTCAGCGTTTGCGGCGCGAAATCCCGACGATCCGCTGCCATCCTTGCCTATCCCGCCTGATCGAGGACCCTCCAAACGGAAATGTGGGTTAAGAATTGTTAAGCATGTCGCTGTTGCGTTGATCTGTGCGAGACTTAAAAACGATGTGGGTTGCTTAGTGGCCGCCTGGTCCCGAGGCAGTGTGGATGGAGACTGCGGAAGATCAAAAACAACTGTCGCTCCTGTTGGTTGACGACGACGTTGAGCTCTGCGGGATGATGAAGGAGTTCTTTGCCGAGGCCGGTCATCATCTGGATTGTGCCAACAACGGCCAGGACGGCCTGAACTGCGCGCTCAGCGGCGCGTATGACCTGGTGATTCTCGACGTGATGCTCCCCGTCTTCGACGGCCTGGCGGTGCTGCAGCAGTTGCGGCGGAGAAAAAACCTTCCTGTCGTCATGTTGACCGCGCGCGTTCAGCACCATGACCGGATCATGGGATTGAATACGGGAGCCGACGACTATCTTCCCAAGCCTTTCGATCCCGATGAACTGTTGGCGCGAATCAGGGCAGTATTGCGCCGCACCGACACCGCGGGCTGGAAGGGCGGCGCCATTTTGACCATCGGCGATATCCAGCTCAATCCCCGCATACGCGAGGCGTCGGTCGCGGGCTCGCCGGTAGAGCTGACTCCCGTCGAGTTCGACCTGCTGGAAATGCTGATGCGTTCCGCGGGCCGGGTGGTCTCTCGAGACGAAATCACTGCGGCCCTTTTCGAGCGTGAAGCCACGCCTTATGATCGTTTTCTCGATGTGCACATCAGCCATTTGCGCAAGAAGCTCGAAGGCGGGCGAAATCTTATCCGCGCGGTGAGGGGAGTTGGGTATGTATTTACCGGATCGGCTTAAGTCATACCCCATGAAATCTCTCTATTCCGGAGTTCTGCTGGCGATGGTGATCACGCTGTCGCTTTCCTTCCTGGTTTTTCACGCCATAGCGGATCGCGTGCAAAGGAAGTCCATCGACCCCGCCTTCGAGCACATCGACGAGTTGGAACTGGAGAGTGCGCGCGGCGCATTAGGCAGCAATGGGTCGGCGGCGCTGAAAGCCTACTTGAACAGTCTGGATCGTGTCTTTGCGGGATCGACGCATTATTTGCTCGACGCACACGGCATAGATGTGCTGACCGGTGAAAATCGCGCAGCGTTTTTGCCTCCCGCTCCACGCACGGAATGGCGCACCCACGCGAACGGCCGTTACATCAAAGCTCAGCGCTCGCCGGACGGGCAGTACTGGATCGTGAACACGGGTCCGTCTGAAAGTCGGCCGCATATCTGGACGTTTCTTCCCTACTATTTTCTTGTCATCGGCGCGACGCTGCTTCTGTGCTGGTTGGCTTCAGTCGGAGTGATATCGCCCATCCACAGAATCGCGGCTTCCATTGCACTCTTCGGGCAGGGCAATCTCTCCGTTCGCGTCAACAGCAGGCGGCAAGATGAAATCGGCCAGTTGGGCCGCTCATTCAATCAAATGGCCGAGCGCCTCGAGCGGCTGATTGTCAGCGAGAGAAGGTTATTGGGAGACATATCGCACGAGCTTCGATCGCCGCTTGCCCGGCTGAAATTTGCCATCAAGCTGGCCAGAACATCCGCAGACAGCAAGTCGGCGCTGGATCGCATCGAGAGGGACGTCGACCGCATCGCCTCGCTGGTGGCCGACATCGTGGAAATCAACTTCATCGCAAGTGGCCCTGTCGTCGAAGGCGTCGGGGTTGTGCGCCCCGCCGACATCATGGATGAGGTGGTTCGCGATTGCCAGGTGGAAGCCGAGATGCGCGGCTGCCGCATCGCGGTGAATGGCCGTCTCTCCGGTCAGGTTGTGGGCAATCGTGAACTGCTGCGGCGCGCCCTGGAGAATGTGCTGCGCAATGCCATTCGCTATGCACCTGAGCATTCCAGCATCGATGTCTCCCTTGCTGAAGACTCTCGCGCCGCGGCCATTGCGGTCCGCGATTATGGTCCCGGTGTTCCCGAGGACGCGCTCACGCGAATCTTCGATCCATTTTTCCGCGTCGACGAAGCGCGCGATGCGAAGAGCGGTGGATCAGGGCTCGGCCTATCCATCGCAAAACAAGCCGTGCAGGTGCATCACGGCACCATTACCGCAGAGAACGCGTCGCCGGGTTTGCGCGTGAAAATCACGATTCCTTTTGGCGCTGCGTCCACTCCGAATTGACATCGAGCGTTGCTGCCAGGAATGACCGCTTCGCAAGTTCTTCGAATGGTTACGGTTCTAAGCTAGCCCGCCTCTTAAGAATTCTTAAGCTTCAAAATCGGCGCAGTGTACTTTAATCGTCTCAATGCCTCATGCGGCGAAACGAATACGCGAGGCAATTGAGGAGATTCAAATGAAGCGCTCATTCGGTTTTGCATTAATGCTCGTTCTCTTTGCAGCCCCGGCGTTTGCCGGCAACAAACCCGCAACTGTGGATATCCCGCAAAATGTACAAGTCGGATCGACGCAGCTGCCTGCCGGCCACTACGAGCTGACATGGACTGGATCCGGATCAAGCGTTCAGGCTTCGCTGCTGCAGAATAAGAAGACGGTGGTCACGTTTTCCGCAAAGATGGTTGAAGGGAAGAACGACCCCGGAGTGGAAACAGACACTCAGGGCGGAGCCTCGATTCTGGACGTGATTCGCACCAGCAGGTTTAGCCTGACATTGAACGGTACATCACAGTCCGGACAATAAGACGGAGTTTACCGGACGTCGAAGCGGAAGAACCGCTCAGACACCGTGAGCAGCAGAACCTTTATCGGGTCGGTGTGCTGGGCTTGACCGGCATGCCAGACCCGATTTTGCTTTTTGGGCGGAGACGCAGCTCGGCCTTGGGAAGGCGGCGGATGAAAGTTTCGAGCTCGTCCTTGCAAAATCACAGGGCCTTCGTGTCTGCTCGGGCTATTGACTCTTGATTGTCGTCGCGTGGTCGTCCACGAAGGTGACGATCCAGGTTTTGCCGGCCTGATCGTAGGTGACGGTGCGGTTGCCCTCCGATGTGCTATCCGATTGTGTTTTCTGGCCGATGGACAGGCGGGTCTCTAATTCGCTCATGCCGGGGAGCACCTGGTGCGCGTCGATGGCGGCCCACACATTCTTAGGCCAGTTGTCATAGATGGTGTGGGGATCGTCGTAAAAGAAGAGGATGTCGCTGAAGTACTGTTCCTGGCTGCCATCGATGGCGCCGATGGCGGTCGCGTAAAGGCTTGCGCTGCCGGGCAGCGCGAAGATGGCGAAGACCTGCCGGCCGCCGTGAGAGATGCCATCGTCCACCTGCGCGGGCGCCGCGGCCTTGATCACTTTCTTGATGTCGAGCCGCTGTGTGGACGGGATGACACCGGCGGATTTCGCGAAGACGATACGGCCAGCTTCGAACGGGAAGTACGGCATCGTGTAGCCGTTCTTCATCCAGGCGCTGGTGTTCTCCAGCTTCAGCACGTCGTCGAATGAAGTGGGAAACATCATGCGCACCACGGCGACGTCGTCGGAGGTGAGGTTCTGCTCAGGGTTGGTCTGGGGGGCGACGCCGGTGTTGCGGCGATGTTCGAAGACGACGAGCAGATAGATGCCGCCGAAAGCAAGCGTGATCAGCGTGACGATGAGAGCTTTTTGCCAGTTCTTCAAGGGAATCTCCTCGCCGAGAGAAGCCTATCGGGACGACATTTTGTTGGATGCAAACTCGGACCGATGACGGCTATAGAGGAAGTAAATGAACAAGCCAATAACCAGCCAGATGACGAAACGGTACCAGGTAATGATGGGCAATCCGGCCATCAGCAGGAAGCAGAAGATGACGCTGAGCGCGGGGATGACGGGCCCGCCGGGGACGACGAATCCGCGATGACGGCCGGGCTCACGCAGTCGCAGCACGATGACGCCAATCGAGACCAGAACGAACGCGAAGAGGGTGCCGATGTTGGAAAGATCGGCGAGCGTGCCGATGTCGAACAGGCCGGAAGGAATGGCCACCAGGATGCCGGCGACCCAGGTCGAAAAGGCAGGAGTGCGGAACAGCGGATGCACGTTGGAGAAGACTTTGGGCAGCAGGCCGTCGCGGGACATGGAGAACCACACGCGCGACTGGCCGATCTGGTAGACGAGGATCGAGGAGATCATGCCCATGAGCGCGCCCAGCAGCACCACCAGGCGAATCCAATAAAGCGGATGGCCGCCGGGCAGAAGCGACAGCCTCTTGAGCGCGTTGACCACCGGGGCCGCGTCGCCCACCATAGACTGCCACGGAACCAGGCCGGTGAGGCAGACGGCCACGGCGACGTAGAGCACCGTGCAGACCACCAGCGTGGCGATGATGCCGATGGGAAGATCGCGCTGCGGATTGTTGCATTCCTCCGCCGCAGTGGAGACGGAATCGAAGCCAATGTAAGTGAAGAAAATAATGGAGCCGCCGGTGAGCACTCCCGACCATCCGTTGGGCATAAAGGGATGCCAGTTGGAGGGATGAATATAGCCGATGACGGCGAAGATGAAGATCAGAATCGCAATCAGCTTGAATCCCACCATCATATTGTTGGTCGACGCCGACTCGCGGATGCCGCGCACCAGGACCACCGTGAGCAGCATGACGATGAGGAAGGCGGGAATGTTGAAGCCGAAGTGCCAGCCGGGGTCGTAGAGGTTGTTGCCGGCCAGATCCTGCAGGCCGCCGGGAAGATAAGCGGGCGAGATCCATCGCGCGCTGGGGTGCAGGCCGAACCAGTCCAGCAGATCGACCACGTGCGCGGCAAATCCCACGCTGACGCTCATGTTGGAGCCGGCGTATTCCAGAATTAAATCCCACCCGATGATCCAGGCGATCAGCTCGCCGAGGGTCGCGTAGGTATAGGTGTAGGCCGAGCCTGCAATCGGAATCATCGATGCCAGCTCGGCGTAGCAGAGGCCGGTGAGCGCGCAGACGAAAGCCACGAGGATCATGGAAATCGCGATGGCCGGACCGGCGCCGGGGCGGCCGGCGAGCGCGGTGTGGGTAATAATGTAACTCGCCAGCGGCGTGTTCACCATGCTCGAGGTGTCAAATTTTTCGCCGGAGATCGCCGTGCCGATGACGGTGAAAATGCCCGAGCCAATGACCGCGCCGATGCCGAGAGCGGTCAGCGACCACGGGCCCAGCGTCTTCTTCAGCCGGTGTTTGGGTTCTTCCGACTCCCGAATCAGCTTATCGATCGATTTGCGCGCGAAGTACTGGCTGGGCAGTGCAGTGCCTCCGTGACGACAGCTTCTAACTGCTAGCTTCTAGCCTCCAGCCCTTCCTGCCGAGGCGACAGGTGTGCCCATGGCACAACGAAGCTAGCGGCTGGAAGCTAGTGGCTAGAAGCCGAGTTTCTACCGCTTCGACTGGCCGCGGACCATCTTCTTGACTTTCTTCTTCAGCGAGCCGCGCGGCGTGGTGCGCTTGGCCTTGGGCGCTGCTTTTTTGCGCGCCGTACGCTTCAGCTTCTTGCGTTCCGCCTTGTCGGCGATCTTTTTAGTATCTGCCACGGTTACCTCTTTCAGTTGGGTGCATTCCACAAACCCGCCGGGACGGCGAGTGCAAATTTGATGTTAACAGGGAAGGGCTGCAAAAAAAACGGCCAGCCTCACACGCAAAACCCTTGCGAGCGGGGTAAACTCTAGAACGATTCCAGGCCCGGTGTATCCAGGACTCAATACTCACGCTGTCATCCTGAGCAATCAACAATCGGATGTCATCCTGAGCGAGCTTTGGCGAATGAAATGCAATAAAACGAGTCGAAGGACCTGCATTTGTTTTTCCAGTGCGGGATGAGTACACCAACTCAGGAACCGTCCCACGCTGGAGAAACGAACGTGGCTCCTGAATCGAGCTCTAAAACATCGAAAGCGACGGATGCGGCGAGGTGCCGCGTCCTGGCCATCAATCCCGGAACCATCTCGACGAAGTTCGGCATTTTTACGCGCGCGGGCGAGGAACTCACGCGCAACATTCATCATGGCGACGATGAGATTCAGCGGTTCAAAGGGCGGCCCATGCTGGACCGTCTGGAGTACCGCGCGGATCTGATCGAGAAGGCGCTGGCAGCGGCAGGATTCACTGCAAAAGGTCAACGCCCCGAGGGTCGAGACGACGAGCACTGGGAAGCAGTGGCCGGCCGCGGCGGCCTTCTGCCGCCGATGCAGTGCGGCACGTACCTCGTGGACGACGCCATGGTGGCGAAGCTGAGGGCGGCGCGGCGGGGCGAGCACGCGTCGAACCTGGGCGCGGTGCTGGCCCTGCGTTTCGCCCAGGCCGCGGGCGTCAACGCCTACATTGTCGACCCGGTGACGGCGGACGAGTGGCAGCCGTGCGCGCGATTCTCAGGCTCGCCGCTCATCGAGCGGAGGTATATCGGCCACTCGCTCAATACCAAAGCTGTAGCCAGGCGCTATGCCCGCGGGTTGGGCCGCAGCTACGCGTCTCTGCGCTTGATTGTGATCCACATGGGCAGCGGCATCACGGTGTCGGCGCATCGCGAAGGACGCATGATCGACAGCAATTCCATCGAAGAAGGCCCGTTCGGCCCTGACCGCACGGGATCGCTGCCGGTGCGGGCGCTGGTTAGATTGTGTTGCTCGGGCACGATGAGCGCGCAGGAGCTAGACCGGCACGTCTTCGGCGATGGCGGTCTCTACGCTTACCTGGGCACGCGGGATTTGATCGAGGTAGAAAGGCGCATCGAATTCGAAAACGGGGGCGCCGGAGACCAGCAAGCCGCGGCGGTCTTCGAGGCCATGATCTATCAAATTGCAAAAGAAGCCGGCGCCATGGCCGCGGTGCTCGAAGGCAAAGTCGATGCGGTGCTCGTGACCGGCGGCATGGCGCACTCTGAGCGCGTTGTGGCGCGGCTGCGCGGCTACATGGAGTGGATCGCGCCGCTCAAGATTTATCCCGGCGAGGATGAGCTGCGGGCTCTGGCCGAAGGCGTCTTTCGCGTGCTCGATGGGGAAGAAGTAGCGAGACGGATGAAAGCGGAGGCTTAGGGATGCACCTTTCTGATGGCCAATTTCCCGGAATTTGTCTCCGATTCTGCAGGGCTTGACAACCCACCCTCGTTCAGGGGTCAGTATCAGGGGCCAGTGGTCAGGGTGAGCGCGGATCGCACGCCTACCACCCACACTCACACGCAAACCGGTCCCTGCCGTTTAGAATGCGGGCAGGAACCAGACGAAGCGGAGCGAAGGGCGGGAGACTTCATTGGCGGTTCTGGCGGTGCAGCAGATCCGGCGCATGCGGGGCGGCGCGCAGGGCCAGTTGATGCTGGGCGCGGACGGCCATATTTATGTGGTGAAGTTCCAGAACAATCCCCAGCACCAGCGCGTGCTGGCCAATGAGTTACTGGCCTCGCGGCTGGCGGCAGCCGCAGGTCTGAGCGTGCCCGAAACCGAGCTGGTGGAGGTTTCAAGCTGGCTGATCGAGAACACGCCGGAGCTCGAGATCGACTTGGGCCCGAGCCACGCGCGATGCCGGCCCGGGCTGCAGTTCGGATCAAGATTCGCCGGCGGATTGATGCCCGGCCAGGTGGTGGACTACCTGCCCGAGGAGCAACTGGCGGAGCTCAAGAATCTCGCCGAGTTCGCGGGCATTCTGGCGCTGGACAAGTGGACGGGCAATGCCAACGGCCGGCAGGCGGTATTCACGCGGCGGCAGCGCGAGCGGAGATATAAAGCCGTCTTTATCGACTTCGGCTATTGCTTTCACGCCGGGGAGTGGCGCTTCGAAGATGCGCCGCTGCGTGGAGTGTATTACCGCAACGACGTCTACCGGGAGATCGCGGGATGGGAGTCGTTTGAACCCTGGCTGACGCGGCTCGAGACCATGCCCTCGGAAACGGTATGGGCGGCGGCCAATGAAGTTCCGCCCGAATGGTACGGCGGCGATATGGGCGAAATAGAAGCGCTGGTGGAGAAGCTGCTGGTGCGGCGGAGCCGGATCCGGGAGGGTATTGAGGCATTTTGGAAATCCGATCGCAGGCCATTTCCGAAATGGGGAGAGGGGGGAAGAGAGGGCAAGGAAGAGGCTTGGAAAGGGGGGCGATGGGGGACTACGATGAAGGTGAATTGAAAGACAGCTGTCAGCTTTTAGCTCCTAGCTTCTAGCTCCTTTCGTGCGGGTGCGGGGGGCGGAGAGTTTGAATGAGACGGCATCGCCAGCCAACTTGGCCCTCGACGGCCGAAGCGGAAAGTAGAGGGCTGCGGGCTGAGAACTGAGAACTGAGAACTGAGAACTCGGAGCTAGAAGCTGCACTATGAACAGCGAACGCCATCGTCGAGAATGCGAATTCCAACTGCTCCGGTATGTGCCGGACGCGGTGCGGAACGAGTATGTGCACATTGGCGTGATCCTGCGCGAGGCCGCGACAGAGGACCAGCCGGCGCGTGCCGAGATCCGTTTTACGCACGACTGGCGGCGGGTGCGCTGCCTCGATCCAGACGCCGACACGGCGCTGCTCGAAGGCATGGAGAGCGAACTGCGGCGGCGGCTCGCAGTCCGCGATTTCGATCAGGAGCCCGCGGGGCGCCTGATGCGGATTCTCGAGGAGTCGCTCTCGCTGAACGTGCAGATGACCGAGCCCAAGGCCTACCTGGCCGAGAGCATGCCGGCGGGGATGGAAGAGCTGATGCGGCTATACGTCGAGACGCCGGCGCGGGAGCGAGCCTCGAGAGTGGCGGGCCGCGCCGCGATCCAGGCGCGTATGCGCTCGGAGTTCGAACGCGCCGGGGTGTGGGATCTCTTGAGAAAAAGAATTGCCGCCGCGGAGTATACGCGTCCCGGGGATCCGCTGCGCATCGATGTGGGCTACCGGCCCAACGGGCTGGTGCGGATGTTTCACGCTGTAAGCCTTGACCCGGGAATCGGCCCGGGAAGCGGCGCGAAGGGCGTCGCGGGAGTTGCCGGGGGTTTGGAGATGGCCAAGGTGCTGGCCTTTTCCGCAGCTGCGCTGCGGGCAGGCGTCGAACGCGTGGAGAAGGCCGAACTGGAGTTGACGGCGGTGATCGAGCCGGCGGCGCGGCTGGGCGCTACCGATGAGGAGCCGGAGAGGCTCGCGATGTACCGCTTTGGCGTGGAGACCATGGAGGAGCACCAGATCCGGGTGCTGACGACTTCGGATATGGAGCGCGTGGCGGAGACGGCGCGGCGGGAGCTGCGCGTCTAGGAACAGGAATGGGGAGCAAAGGGCCGGGGAGTCGAATCGTGTGAGTGCGGCTGCGAATGCGGATCACGCGCGCGCACTCACACTCACACTGGGCTCGACCTACTTGCCGCTGCTCTTGAAACCTGCAACCTGATGCCCGAAACCTGTCAACGGATGACGGCCAACGAGCAGAGGAAGCCCGCCGCAGATTCCAGGGAGCGAAAAGCTCTGGAATACGGGATTGGCGGTGGCTCCGAGGGTTTTTCGGGGGTCTCAGAAAAAAGTTTGCAGAGTTTGCATATAATTTCCCCGCTTCGCTGCAGGATCGGATTTGTTGAGGGTTTTCCGACGGATGGATGCCGTTGATTGAGCTCTGAGCTCGCGGCGGAGATCCGGCGGCAGGAAGTTGGCGATTCGAGAAGGGCATGGCCTAAGGGCTGTGCCCTTTTGTTTTCGGGGCAAGTTTCGGAACATGGCCTCTGACCGCACGAATTCGTGTTTTCGGCAACCGTTGCTTCCCACTCTTTCGCCGGAAAACGGCGAAGGGATGGGGCACGGAATTGGTGCGTATTCAAGCGATCAAAGATCCAGGTTTGGAACAAGGAAGGTGCACGTGAAGGTAGGCGAGCAGTTGCGGGAGATGTGGCGGCAGGCGCGCGGTGGCGGGCAGGACAGCCGCGGCAGAGAGGCCCAGGTCGCGGAGATCGAATCTGCGGAGCTGGCAGCCGCGGTACAGGCGGAGCGCAAGACTTTGGCACTCCCGGCGATCCTTAGCCCGGTGCAGTTTCCTGGGCGGCATCTGCCCAAACCGACGCCGGTGAATCTGCGACGGTTTGCAGAAACCCCGATCGTACGGCGGGCGATCAACGTAATCAAGGATCGCATCGCGGCCATGGACTGGCAGGTGCGGGTGCGGCGCGGCTTCGAGGCCGGAGACGTGGGCTACGTGGAGCGCAAGCTGCGGGCGTTGCGGCGCACGCTGGAGGAGCCGAACCCGACCGACAATTTTCGCACATTGATTGAGCAGGCGATCGAGGACGCGCTGACGGGAGGCTTCGGAGCCATCGAGATGGAGCCGACCGGCGATGCGGAGCGGCCGGCGATGCTGTGGCCGGTGGACGGAGCGTCGATCCGCATCAACGCCAAGTGGGACGGGCAGGAGGACCTGCAGCGTTACGCGCAGGCCATGCCGGGCCAACTGGAATCGAGCGCGGTGGAGTTATTCGACAACCAATTGATGTACATCCGCATGAACCCGCGAAGTTTTACGCCCTTCGGCCTGGGGCCGCTGGAAGTGGCGTTCGAGACCGTGAATCAGTTTCTGAGCGCGCATCGGTTCGCGGGAAAACTGGCGGCGAACTCGGTGGCGCAGTATGCGCTGTGGCTGAACGAGGCCACACCATCGCAGCACGACCGGCTGATCCGTTGGTGGCAGGACGAGATCGAGGGCACGGGCCGCGTGCCGCTGATTTCGACCGAGCAGAAGCCGGAGGTGCTCAGGTTTGCGCAGGGCACGGACGCGGACCTGCGGCTGGCCTGGCAGGAGTTTCTGATCCGCATGGTGGCGAATGCATTTGGCCTGCCGCCGCTGATGCTGGGCCTCGAAGCCGATGTGAATCAATCGACAGCCTCCGAAATGGCAGATGAAGCGTTTCGCGGCGCCATCTCTCCGCTGGCGCTGCTGCTGGCGCAGCACTTTACGCGGGACCTGTTCTCGAAGTGCATCGGCTGGCGCGAGTTCGAATTTGTGTTTAACGAGTTGAGCGCGCGCGACGAGACAACGGAGTTGCAGATGCAGGTGCAGCTGCTGCAGGCGGGCGTGCTGACGGTGAACGAGGTGCGGGCCATGCGGGGGCTGGCGCCGTTAGAGCCGGAAAAACAGCCGCTAGCTTCTAGCTCCTAGCTGCTAGCTGTTCCTGCCGTAACAAACACTGAAGCCGATTCCAGCTCTATGGCGGAGTCGATGAAGCAAGCAGCAGCACTAAGGAGCTGGAAGCTAGCAGCTAGAAGCTGTTTTTTGAGCGGAGCAAACATGCGACTGGAAGCGATGGCGGTGGAAATTCCTCATGTGGACAAGCATCCCAACCGGGTGCCGTTCGAAGGCGTGTTGACGGTGGTGAATGCGGCCAGCGACAAGGCGCCCGCAGGAGCGCGCGGACACCGCGTGATGTTGACGCGCGAGGCGGCGGAGAATGCTCTCGCTTCTCTCGTGGGCATGGCGGTGGATTACCGGCCCGGCTGGGACGGGCACGATGCGCGGCGCAAGATCGGCCTCTTGACTGAGGCCGATGTGGTGGGGCAGCGGCTGGTGGTGCGCGGCTATCTGTACGCACGTGACTTTCCCGAGGTGGCGTCGGCCATGGCGGCGCACGCGCCGGAAGCGATGGGCATGAGCTACGAGCTAGCCGACGCGCGCGTGGAAGACATGAGGGCCGAGGTGTGGAAGCTGACGCGGGTGACGTTTACGGGGGCGGCGATTCTGCTGCGCGAGAAGGCGGCCTACCGTGCGACCAGCTTCCGCATGGCGGGGTAGGAAAGCAGGGACCAAGGGACCAGGGGAACAAGTTAGCAAGTTATTGAGTCAGCGAGTTAGCAGTTAGCGAGTTAGCAGGTCAGCGAAGAGGCTCCGCAATGCGGGGCTTGTTTTGCGGGCCGGCGCAGCAGGTGTTTGCGCGAAAGGCGCGGAAACAGGAGAGGAAGTTCATGGAAAACGACGAGAGAAACATTGCCGAGCGGCTGGAGGCCGCGACCACACAGCTCGAGAGGACGCTGAACTGGCTGGAAGAACGCCAGGGCGCACTGTCGGGCGAAGTGGAGAAGATCTCGGCCACGGTGGAGCAGAGCCGGCGGGAGACCGAACTCGCCGAGAAGCTGGCCGCCGTCGAGCGGGAACTGGCCGAGATAAAGGCCGCAGCCGCGCCCAACGCAGCCAACCCTCTGCGCCGGACCATGCCTGCGGCAACGGCGGAGATGCTGGCCAAGCACGGCATCGGCGACGGGCCGGTAGATGTGCACGCTCTGGACGCGGCATTGTCGGGGCTGAGCCTGGAACAGCGCATCGCGGTGAAGACGCAACTGCTGCGGGCAGGCGCGATTGCATAAAAGCCGTGGATCGTGATTCGTGAATCGTGACCGGATTTTTCCCGGATGCACGAGTGCGGAGCACGAACCACGAATCACGAACCACGAATCACGAACTACGGCCCCATGGAGGGGGTGGAGAGAGCTATGAACGCAACCTTTGTAGATATACACGCGGCAGCGGATAACATCGGGCCGGGCAATATCGAAGTTCCGCTGTACCAGACGGAGATTTTCGACATCTGCCGGCGCTCCAGTCCATTTGGACAGCGCATCAAGCAGGTTCCAGCGACCGGCCATCCCTCGCGATTCTTCGAGCAGACGGCGATCCCCAATCCGGGAGCGGCCGGCTTCGTGAATCCGCGCGGCATCAGCCCTGCGACGGTAAGCCCGGCGCGCACCGAGATGAGCGTGCCGTTGAAGGCGATTGTGGCGCAGATCAACTACAACCTCTTCGACATCGAGTTGGGCGACCAGCAGAAGCAGTTCGCCTATCTGCAGGCCAAAGACCTGGTGGATACGGTGAGCGGCGTGATGGTGACGCACGACGTGGCCCTGTGGCAGGGCACCGACACCAGCCTGAGCGCGCCCACGACCCCGCAGTACATGGGTTGCGCAGCGCAGATCGCGGCCGGCGGCAACTCCGTGACTGTGACCACCTCGATGAAGATCGTAGACACGATCAAGACTACGATTGCGCAGATGGTTGCCAGCACCGGTTATCGCGTGCGGCCCACGGCCATCTACGCCAACCCGGTGTTGCTGGACCTGATCGACCAGGAAATGAAGACCGAGTACAACGTGGTGCTGAACACCACGCAGATCTCGGCGGGCTTCACGGTGAAGAATCTGTCGACGCAAGCCGGCGATCTGCCGCTGATTCCCGACTGGAGTTTGCCGTATACGCCTGGCACCCCCGGTACCTATCCGGCCTACATCGTCACCGAGGACCTGATCGAGTATCACTGGCTTGGCGATCCGGCTCCGCGCATCTTCCAGCTTGGACTGCCCAACTCGCTGGTCTACCAGTATGTCGCGGTCAAGTTCGGCGCGCCGGTGGTGAAGGGCGCGAGCTTCGCGCACACCCAGGTGATGGTGGAACGGTAGGAGAAAACAGGGACTAAGGGACTGAGGGACTAAGAGACTAGGCCACGGACTTTTGTAGGCTAGTCCCTAAGCCCCTCAGTCCCTGGTCCCTTTCTTTTGAAAGGAACTTTCATGGCCTATCTCGAGCCAACGGATTACGCGAACTATGGATTGCCGGCGGGAACGACGGCGGACTGGATTACGGCTGCCACGGCGTTGATCAACAGTCACTGCAGGCGGCCGGACCTGAACGTCGTCGAATACATCGAGCGCTTGCGCGTGGTCACGGGAGCGCAGACCGTGCTCTTGAGTTATCTGCCGCTGGCGCCGCTGGCTCCGGCCACTTCGCCGCTGGTGGGTATCAATGGCCGCTATGCCAGGCCGCGGCGCGGCGAGATTCTCAACGAGCCGATGAGCGAAATCGTGTTGGCGTTCGCATTGCCCGGGCAATGGACGGCGATCGATCTCACGCTGGTGGATTTCGACCCCACGACCGGCGAGCTGACGCTGCCCTGGAATGTGCTGGGACTGCCTTACAACGAGGTTCAGGTCACTTATACGGCCGGCCTGACGACGATCGGCGATGACGTGAAGTCGGCGTGCGCGCAGATTGTGCGCAACGCGCAGGCTACGCCGGCGCTGAACGCCAGTATGAGCAAGATCGACACCATGCAGGTGAAGTATTTCTCAAGTTCGTTGATTGACGAGACGGTGCAGGAGTGGCTGAAGCCGTACGTTGCGAACAGGCTGGGATGAAGCAGGGAACAAGGAACCAAGGGACCGAGGGAACAAGAAGACAGGGACTAAGGAACCGCGGGACTAAGGGACTGAGCCTCGATCTCGGACATCGATGGGAGCAAGTTATGAGTGATACAGAGCCGCGCAACCCGCGGGGAGCGCCGCAGATGCTGGCCGACGCCTTGTTGCGAAGCGCGGCGGGCGCCACGGCCCTACTACGCGTGACCGGCAGCAACACCGATACTGGCATGTCGGAGGTAGGCCTGGTGGCGACCACCTTTGCGGAGGTTCCGGTGAGTCCGGTCCTGATGCGAAAGCTGCGGCCCACCTGGCAGGAAGGCGGGGAGTCGAAGTGGGAGCTGCTGGTGTCGGCCACCAGCGTCGCACAGCAGGTGAACGCACTCGACCTCGAGTCAGCGCAGGCTCTGTTTGCCATGACGCTGGCGGTGACGGTGGCCGGGCAGGACTATTTGATTGAATCCATCGCCTCGAACGAAGCCTTCGGGCAGGTGTATCTCTACCGGCTGCAGCTGCGCGAGGCGCGGCAGCAGGCGGTGTAATTGCCGTGGATCGTGATTCGTGGCGCGGGATTCGTACCGGGGATCATCGAGTACCTCTGTGAGCAAGTCTCTGAAAACGAATCACGAAACACGATCCACGAATCACGGTACGGAGTATTTCGATGCAGAATGCGAAAGATTCGTTTTACATGGCGCTGCGCGCGCGCCTGACGGCAATCAATCCGGAAAGGACCATCCTGCTGCGCGGCGCGGTGCGTCCGGGAATTCTGGTGGAGGAAGCGGAAGCGCCCTTCAGCCAGTTGCCCAACGACGTTTTTGTGCTGCGCTGGTCGGGGTTGGCGGCGGACCTGGATCTGGCTTCCACGATGGCGGCGGAACAATGCGAGATCTTGTACCAGACCTGCGGAACGCAGAGCTTTGGCGGTCTGGATCGCGGGCGCGCCTTAAGCGAAATGGATGAGGAGCTGATGGCGATGCTGCAGCCGTTCTACACGCCCAAGCTCAAATACACGGCAACGCCCGCGGCGGCGATGCTGACGCAGGTGTTTTGGGATGAGCCGGTTTTTGGGCCGGCGGCAAGCAATCGTGACCGGCTGGCGCGCAGCGCGAGTGTGATGGTGTACAGCTACCAGGAGCAGGGGGAGTAAATGACAGCAACATGGTTTTCCGCTCCGGCGCCGGTGACGCGGCGGGTGCGCGCATACTTTGCGCCCGTGAACCGGGCGGCACAAACGCCGGTGCTCTTCGATCCATCGCAACAAGGCAGGTTCAGTCTCGGCGCTCCGCCCGCGCCGTGGATCGACCTGGGCTGGATTCAGGATTTCGCACGCAAGCCGTCCAGCAAGTCGACCGCATTGCTGACGGGTATTCCGGCTGCGGCTCTCGAGCAGGTGCGCGAGACTGTGCAGGCGCAGTTGAGCCTGCAGTTTTTGAGCTGGACCAAGCTGACCATGGCGCTGGTGACGGGTTCGCAGCATATGAACGTGCTGGCTGTAACGGGCGATCCAACGCTGGCGGCGGATGGAGCGACGGCAGCACCGGCAGTGACTCCGCAGAGCGGATCGACAAGTACATCCATTCTGCTGGCGTCGACCGATGCGGCCAAATTTGCGGCTGGATCGATCGTCGCGGTGGATGTGGATTACGCCGGGCAGACCGGTTACTTGGGTTGCCCGGTTGCGGGCGCCTACTTGCGCCAGGCCTTAACGGATGTGGATTACATCCGGCGTGTGACCTTCAACGTGGCGCTGGTGGCGCAAGTGGCGACCACCGGGCTGACGCTTGCTGGGCCATTGCCCGGAGGCGCGCCGGCGACGGGCGCAAAAGTGCAGGCGGTGATGGGCTTTGTGGACCGCGAAGGCGGCAGCTTTTATCAGGAGTGGTCGGCGCTGTTTTTGATGCAGGGCAGCCAGGGAGAAAGAATCTTCTTCCACTATCCGCGCTTGCAGGCCATGGGCGGCGCGGAGGAAGTCATCGCCCCGCTCAACGGGAAAGATCAGAACGGACAGTCGCGGGTGATGCTGAAAGGGCAGTTTCTGGCGCTACCGGTAACGGACCCGCTGGATGCCGAACGCGTGGTTTGCTATCGGAGTTTTCTGCCAGCGGCGAATGCGCTGGTATAGGAAAACTGGGAGCGAGGGAGCAAGGGAGCGAGGGAGCAAGAGCCCACGAGCCGCGGTTCACGAACCACGAGACACGAATCACGAGAAATGCGATGAAAATCACAATTCAGGGGTTGGACTATTCGAGTGCGCTGGACGCTGTTCGCCCGTTGACCATCGAACGGAAGATCAACGAGCCCTCCATCTGCCAGTTGTGGCTGAGCCTCCCCACCAATGCAAGTCTCGCGTCGCCCTCACGCTTCCAAACGCTGGCGGTGACGGGCGATGACGGCACAGCCTACTTCACGGGATACATTGCCGTGAGCCCGCTGCCGGAATACGCGGGGATGGGCGTGGAAGGCCCGCGTTACCGCACGGCCATCCAGGCGGTGAGCGACGAGTGGCTACTGGATCAGATGCTGATGCCGCCGAGCGCCGGCGCGAGCGACCTTACGGCCGGCCAGGTGCTTGCCTTGCTCATTGCGGAGTCCGGCTCGACGGCGCTCTCGACACAGGAGCTTTCACTGCAGGTGCCGGTGGGCAACTTCGCTCCCGAACCCGGCGCGAGTTGGAGCAAAAGTGCGGGGCAGGCCGCCAGCATGGCGCGTGCCGCGTATCGCGCTCTGAACGGCGCCATCACGCTTGCCTCTGTGTCGACCACGGTGCATCCGCTGAACGAAAGCGACGGAAGCTTGAATCTTGCCAGTCTGGCGTTTACGGCCAGCGTGAAGCGCGCATTGGCCAACGATGTTACGGTGTGTGGCGAGAACGAGCCGGTGGCGTACGTGACGGAGTATTTTCTGGGCGACGGTGTGACTACGGAATTCGACCTGGCCGAGGATCCGTTCTTCCCGGCGACATCAAAGTCCACGATTGTCAGCGAGCTCTTCAACGAGCCGGGGATCAACCAGACGGTTTGGAACGCTGCCGGCGGAGGGTACATCACGCTGGGACCCAACGGCCTGGCGATGAACGGCGGCAACGGGATTGACGGCGAAACCACGCTGGCCTGGCTCGATCCCATCGAGATGGGAGGGACGCTGCTGCTGGAACTGGTGGGAGTGACACTGTCTCCCGGCAGCATGGGAATATTGGGTGGATTTTTCAACGGCTCCCAGACTGCAGGGGGTTGCACTGCGGGGATGCAAGCCACTGCGCAACAAGGCACCGGAGCCGTGACGTTGCAGCCGACAGTAATGGGCACAGCGGCGGGTACCACCTTTGCGCTGAATCCTGCAAACACCTACACACTGCGCCTGCGAATTCACTGCCCGGAGAGCTACCGCGCGCCGTCTATGTACTACTCCTTCGGCGATAGCGGCCCTATCGGCGCAGGCGGAGTATGGCTGATGGCGCCGGGCAACATCCAGATGGAAGTGCAGGAGTTCGTGAACGGCGTAGGCGCAACGCCGGTGACGCTCTACGACGGCGCGGTGACGAATCTACCCGCGCCCTGCAATCTGGTTCCGGTGAGCAGCATCAATTTGATCGGCACGATACGCGCCATCAATCTGAGCAACCTGGGTTCCGGATGGGTGGTGAGCACGACTCCCAGCGGCGGACCCTACACGCGGCGCATCGGGACCACGGCGGAGGCGGCGGAGTGTCATGTCGAACGCACTGGGAAGCTGGCCTTCTACACCGGGTATACGCCGGTTGCGGGCGAGCAGATTGCGGTGAGTTACCGCACGATAGGCCGCGCCGTAGGCCGCGCGGTGAACACTGTGAACCAGCAGGCGCTGGCCGCAGCCGGATCGCCATCGGTGGCCGCGTGGATCGGCTCAGTGACCAATCCCCCGGCGCGCACCTCGACGGATTGTCAGAGCGCGGCGCAGGTGATGGCGCAGGCCGCGGCCAGCGTGAGCGCGTTGTGGAGCGGTACCTACAAAGGGAACCGCAGTAGCTTCTCGAGCGACGTGTGGCCGGGCGATGCGCTGCTTCTGAACGCGCCTTCCACGAATCTGAACGCCGAAGTTGTGGTGCGCTCGGTGAAGGTAGCGTACAGCCCGAGCTTGCCCGATCTTGTGGAATACGACATTGCATTTGCCAACGACTGGGCCGACGACCTGGCCATCAAGACCAGCGCTACGGTGCCGGCAAATGCATGGCTTCCGGCGACGGTGAATCCCACGGTGCTGGCCAATCTGACCCGTCTCACAGTGTCGGCGCTGAACGGCAGCACGGTGACGGTGAATACGGGCGTGACGCCGCCATCGGGTGGCGGTTTCGAAGTTCGGCTGCGCGATTTTGCGTTCATGCCCGGGCAGGATCCGACGCTGGCGTTGCGGGGCTCGCAGCCGAACCTGACGTTGTTGCGGGTTTCGGCGAGCGACCGGTTCTACATCCGGATGTACGACGGCTCCACGCCGCCCAACTATTCCGAGTTCTCAACGGCGTTGTTCATCAATTTGCCGCTGAGCGGATGAACGCGGATCGTCAATCGTGGATCGTGATTCGTAGTTCGTGAATCGTGAGCGATCCGCTACGGCAGTACTGATCCACGACGCACGAATCACGGTTCACGATCCACGAGATGGAGTGCGGCGCATGCGCATGATGAATGAATTCGAAGCCCAAGTGATCAGCGATCTGAGTGTGCTGAAGTCGCAGATGGCCGGCCTCATGGCGACGGTAACGGCGGACGTTTGGCCGATCTGGAACGCCGCATGGATCGCCACGAGCAGAACTGGCAACGCGCCAAGGGCTTTCTTGCGGCGCTTAGCGTGCTGTTCGCAGTGATCGAGGTTGCCGTAGAGGCATGGCACCGGCATTGACACATGCGCGGTGGGCGAACCGCGCCTTTAGCGAGATTCGTGCAATTAGTCGATGTCCGTTCATATAATGAACCCATGAGCGAGCAACCGCTGGTGGGCGTGGTGATGGGCAGCAAGAGCGATTTCGAGACGCTCTCGGCGGCCGTGGAAATCCTGCACGCGTTGGAGATTGCGCACGAAACGCGCATTGTGAGCGCGCACCGCACTCCCGATTGGCTTTTCGAATACGCAGAAACGGCCCGCGAGCGCGGCCTGCGCGCAATTATTGCCGGAGCCGGAGGTGCGGCGCATTTGCCCGGCATGCTGGCAGCGAAAACTCTAGTTCCGGTGCTGGGCGTTCCGGTGGCCGCGACGCAGTTGAACGGACTGGATGCGCTGCTCTCCATTGTGCAGATGCCCAAGGGCGTTCCCGTGGGGACTCTAGCGATTGGAAAGGCCGGTGCGGCTAACGCAGCATTGCTGGCGGCAGAAATCCTGGCCGCGACCGACGCCGCACTGTACGAACGGCTGGCCGCGTGGCGCGCGGCGCGCACCCAGGAAGTGCTCGACCAGACATTGGGCGAGGAAACGCCGAAGTGAGTGACGCCTCTCTCCAGAAAACAGGAAAAGTTGTGCGGCCGGGCGGGCTGCTGGCCATTCTTGGCGGCGGACAGTTGGGACGCATGACGGCGATGGCTGCGCGCACCATGGGCTATCGCGTGCGCGTGATGGATCCGGAACCCCAATGCCCCGCAAGCTTTGTGGCCGATGAAACCATCGTAGGCCGCTGGGACGATGTGGACGCGGCGCGACGACTGGCGGTCGGCGCCGATGTGGTGACGCTGGAGATTGAGCAGATCGGCGTTGATGCGCTGCGCGAAGTGGAACGCCTGGCGCCATTGCGTCCCGGCGTGGAGCCCATCCGCATTATTCAGGACAAGACACTGCAGAAGCCGTGGCTCGCAGAGAACGGATTTCCCGTGGGGCCGTTTCGCGTAGCGCGCAGCGAAGCCGAGCTGCGCGAGGCCGCGGCCGCGCTGGGCGGCGACGTGTTTGTGAAGACAGGGCGCGGCGGCTACGACGGGCGTGGTCAGGCACGGGTCGGCGCTTCGCACGGTACTGATTTTGGACGAGTGTGGCGGGAACTCGGCGAACGCCGCGCGGTCGTGGAGAAAGCCCTCGATCTCGAATGTGAGATCAGCGTGATGGCGGCGCGGAATCCATCCGGCGAGGTGCGCGCCTTTCCTGCCGCGCGCAATCACCACGAGAATCAGATTCTGGCGTGGAGTGTGCTGCCCGCCGGAGTGGGGCCAGATTTGGAAGCGCGCGCCGAAGCACTGGCCGCGGACTTGGTGGCCAAGCTCGGCATGGTGGGCCTGCTTTGCGCGGAGATTTTCGTTACGCGCTCGGGCGAGCTCCTCATCAACGAGCTTGCGCCGCGGCCGCACAACAGCTATCACCAGAGCGAACGCGGCTGCGCAACCAGCCAGTTCGAGCAGTTAGTGCGCGCTGTATGCAATTTGCCGTTGGGCCCGACAGAGTTGATTAGTCCGTGTGCGATTGTTAATCTTCTCGGCGATTTATGGCTGAACGGTGAGCCGAATTTTCCTGCGTCGCTGGCAGTGCCCGGCGTGCAGCTGCATTTGTACGAGAAACACACGCCTCGCGCGGGACGGAAGATGGGGCATCTTTCGAGTGTGGGGGCGACGGCGGAGGAAGCGCTGGAGCGGGTGCTGGAAGCGAAGCGAAGACTCTAGCGATTGATCCGATAGAGCACGTGCCTGCGCAGCGGATGGCCTCCCGGCAAATTCGGATGGTCGAAGTCGTCCGCCAGATCGTGCGTCATGCCGAGCCGCTCCATCACGCGACGCGAACGCAAGTTGGCCGGAACCGTGAAGGCAACCACCTGCGCCAAATCAAGGTCATTGAAGCCGAAGCCGAGCGCGGCCTGCGCTCCTTCAGTCGCAAGCCCTTTGCCCCAATGCTCGGAAGCAAGCCGCCAGCCGATTTCGACGGCGGGCATAAAGTGCGCGTCAAATGCCGGAATGGACAAGCCGATAAAACCGATGAACGAATTCGTAGCCAGGAGTTCAACCGCAAAGGGGCCAAAGCCGTGACGGTTGAAGTGCTCCCGAGCGTGATCGAAAAGTGCGTCGGACGCTTCTGCTGTGAGCGGCTCCGGAAAGAACTCCATCACGCGCGGGTCGGAATTCAGATGCCGGAACGGAAGCCGATCCGAGCCGCGCCATTGCCGCAATAACAGCCGTTCGGATCTCAACTCGTTGCGCATCGCTGGCAGCCCTGCCGGACCTCTTACTGCAACGCCTGCCCGGCTTTTTCCCAGCGCTTGGGGCGGCGATTCTGTTGCAGGATCTTTTTGCGCAGGCGCAGGCTCTTCGGAGTGACTTCGACGAACTCATCGTCGGCGATGAATTCGATGGCCTGTTCGAGATTCAGCGTCTTGTACGGCACGAGACGAATCGCGTCGTCGGCTGTCGAGGCGCGCATGTTAGTCATCTTCTTTTCGCGGACGACGTTCACGTCGAGATCGTTGTCGCGCGAATGCTCGCCGACGATCATGCCTTCATACACCTCGACGCCCGCGCCGACAAATAGAATGCCGCGCTCCTGCAATCCGTTCAGCGAATAGGTGGTCGTGTTTCCCTGGCGGTCAGCGATAAGCGCGCCGGTGGGCCGCTGCGGAATCTCGCCTTGATATGGAATGTAGCCGTCGAAGAGCGCATTCATGACGATGGTGCCGCGCGTCTCGGTGAGCATTTCGCTTCTCAAACCAATAAGCCCGCGACTAGGCACGCGAAATTCGAGGCGCACGCGGCCCGAGCCGTGATTGTGCATCTTGGTCATCTCGCCTTTGCGGGGCCCAAGCTTCTCAATCACCGTGCCGGTGAATTGCTCGGGCACATCGATGGTGAGGTGCTCGACCGGCTCCATGCGCACGCCATCGACCATCTTGGTGACGATTTCCGGCCGGCCAGCCATCAGTTCGAAGCCTTCGCGGCGCATCATCTCAATCAAAATTGCAAGCTGCAGCTCACCGCGCCCTAGCACTTTGAACGCATCGGGCGAGCCGGTTTCTTCAACGCGAATGGAAACGTTGGTGAGCAATTCTTTTTCCAGGCGCTCGCGCAGGTTGCGGCTGGTGACGTACTGGCCCTCGCGGCCAGCAAACGGCGAAGTATTGACATTAAACTGGATCGCGATGGTGGGCTCGTCGATGACGATGAGCGGCAGCGGCGCGGGATTTTCGACGCTAGTGATGGTTTCGCCGATGGTGATGCCTTCAATGCCGGCCACGGCCACGATATCGCCCATGGTGGTCTCGGTGGTCTCGATGCGCTTGAGGCCGGAGAAGGTGAAGAGCTTGGTGATCTTGGTTTTGTAGAGCGAGCCGTCGCGGCGCGAGATGTTGACCTCGTCGCCGACGCGCAACGTGCCCTGAAAGACGCGGCAGATGGCGATGCGCCCGAAGTAATCGGAATAATCGAGATTGGTGACCAGAATCTGCAGCGTGCCTTCAGGATCGCCGGTGGCTTCAGGAATGGTTTCGACGATGGCGCGGAATAGGGGCTGCAGATCCGTGCCGGGGATCGCGGGATCGGTGGAGGCCGTGCCTGCCTTCGCAACCGCGTAGAGCACTGGAAAATCGAGTTGCGATTCTTCGGCGTCTAGGTCGATGAAGAGATCGTAAATCTCGTTCAGCACTTCCTGCGGCCGCGCGTCGGGACGGTCGATTTTGTTGATGACGACGATGGGAAGCAGCTTGGCTTCGAGCGCCTTCGAGAGCACGTAGCGGGTTTGCGGCAGCGGCCCCTCGGCCGCGTCCACCAGCAGCATCACTCCGTCGACCATCTCCAGCGCGCGTTCCACTTCGCCGCCGAAATCGGCGTGGCCCGGGGTATCGACGATGTTGATTTTGCCGCCGTCGAAGTTGATGGCGGTGTTCTTGGCCAGAATCGTAATGCCGCGCTCGCGCTCAAGCTCGTTCGAATCCATCACGCGCTCGGCCACTTGCTCATTTGCGCGAAAGGTTCCTGCCTGGCGAAGCATTGCGTCGACAAGCGTGGTCTTGCCATGGTCCACATGGGCGATGATGGCGATATTACGTATCGTCGGGCTCACAGGTACAAGTTTTCCTTCTCTCGGGTTCGGCGTCATGGGCCGTGGGGTTGGGGGATGAAAAGTGGAACAACTGGCCGCGCGGCACGGCTATTTCCATTTTAGCAGCCGCGCGTCTCGCGTTCCGAATGAAATGGTGGGTCAGTTTGAAAGATCCTTCACTCGGGGGCTAATGCCCGCCTTTATTTCTGGGCTTTTGCGACACGACTGAAGTCGTGCCCTTTCGCGACAGATTCAAACTGACCCACTACCCAAGCCACATTCCAGTTCCACGTGCGCCGCGCGAGGGATTACACTTCTGGAGCACATGAAAACTGCCGTTCACGACCACCCGAAATCTTTGTCCCGCCGCCGGCTTGCCCGGCAGGTATGCGCCTTCACCGCTTTGCTCGCCGTTTGCGCGCTCTGCTGCATCCTTGCGCCGCAAAGTGCCCGGGCACAGGCCGCTTCCCCCACCGGCCAGCTCCGCATCTATTCCATCGATGTTGAAGGCGGCCAATCCACGCTGCTCGTGGCTCCCTCCGGCGAGTCGTTGCTGGTCGACACTGGTTGGCCGGGGAACAACGGCCGTGATGCCGAGCGCATTCTGGCCGCCATGCACGATGCCGGCATCAAGCGCATTGACCATGTGCTGATCACGCACTTTCACGACGACCACGTGGGCGGCGTCCCCGCGCTGATTGCAAAAGTCGAGGTGGGCGAGTTCCTTGACCACGGCGAGAATCGCGAAGACGCAGCCGACACGCGCAACAACTACGCGACCTACGTCAAGGCCATTGCCGGCCATCAGCGGCGCATCGTGCATCCTGGCGATACCATCCCCATCGATGGCCTGAGCGTGGTGGTGCTGACTGCCGACGGCGAGCACATTGGCGCGGTTCCCGGCATCAAGCCAACGCCCAACCCATGGTGCGCCAGCGAGCACGCATGGGCTGACGACCCCACGGAAAACTCGCGGTCTGCCGGGGTCTTGGTCACCTTCGGCCAGTTCAAGTTTCTCGATCTCGGCGACCTGACCGGCAAGAAAGAAGTGGCCCTGGTGTGCCCGAACAACCCTATCGGGACCATCGATCTCTATCTGGTCACGCATCACGGCATGGATTGGTCGAACTCGCGGGCCATCGTCGACGCCGTGCATCCCCGCGTGGCCATTATGAACAACGGCGCGCACAAGGCCGGCAAACCGGCAGCGTGGCAGATCGTGCACGACAGCCCCGGGCTGGTCGATCTGTGGCAACTGCATACGGCCGAGGATTCCGACGCTGCGCATAACAGCCCTGAGTGGCTGATTGCCAATCCCAGGGGCGACGGAGACGGCCACGCGCTGAAGGTGGTCGCCCTCCCTGATGGAAGTTTTTCGGTGACCAACACGCGGACGGGGCAGACCAAGGAATATCCACGGCATTAATGCAGCAACCGGATTCGTGCCACAACGCGCGGCCGCGGGTGAAAGCCGGCGTCCTGCCGGTCTATAATCGCTTCCGCAACCGGAACGCTGTTCACCAGCGCTCCAAATCTTTGGAGGAATCGTCTTATGTCTTCATCTCGCCGGGAATTTCTTGCCGGCCTGGCAGGCGCGGGTGCGCTGGCGACGTTGCCGCGCACGGTGCGCGCTTCTGCCGCCGGCCCGCTCTACCCTCCCATGAACCTGTCGGCTTTTCAGACTCCGGTGCATCACGGCGAGACTGAGATTCGGCTCGGGTGCGCCGCCATGACCTGGGGCGACAATGCAGCCAACGCGATCAACGACGTCGCAGCCGACGGTTTTGCCGGGATCCAACTGCGCGCGCCCACGCTCGATCAATATCCCGATCCCCACGCCCTGCGCGATCTGCTTGCGCAACACAAGCTCACGTTTGTGGCGCTTTCGAGCGGCACCGCTTTGCTCGATCCCGCTGTGCGCCAGCAGCAGCTTGAGACGCACGTGCAGCATGCGCGGTATGTGCATGAGGCAGGTGGGCTCTATCTGCAGTTGATCAGCGCCACTGCCAAGCCCGGCCAAACCTTTACCCCGGACCAGTACAAGCTGCAGGGAGAAATCTTTACGGAGATCGGCAAGCGCATTGCCGACTACGGCATCAAACTCGGCTTTCACAACCACATGAACTCCATCGGCCAGCCGCCCGAGGCCGTCGACGCCATCCTGGCGGCTTCCGATCCGAATTACGCTTATCTCCTACTCGATGTGGCGCATTACGTTCAGGGCGGAGGCGACCCGGTTGCGGCCATCCACAAATACAGCAACCGAATTCTCTTCATGCACTTCAAGGATGTGAAAAACGCGGACAACGCGAATGGCTATGAATGGGTGGAACTGGGCAGAGGACGCGTCGATCTCCCCGGCGTGATTGCCGCGCTGCACGAGGTTCACTTCCGCGGCTGGGGTGTGGTGGAACTGGATCGCGTGCCGAAAGGCGACCCGCTGACGCCCAAAGAGGCCAACGCCGTCAGCCTTGAATACCTGCGTGAAAAACTGGGGGTGCGCGCATGAGTTGTCCATTTCGTCTCTCCGTCATTAACGATGAAATTTCCGCGGACTTCGATCACGCCTGCTCGGTTGCGGCCAATGACTTCGGCCTGCAATGGATCGAGATTCGCAGCATGTGGAACAAGAATGCAACCGACTTGAACGCCGATGAGGTGGATCGCGCCCGCCAGATCCTGGAAAAGTACAAGCTGCGCGTCACCGACATCGCCAGCCCGCTTTTTAAGGTCCACTGGCAAGGTGCGCCCATGTCGAAAGAGGGGCCGCGCCGCGATCAGTTCCACGCCGACTTCGACTTCAAGCAGCAGAACGCAGTGCTGCAACGCTGCATCGATCTCTGCAAGGCTTTTCAGACCGACCGCATTCGCTGTTTCGATTTCTGGCGGCTCGACGATCCCAAGCCGTATCGTGCGGCCATCAACGACAAACTGCGCGAGGCGGCGCGCACCTGCGCCCAGCACAATCTGGTCTTGCTGCTCGAGAACGAGCCGTCCTGCAACACCGCCACCGGCAAGGAAGCTGCGGAGACACTGGCCGCAATTCGCGAGCCCAACTTCATGCTCAACTGGGATCCGGGCAACTCCGCGACCTTCCCGAATGACACGCCTTACCCCGACGATTACAAACTTTTGCCCAGGCACCGCATCGGCCACTGCCATTGCAAGGACACGATTCGCAATCCCGACGGCAAGTGGGAGTGGGCACCTGTGGGCGGGGGCATCATCGACTGGGTGGGCCAGTTCCGCGCCTTCCAGCACGATGGCTATCGTTACGCCGTGAGCCTTGAGACGCATTGGCACGGCGGCAAGCCCGAGCCCGGCAGCAGCATGAGCGTCGGTGAGGCCTCAAGCCGCATCAGCATGAAGGGCTTGAAGGAAGTTCTGGCCAAAGCCCGCATCAGCTGCTGAGGAATTTCCAGCCAGCCGGTAACTTGTAGCCCGTAGCTTTGTGTTCCCGCTTTTGACTACCGGCGATGGGTCCCCGGCTCCAGCCCTTTTCCCCGCGTGCAGGCGGCCGCAAGCATTCAACAGGCATTCACAATTGGGGCGCAATCACACCGCTAGGATAGGCATGGGCCAACGCCAGCCGGCGCACACTCGGTGCGCTCCTTTTGGCGTCCAATGTCTATGACGCGGACGGATTTACTTCAGATAGGCGCGCACCAGGTCGATCAGGTCTTCGGCCAGTTCGGGGGCAATCTGCTCTTTGGCTCCGTCCACCAGATGGAAGCGGATGTGCGTTTCCAGCACCTCGGCCATCAGGCTATTGACGCCTCCGCGGACGGCGGCCAGGAGCATCAACTGATCTCCGCAGTCCTCGTGGCCCGAGAGCGTGCGCTCCACGGCGTCGAGTTGCCCGCGCAATTTCTTCACGCGTTGCAGCAGCTTGGCTTTTTCACGGTCCTGATGCGACATGGTCTGAATTCCTCGCTTGACAATACCCACCCGGGGTATGGTATTAACCGAGTTGGGGTATAGTTGCTTCCCCACTATTCTATGCCCATCCGCAATGCCAACCCGTTGCTCCAAGCGCTTGCCATTCTGGTCTGTGCCTTTCTGTTTACGGGTATTCTCGCCGCCGCGCAGGCACCCTCCAACTTGCCCTCGGCGCCGGAGCCGCAGTTACCGGCTGGGGCGCAACCTGCCGCCGAAAACCCGAACCTGCTCTCGTACCAGCCCATGCCTGCCAGCCTTTCCTTTACTGCCGACGACGCCAGCGCGGACGGCACAGGCGCCGCCGACCGCCAACCGGAAACTGCGCCTGTCCTATCCATGGCGCCGCACTCCGAGAATGCGCGCTATTGGATCTCTGGCCAAGCCAACAGTATTTTTCAGATGCATGGGCATTTTCGTTCGCCCTACGAAGGCCCGAACAGCCTGATTGACGATTTTGAGACCAAGGCCTCCGAAGTGGCAACGCTCTATCTGGGTTATCAGTTGTGGCCGAACACGCGTTACAGCACGGATCTGATCGCCGATTTTGAGAATGCGGGGGGGCGCGGCATCTCGCAGACGCTCGGACTTGCCGGCGCAACAAATCTCGATGTGGTGCGTAATCCCAATCTCAGCACTGCACCCTATCTTGCCCGCGGCGAAATTCACCAGATCATCGGCCTGACCAGCGAGATGGTTGATCAGGATCGCGGGCCGCTGGCGCTGGCGACGAAGGTCCCGTTGAGGCGCTTCGAGATTCGCATCGGCAAAATGACACTCCCCGACACCTTCGACATCAACTCCGTCGGGTCGGACAGTCATTTGCAGTTCACCAACTGGACCATCGACAACAATGGCGCATGGGATTACGCGGCCGACACACGCGGCTACACCGTGGGTGGAATTCTGGAGTACGACGACCGCATCTGGTCGGCGCGCTATGCCATCGCCGCGATGCCGACGGTAGCCAACGGGATCACGCTGGACTGGGCCTTCAGCCGCGCCAGCGGCCAGAACTGGGAGTTCGAACTGCGCAAAGGGCTCTTCGCGTCGCTGCTGAATTCCAAGCGCGAAGGCGCGGTGCGCGTGTTGAGCTACGTGAATCACGCGCACATGGGCGATTATCGCGAAGCGGTGCAGCAGTATCTCGCCGGTAAGGTGAGCACGCCCGACATCATCCAGACTGAACGCAACGGCCAAGTGAAATACGGCTTCGGTCTGAATACCGAGCAGGAAGTCACCGACAGCCTGCGACTCTTCGGGCGCTTTGGCTGGAATGAGGATCAACATGAGTCGTTCGCTTACACCGAGGTCGGACAGACGATTCTGTTCGGCGGAGATTACAGCGGCCACGACTGGCATCGGCCGAACGACAAAATCGGCGTTGCGTTTGTTTCGAACGCTATCAAGCGCGACCACCAGAATTATCTGCACTACGGCGGGCTCGGCTTCCTGCTAGGCGACGGGAATCTGACCTATGGGCGCGAAGACATTGTGGAGTGGTATTACAACGCCCATGTGTGGCACGGGCTCTACGGCATGTTGGGCGGATCCCAGATTGCCCATCCCGGCTATAACACCGATCGCGGCCCGGTCTATGTGACGACGGTGCGCGTGCACGTCGACTTTTAACAACCGTCCGCCCACTTCGCTGCCGCGCGTGGGCTTAGGCCGGTACCTGCGGGCTGCGATAGTCTTTCATCAAAGCTGGGCGGAGCGGTTGCAATCTATCCGTTGAGGTTTGTCAGCCATGTCGTCGCGGTACTTTCAGCCCCGGACCACTGACGGCGTCTCCTCCCGCTGGCGAGTCGCTCTGCTGCGATGCGCGACAGTATTGGCCGCCCTCCTCTTTCTCAATTTCGCCTGCGCGCAAAATCCCGTTTCTGTGAACCGCGTCCGTACTATCCAAGTGGCGTCAATGGGCGAAGGCAGCAGCGGCGAGGCCTTGCGCCTGCGGATCGCCGATCGCCTGGGCAAGAGCGGACGGTTTAAAGTTGTCGACTCCGCGTCTCAAGCGGATGTCATCCTGCGCGGGACGTCGAGCATCTGGGCGACGGGCGCCATCTCGCTCAGTCCTCGCTCGAACAGCGCGAGCCAGACCATCTACACGGGTTACCTCTCGGTGGAACTTACCAGCAAGACCGATCAGATTCTGTGGTCCTATCTGGTTACGCCCAGCCGGTTTCGCACTTCCAGCATTACCGACGACCTTGCCGGCCAGATTGTGGACCGGCTGCTGAGCGCGATCGAACATGGGACGGCAAACCCGGCCGGCGTTTCCAGCGCGGCCTCGCCTGAGGCGGCGCACGTTGCGCTTCATGCGGCTGGGAGCACGTTTGCCGCGCCGCTCTATCAGATGAGGATTCAATCGTCGGGCGCGCCTGTCACCTACGACGTTGTCGGTTCTGAAGCCGGGATCGAAGAGTTGGCCGAGGGCAAGGTGGATCTGGCCGCCTCCGACATGCCGGTCGACACTCAAAATGCTCCTGCAGGGCTGCATGTTCTGCATTTCCCCACCGTGCTTGGCGGGGTCGTGCCCATCTACAACCTTCCATCGCTGGGTCGAACGTTACGCTTGGCGCCCCAAGTGCTGGCGGGCATCTACTCCGGCGACATCCGTAAATGGAACGACCCGCGCATCGCCGACATCAATCGCGGGTCGGCGTTGCCTGACGCCGATATCGCCGTCGTGCACCGATCCGACGGCAGCGGCACGACCTTTGTGTGGACGAGTTTCCTCTCGCTGGCCAGCGCGGAATGGAAGAATAGCGCCGGATCCGGTGCACGAGTCACATGGCCGACGGGCACGGGCGCCGTGGGCAATGACGGAATCGCCGCTCTGGTCGAAAAGACGCCTAACTCGATTGGGTACGTCGAGCTGATCTACGCGATTCAGCACGAACTCAACTACGCCGCCGTACGCAATCCCGCCGGCCGGTTCATTAAAGCGGACCTTGCCAGCATTACCGCCGCCGCGTCGGGCGTGACTGCAAAGGCCGGCCAGGACTTTCGTTTCTCCATCCTCAATTCGGCGAATAGGGACGCCTATCCCATCAGCACATTTACCTGGCTGGTGCTGCCCACGCAGGGTGTGAGTCCGGAAAAACGCGCTGCCATTGCAGATCTGATCGGCTGGGCATTAACCTCAGGGCAAAAACAGTGCGCCTCGCTTGGCTATGCGCCGATGCCGCGCGAAGTTGTCGCCGCGGAGTTGCAGGCGCTGAATGTGTGGAAGAACGAGTAGGAGAAGCCGGCCATCGGCTGAGTGCCCGGGAGTTGCAGTTACTTTCCCGCCGGCTGCTGTTGCCCTTGGTGCGGCGCGGGCAGTGACACAATCACGTCGCCGGACCTGGCGTAGTGCAATTTTTCGCGAGCCTCGCGCTCAATCTCCTCGGGATCCGACTGCAGGCGCTGGATCTGCTGGCGCATTTGCGCGTTTTCCTGTTGCAGGTCCTTGATTTCCTGCTGCAGAGCGCGGTCCTCGGCGCGTTTCTGCTGCCACACGGAGATGCCGTGCCTGCCGTAGATGACATGCCACGTGACCAGCAGCGCCAGGGCTACGGCGATCACGGTTCCTGCCGGCCGCCACAGCCGTTGCGCCCAGATGAGCGTGCGCTTGCCGAGCGGCGCCGGCGTTGCGCCGGGTGCGGCCATTTGCGTCTGCGGGGTTTCTTGCGGCATCGAACCTCAATCCACTTAGAACAAATTTGATCAGCTGAGAACAAATTTTTCGGCCGCTGTGCGCAGGGCCTGCATCTGGTTCTCGTCGCGCGCCTCAGTGTATGCCCTCACCACCGGTTCGGTTCCGGAAAGCCGGTAGCAGACCCACGAGCCGTCATCCAGAATCAGCTTCAGCCCGTCGGTCCTGACTACGCTTGCAACCTTGCGCCCGCCCAGATCCCTTGGATCAGCCTTCAACTTCTCAGTGAACGCGGCTTTCTGCTCCGCGGTCAAGTGGAAGTTCTCTCGAACGGGATAGAAGGAACCAACCTTGGCAAATAGAGTTTTCAATTGTGCACCCAGGCTCGTGCCGCGCGTGGCCACCATCTCCGCCATGAGCAGGCCGGCGATGATGCCATCCTTCTCCGGCACGTGGCCGCGGATGGTGAGCCCGGCCGATTCCTCGCCGCCGATGGCGATTTTGTCCGCAATGATCAACTCGCCGATGTACTTGAAGCCCACCGGCGTTTCATAGAGCGGCACCTTGTAATAATCGGCGAGCGCGTTGATGAGATTGGTGGTGGCAACGCTCTTGGCCACGCCGTTTTTCCAGCCGCGCGTCTCCACCAGGTAATCGAAGAGCAGGGCGATCACATAGTTGGGCTGGATGAAGGTTCCGTCGCCATCCACGATGCCGAAACGGTCGGCATCGCCGTCGACGGCGATCACCAGCGATGCGCCGATGTCTTTCATTTTTTGTTTGGCTTCACCGAGCAGATGGTCGTCGGGCTCCGGCGCATGCCCGCCGAAGAGCACGTCGCGGTAGTCGTGCACGGTCTCCACCGTGACGCCGGCTTCGTGCAGCAGGTCGGACACATAGCCGCGCCCTGCGCCCCAGAAAGGGTCGTAGACCACCTTGATGCCCGACTTGGCGATGGACTTCAGATCGACCAGCTCAGCTAGCCGCTTCAGGAATGAAGGCTTTACGTCGATGGTTTCAAATTTGTCCCCAGGAAGGCTGGAAATGGCGGGGCTGGGAATGCCGCCATCGCCGCCCTTGGCGAGCTTTTCTGCCGCCGCTTCGATTTGCCTAGTGGCTTCAGGCAGCGCCGGCGCGCCGTCGGGCGTGGAGTACTTGATGCCGTTGTACTCCGGCGGATTGTGCGAGGCGGTGAAGTTGATTGAGCCGCAGGTCTTGAGGGTGCGAACGGCATAGGCGATGGCCGGCGTGGGCGCGGCATCGGGAATCACAATGGGCGTGACGCCCGCCGCAGCCAATACGCGCGCCGCTTCAGCCGCAAAGCTCTCACCGAGGAAACGCGAATCGCGGCCTACAAGGACTCGGTGCGGAACGGGCATAGTCTTTACGTACTCGGCAATTCCCCCAGCCGCCAGCCGGATATTCGCAACCGTAAACTCGTCGGCCACAATGGCTCGCCAGCCGGATGTACCAAACTTGATTGCTGTGCTCATACTTTCTCCAAGCGCGGCAGCATCGCCGGCCGCAAGGACCATACTGCAACACTTGGCCCCGGTCGGCCAAGCGCGCGCAATGCTCCGGCACTCGCTTTTACAGGAAATCAGCGTGCGAAGCTATCGCCTTGCTGTTTCCGGCCATGCTCGTATAATTCTCGCGTACATTCCTGCCAGTCAGGGGGCCCTTCATGTCTCCTCGTACCGCACTCCGTTCCTGGTTTATGTTTGCCATCCTTGGTTGCGTTGCATGCACAGCCGCCATCGTTGTCTTCGGACAAAACCCGCAAGCCCCGCAGGCTCCCGCGGCGCAATCTCCGCCGGACCAAACACCGCAAGCTCCGCCGGCCGCGGTTGGGATCGGGCCTGGTCAGTCTCCGGCATCCACACCTCAAGAGGCGCCCACGTTTCGGATCACCGCCCGCGAGGTTTTGCTGGACGTGCTGGTGATCGACAAGAGCGGGCAGCCGGTGACGGGGCTCAAGCCTTCCGACTTCAGCGTGACGGAGGAAGGCGAGTCGCAGGTGATCCGGCGGGTCGACGAACATCATGCCATGGACGCGGCCGATATGAGCAAGCTGACGTCTCTGCCTGAGCTGCCGCCGAATACTTTCTCCAACTACACGCCGGTACGCAACAGCAACGCCTCGATTGTTCTCCTTCTCGACGCCATGGATTCGCCGATCGAGGCGCAGATGGTGATGCGCGAACAACTCATTAAATTCTTGAAAAACATGCAGCCCGGGCCGCCGGTGGCCATCTTCCAGCTTGATACCGAGATGCGCCTGATCCAAGGCTTCACAACGGACACAAAAGCGCTGCTTGCAGCCGCGGAAAGCAAGCGCGATATGCCGACGCTGGCCAAGCCCACGGCAGCGCCGCGCAACTATTCGGGCGACGCGCTGTACCGCCGTACCCTGATGGGTAATTTGCGCGACGGCATGCGCATGATGGGCAGCTATTTGTCTGGGTATCCGGGACGAAAGAACCTGATCTGGTTCACCGGCCGGATCCCGATGACAAGACTGGGATTTGGGTTCGGCAACCCGTTCGGCGATGGCATGACGGTGTCAGATAACGAAGACGAATCGAAGGAGCTGACCGACGTGCTGAGCGTGAGCCGCATTGCGGTGTACCCGGTGGATACGTACGGCCTCGTGGTAGGGCCCGGCTTCAGTGCGGCATCTGCGCGTGGCGGAATGCCCGCCATGCGCGGCGGGACGGGTGGAATCCCCGGCTTCACGAATCACGCAAATATGGACGAGATCGCCGAGCAAACCGGCGGGAAAGCCTACTACAACACCAACGATTTTACGCGCGTGATCGGCGACGTGGCTCGTACCAGTTCAAACTACTACACGGTGGCGTACGCAACCACCAATACCAAGTGGAACGGCGAATTCAGGAAGATCAAAATCACGGTGGACCGTCCCGATGAGCAGTTGCTGCACAAGGAGGGTTACTACGCGTACAGCCTCGACAAGCGCGAGCAGAGCGGAATTGCGGCCATCGAAAGACGCGAGGCCGCCGAGGCGGAACAGCAGCAAGGCGGCGAAGCAGACACGACCCAGCCGCCGGCCGGCGCGCAAAACCCCGGCACTTCACCAGACGGCGCGCAACTCGGCGCCACGGTCCATCACTCGTCCAAAGGCGGCTTCGATGCGGCGATGGGCTTGGGCGCTATTCCGCCCACGGAAATTGTCTTTGGCGCTCGGCTCCAGGCGGATTCGAACACCGAGAAGCTGAACAAGTACGCGGCAATGCCGCAGGACAACTTTCTCAAGCCCGAGTGGCAGCACAAGCCCTTCCGCAACTACACCATCCTCTACGATGCCGACCTGCACCGGGCCCGATTTACGCGTACGCCCGACGGCATGCGCCACGGCTCCTTCGAGTTCGTGGCGATTGTCTACACCGCCGACGGCGAAGCGGTGAATTCGATCATTGAGACTGCTTCTCTGAACGTGTCCGCCGACCGATACCGCGAACTGCTCGTCTCCGGCCTGCAGATGAAAGAGGAAATCGCCATTCCCGTGAAGGGCAACTTCTTTTTGCGCCTCGGCGTGCACAACAAGGAGGGCGACCAGGTGGGCGCGTTGGAGATTCCGGTCGATCAGATCAGACTGGACGTCGCTGCCGCGAGCGGTCCGGCGCAGTGATGCGGATTGGCTGAATGATTGCGCGCCTTGCGCGCTGCCCGATTCGGTTCCCTGATCAAAGAGTTTCCTGGGCCATCCCTCTCGAAAAAACGAGTTGATACTACAGTTGTACTTGCTTCGAATCATCTCGATCCGGGCCTAAAGGCCTCAATTTCCTGCGACTTTTCAGGGGCCTGAAGGCCCCTGCTCCCTCCGCAATTCCCGATCTGCAATTGTAGTATTAAGCCGCCGGAGCCGGTTTGGGCTTAAAGTGTTTGGAGCAACGTTTTTATACGGGAGGGGCTTTATGCTCGAATCCACTTCATCCGCTCGCATTGTGATGACCACCGTCGTCAGCCCCGAAGAAGCGGCGCGTCTTGGCCGCGCGCTGGTGGAGGAGCGGCTGGCCGCCTGCGCCACTCTGCTTCCCGCCGCGCATTCCATCTACTACTGGAAGGACCAGATCGAGTCCTCGTCCGAATGCTTGCTGCTGCTGAAAACCGCGTGCGATCGGCTGCCTGCCCTGGAGGTTCGCCTGCACGAACTCCACAGCTACCAAACGCCTGAATTTCTGGTGCTTGCAGTCGAGGCCGGCAGCCATCCTTATCTGGCGTGGCTCAATGCAAGCCTGCGCGAGCCGGAGGGAAAGGTCGCGTAAGCAAAACGGTTTTTCACAGCGCGTGAATGTGCGGCGTCCGCGCACGCGCTCTCTGGTATCCTTGGGGAAGTCTGTCCCATGCGCTGGCTTTTAATTGTCCTTCTCGTCTCGCTCGCGGCGCTGCTTTTTGCGGCTGCTGGCCTGGCTCATCACATCTGGCGACAGCGCAACCGGCGGAGCAGCGAATCGTCTGCGGCCGTTGAACCGGCAGAGGAGTCTGACCTGGAAGTGAAACGCTAAGCTGTCACCCGAACGAGGCACTGTAAGACGGGCCCTGATAGTCGATGCCGTGATTAAAGCAACGGGAACCGCCAATCCACGAAAGCCCTAGCGCATCCAATCAATGAGTTAGCGAAGTCTTTGTTGCCGAAAGGATCCTCCCCGCTGTGAGTACCCATACGCCTGATAAAGCCAGCCGAGCAGCTAGTCCCGCCGTCAGGGAAATCTCCATCGCGCACAGTCCCGACTCTGACGATGCCTTCATGTTTTATGGCCTGGCGACAAACAAGATTCGTGTGCCCGGTTATCGCTTCACGCACACGCTTTGCGATATCGAGACCCTGAACCGCCGCGCCCGCGAAGAGGCTTTCTTCGACGTCAGCGCCATCAGCTTTCATGCCTACCCTTATGCGCAGGAGAATTACACGCTCATGGGTTGCGGCGGCAGCGTAGGCGAGGGGTACGGTCCCATGGTGATCTCCAGCCGCAAGATGGAAGCCAGCGACCTCAGCCGCATCCGCATCGCTGTTCCCGGAACGCTGACCACGGCTTATCTGGCGCTCAAGATCCTCAACCCGGCCATCGAGACCGAGACCGTTCCCTTCGATCAGATCATTCCCGCGATTCAGGCGGGAAAGTACGATGCCGGACTTATCATCCACGAGGGGCAGCTCACCTACTCCACCAGCGGGCTCCATAAAGTCCTCGACCTTGGCGTATGGTGGCGCGAAACCACCGGCCTTGTGCTGCCACTGGGCGGCAACGCCATTCGCCGCTCGCTTGGGGCTGAAGCGCACAAGATCATCTCCAAGGCGCTGCGCGACTCCATCCATCACGCCCTCGACCACCGCGAACAGGCCCTGGAATACGCGATGCAGTTCGCGCGCGACCTGGACGCCGGCCTGGCCAGCCACTTCGTGAGCATGTATGTGAACGAGCGCACCCTCGACTACGGTCCCGACGGCCGCGAAGCCATTCGCAAGCTGCTGGAACTGGGCCACGAACGCGGCGTGATCCCGATGGTTCCGCAAGTGGACTTCGTGGATTAGGCCAATCGCCGAAAAGGACCCGTGGCGCTCCGTGCCCCATCCTTTCGCGCTTTCTGCGAAAGGGTGGAAAATCACAGGCCTCGATAAAGTTCGGTCATCCTGAGCGAGTTCGCGATGCGAGCGAGTCGAAGGACCTGCATTTGCACAGCACAGGACATTCTGGATGTCCCCGCGCGGACACATTACCTTTTCGCGCACGAACCCGCTCGAAGGTCATTCAAACGGCTCAACATTCCCGGCGCCGATTCCTAAGTTTTTTCTAACATGTGTCGATACATTCAGCAGGAGATACCTCTGGATGTCCGCTCACGCTCAGCCCACTTTTCTCTTCGCATCGCCAGACACGGACCTGTTGGTCGCTATTGAGCCCTCGCTCCTGACTGCCGGGGCGCGTGTCGATATCGCGCTTTCCGCGCAGGCCGCGCTGGCTTCCATCTCCGGCTCGCGCCCTCCCAGTCTGGTCTTGCTCGACGCGCAATTGCCCGGCATGCCCACGGGCCGACTGCTGGCCGCTGTCCGGGCCGAGGCCCAAAGCGCGCGTCTGCCCATCGTCCTTGTCGCAGACACGGTGACGCAGGACTGCATCTATCGCCTTACCGAGGGCACAATTGACGACCTCTTATTGCGCTCCGCAGAGTGCGCTTACTGGCAGTTGCGCCTCGACCTGGTGCTGCGCAATCATCGCGTGGCGCACGAGCTTGAAACGTTGCGAGACGTTGCCCTGCACAATGCGCAGTTCGACCACCTGACCGGCGTCTACAATCGCGAAACCCTGCTGGCCATGCTGTTTCGCGAGACCGACCGCGTGCAGCGCAGCCAGAGCGAGATGTGCCTGGTGCTCTTCGATATCGACGACTTCGGCCACTGGAATTCCCGACTCGGCGTGGATGCCTGCGATGAACTGCTTTGCCAGGTGGCCAGCCGCACCGCCGCCCTGCTGCGCAGTTACGACGTGCTGGGCCGGCCGGGCATGGATGAGTTTCTCATCGCTTTGCCTTTGTGTGCCCCGCTCAACGCCATGAGCCTTGCCGAGCGGCTGCGCACCGCGGTGTTCTCCACGCCGTTTCATGTGAGCGGCGAAGCCATCCGCCTCTCCGCGTGCTTCAGCATCGCTGTCAGCCATGGCCGCTCGCCGGTGGTAGTGCTGCGCGAGGCCGAGAAAGCTCTGGAGTGGGCCAAGGCCGCAGGCCCCGAGTCCATCCAATGTTCCGGCAGCCCGCCTCAACCCTCGCCGCCACCCGTCAGGTTTCTCTCCGCGACTTCGGGCGATGAGTTGCTTGGCTGGTAGCCCGAGAGGGAATCGGGACTAGGGACTCGGGACTAAGGGACTCAGGGCTGCGCGCAAAGCGATTGATCACGGACATCTGATTTCCGTTCACTGTTCACTGTCGCCAGGAACTCCTGAAAGACGTCGTTCGAGATCAGTCGTCCTCGCGCGGTGAGCCGCGCACGCTCTCCGTCGAAGGTCAGCGGCCCATCTTCGGCGAGGCGCCGCGCCGTTTCCAGCGCAGGTGCGAGCAACTCTTCGCTGAACTCTGCACGCAGCGCAGCCACGTCTACGCCTGCGTTGGTGCGCAGGCCAAGAAACCACGCCTCTTCGTGCTGCTGTGCCAGCCCGAGCCGCGATGTTTCCATGGCTCCGGTTCCAGCCAGATAAGCGGTCAAATCGTCAGTCGTGGTTGCGCGGAGAACGGAATGTTGGATGGTATCGCAATAAAGCATCGACGACGCGTCCAGTCCCAAGCCGAGATATGGCCGCCGCTGCCAATAGCGCAAATTGTGCCGCGACGCGAATCCGGGCCGACAAAAATTGGAGATCTCGTATTGCCGCAGCCCCGCTGCTTCAAGCCGCTCGATGGCGTGCTCGTACATACACGCAATGGCGTCTTCGTTCGGCACCAGCCCGGCACGATAGCGCAGTCCGCCCTTCAGCATCTCGCGGCCCAGGCGCGAGTCCTCGTCCACCTCCAGCATGTACACGCTGGCGTGAGCAACACCGGAAGCGATGAGAGCCCCGAGCGAATGCTCCCAAGAATTGAAGGTTTGCCCGGCCAGGCCCGCGATCAGATCGACGTTCAGGTTGGTGATGCCGGTCGCGCGCAGCCGCTTGAGGTCCGCTTCGACCACGGCGCGGCTGTGCAGGCGCCCGCTCAAGTGCGCCTCGCTGTCGACAAAAGACTGCACACCCAGGCTCACGCGGTTCACGCCCGTTGCCACCAGCGCCTCCAGGGTTCGATCCGCCAACTGCCCAGGCGCGCACTCCATAGTGATCTCAGCGTCCACATCGAGATCGAACTCAGCGCGCATCACCGTGAAGAGCTGCGCCAGCAGCTCCGGAGCCAGCAGCGAAGGCGTTCCTCCGCCCAGATACACCGTATCCACGCGCCGCGGGAGTTCCGCACCCATCTTCTCGGCCCAAGCTCCTGCTCCAGCCAGGTCCGCAATCAGTCGCTCCACATAACGCACGTGATCCGACGCCGGAAACACGCCCGACGCGAAGTTGCAGTAGGTGCACTTCGACCGGCAAAAAGGGATGGAAACGTAGATTCCCAACGCGTTGCCGGCGAAGCGCTCCATGAAAAGATTGTTGCACGCGCCCTCCGGCTGACGCCCCGCGAAGCCTTGCCGCGCCTCATGCAATGATGAAAGGAAGGAGATCCGCTTGAAAGCCTGGCCAGCTCTGGCAATTTGCGTCATTCAGGTCATTCTCTTTCTCGCCCACTGGTTGGTTTTCTCCACCTGGATCGCCTTCTGGCCGGGCGTCGATCCCCTTGCCGTGGCCCAACTGCATGCGGCCATGCTGGTTCTGGCTTTCAGCTTTGTGGCTGCCTCGCTGCTCTCGTTTCGCTTCTCGAATTTTGCCGTCCGATTCGTATACTGGCTGGCCGCGGTCTGGCTCGGCTTTCTCAACTTCTTTTTCTGGGCGTCATTGCTGGCTTGGATGGGTTGGTTGACGCTGCGGCTGGCGCTTTCTCCGGCCCGTGCGGCTTCAGCACGCCCGCTTCTCGCCGGTGTTCTATTCGCGATCGCGGCCCTCATGGGCATCTACGGCCTCTTGAACGCGCGCGTCATTCGCATGCGCCGCATCGCAGTCGAGCTGCCGAACCTTCCCGCGTCCTGGCGCGGGCGGCGCGCGGTGCTGCTGAGCGATCTGCACCTAGGACCCATCAACGGCGTGCAATTCTGCCGCCGTCTCGTGGCCAAGGCCCAGTCTTTCGAGCCCGACGTAGTCTTTCTTCCCGGCGATCTATTCGACGGCACAAAAGGCGACCTCGACCGGCTCGCGGCGCCGCTCAAGCAGCTTTCGCCGCCGCTAGGCATCTACTTTTCCACGGGCAACCACGAGGAGTTTACGGATCCCACGCATTACATTGAAGCCATCGCTCGCGCCGGAATTCGCGTCCTCGGCAACGAACTCGTCACCATTGACGGTCTGCAAGTGGCGGGCGTGTTCTATCACAGCTCGTCCTCGCCGCTGCGAATAAAGGCCGCGCTTGACGGCATGCGTCTCGACCGCGAGCGGCCTTCGATCCTGCTGAACCACGCACCGACGCGCCTGCCCACGGTGGAGCAGGCCGGATTCAGTCTCCAGCTCTCCGGCCACACACACGGCGGGCAGTTTCTGCCTTTCACATGGATCACGAGCAGTGTTTACGGGCCCTTTACCAAGGGCCTGCACCGATTCGGTGCGCTCCAGGTCTACACTTCCACCGGCGCCGGAACCTGGGGCCCTCCGCTGCGCGTTGGCACACGTCCGGAAGTGGTTTTCATCACGTTTGCATAAGCGATCTCGTATCTTATTCTCAAGCTGTCAAAGGAGGAGAGCGTCTTGAGCTCCGCAACCCCTTCGCCCGGCCGCGCTGACCGTGGCGTAATTCGTACCAGCCTCACCGGACTCGATCTGCTCATGAATCCGCGCCTCAACAAGGGGACGGCATTCACGGAGGCGGAGCGCGATGCATTCGCATTGCACGGGCTGCTGCCGCCGCACATCGGCACGCTCGAAGATCAGAGCGAGCGCCGCAAGCGCGCTCTCGATAGCCATCCCACCGCCTTCGACAAATACAGCAACATGCGCGACCTCCAGGATAGCAATGAGACGCTGTTCTATTCGCTTATCGCCCAGCACACCGAAGAGCTTCTGCCAATCGTATACACGCCTGCGGTGGGTGAGGGGTGCCAGCGTTTTTCCGAGATATGGCGCAAACCGCGCGGTCTTTTTTTGAGCTACCCGGACTGGGATCGCATCGCGCAGATTCTTGGCAACTCACGCTACGATGCGGTGCGATGCATTGTGGTCAGCGATGGAGAACGCATCCTCGGCCTGGGCGATCAAGGCGCGGGCGGCATGGGCATTCCCATCGGCAAAATGGCGCTTTATACAGCGCTGGGCGGCATCCCGCCCGAACATTGTTTGCCCATCCTGCTGGACGTAGGGACAGATAACGAAGCGCTGCTTGATAATCCCATCTATGTCGGCTGGCGGCACAAGCGCATCCGCGGACAGGACTACGACGATTTTGTGGAGACTTTTGTGAGCGCTGTGGAATGTCGCTGGCCGCACATTCTTCTGCAATGGGAGGATTTCGCCGGCGCCAACGCGGCGCGGCTGTTGGAGCGCTATCGCGACCGCCTGTGCACTTTCAACGACGATATTCAAGGGACCGCGGCGGTGACGACCGCAACCCTGCTTGCGGCCGTCAATGCCACGGGAATTCCGCTCCACGAGCACACGATTGCGATGTTCGGCTCCGGGTCGGCTGGGATTGGCATTGTCGATCTTCTTATCGCCGCCATGAAAGAAGAAGGGCTGAGCGAGGAGCAGGCGCGGAGACGCATTTACGCTTTCAACCATTTCGGCCTGATTGTGGAAGGCGGCAAGGGGATTCGCCCCGAGCGGCAGGCGCTGGCGCGCAAGCGCGAGGACATCGCAGGATGGAAGCTCTCGCCATCAAGCTCCGAGACTGGAGACATATCGTTGCTCGACGTGGTGCGCAATGCGGGGATCACGGTATTGGCCGGAGTGAGCGCTCAGCCCGGAGCATTTACCGAAGAGATTGTGCGCGAGATGGCGCGCCACACTCCGCATCCCGTGATTTTTTTTTTGTCGAATCCCACATCACAATCCGAGGCCGCGCCCGTCGATCTGTTGCGCTGGACCGACGGCCGCGCGCTGGTCGGCACCGGCAGTCCCTTCGCTCCGGTCGAAGTCAACGGCAAATCCATTCGCATTGTCCAGGTCAACAATTCGTATATCTTTCCCGGTCTTGCCCTGGGCATTCTGGTTTCTCGCGCCAGACGCGTGAGCGACGGCATGATTATGGCCGCCGCCAAAGCGTTAGCCGCACTGTCACCGGCGCGCACCGACAAGAGCGCGCCGCTGCTGCCGCTCATCGCCGAAGCGCGCAAGACGAGCCTCGCCGTAGCGGAGGCCGTGGGCATGCAGGCGATTGCAGACGGAGTGGCCGAAGCCGTTGATGAGGCGAGTTTCGCGGATGAATTGCACGCGTATGTGTGGGAGCCGGTTTACCGGGACTACGAACGCATCGGTGGTTTGTAGCTAGCTGCACCTTACCTATCCATCGGAACACAGTTCGAATCAACGGATCCCATGCTACAATGTAGCTACGTTGCTACATCGGGGGTGCGCTGTGGCCATTACTACATTTTCCAGCCGTGAGTTCAACCAGAACACGAGCCGCGCCAAGCGAGCCGCAAAGAAAGGCCCTGTGTTTATTACTGACCGCGGGCGGCCGGCGCATGTGTTTTTGACCATCGAAAAGTACCAGGAACTTGAGGGCAAGAAGAGGAAAATGACTCTCTCAGAGGCTCTGGCGATGCCGAATGCGGACCTGGTCGACTTTGAACCGCCCCGAATGGGCGGCGATGAATTTCCTGTTCCGCCGGACCTCGACTGATGTACCTGCTCGATACCAACGTGGTTTCCGAACTGCGCAAGATCAGGACTGGTCGTGCGGATCCTCACGTGAAGGCGTGGTCAGACGATCAGACTGTTGAAGCGACATTTCTCTCGGTGATCACAATCATGGAATTAGAGCAGGGCACGCTGTTGATGGAACGGCGCGATCTTCGCCAAGGCGCGATGCTTCGTGCATGGTTCGATGGGCAGATCCTGCGTGAATTTGATGGACGAGTGTTGCCGGTTGACATGCAAATTGCAAAACGATGTGCAGCCCTGCACGTGACGGATCCCTGCTCCTACCGCGACTCCCTGATTGCCGCCACTGCGCTCGTACACGGCATGACGGTCGTCACACGCAATGTCTCCCACTTTGCGCACACCGGTGTCAAGATTCTCAATCCGTGGGAAGCATAACCGGCGCAGGCCGGACGCGCTCTACTTTTCCGCGGGCACTTCCTCAAGCAATCGCTTCCACGTCTTCTGGTTCTTGCGGAAACTCTTCTTCAGATCCTCGAGGATGCGCTCGAAGTCGGCGTTGGTGCGCAGGTTGTTCCACGCGGGATTCTTCTGGAACCAGGGATAGTTTTCGTTGCCGAGATAGATGGCGCGGCGCAGCCAGTGCAGCGCTTCGCTGGAGTCGCCTTCCACGGCAAAGTAAGTGGCCAGCCGGTAAGCCATCTCGCTGTCGGCCTCGGCCGCGGCCAAGGTGTCGTCCTTGAGCAGCGGTGCCGCGCGGCCCCGTTCGCCCGCCTGTACGTAGCAGATGGCCAGCGTGGGCACGGCGATGCGCAGCGAAGGATCGTCGGCGATCACGCTCTCCAGAATCTCAATGGCCGCATTCAGATTGCCGAGCCGCATTTGCTGATAACCGGCGGAAGTGCGCAGCAGCGGATGGCGCGGCTCCAGCGCTAGGCCTTTTTCCAGCTCGTCGCCGGCCAGCTCGATCTGGTTCTGATAATGATAGACGCGGGCGCGGTGGTTGTAGAGGATCGCGGCATTCGCCGGGTTCAGCTTAAGTGCGCGCACGAACTCGTCGAGCGCTTCGTCGTACATGCCGTCGCCGCGCAAGGCAATTCCGGCCACCATGTGCACGTTCCAGTCGTTGGCCGCGCCGGCCAGCAGACCGGCAATGCCGTGCCGCGCCGACTCCTTTTCGCCGCGCGAAAGCAACATATAAATGCGGTAGAGATTAGCCTCGGTCGACGCCGGATCGAGCTTCAGCGCCTCGTCGAAGGCACGGCGCGCGCGCATCACGTGAATCTGCCCGCCAAAGCCATGGCGCGCGTACTGCAACTGCGCGATGCCCAGCCCGGTCCATCCCGCGGCAAACCCGGGATCGGTCGCGGTGACGCTGGAGAACAGCGCGTGCGCGCGGTCCAGATCGGCGCGCGCACCGGTGCGCACCATGAACGAGCTGAGGAGCGCCCGCGCCTGCAAATACTTTTCGCTCACTGGTCCCGGCAGCGAGCCGTCGCGTGAAGTGCCGCGCGCCGTGCCGGTTCCCGGCCCGCCTTGCACGGATTCAATGCCTTCCGCGGCGCCCATGCCCTGCAGCGTGGCGAAGACCTCGTTCGAAATCTCGGTCTGCACTGCGATCAAATCCAGCGAAGGAACGCGAATCGACCCGCCCGAGCGCACACTTTGCGAGGCCACGTCGAGCAGTTGCCAGCTCAGGTCGAATCCGTTTTCCGAGCGCACAAAACTTCCGGCGAGCACGAACTTGACCAGCAGCTTCTGCCCCACGGCCAAGGGATCGAGTTGCGCGATGGGCAGCTGCATGAGCGCACTCGAGGGCCGCACCACGAGCGTGGGAATGCGCGCCAGCCGCGCCGCAATGGCATCTGCCAGAGCATAACCGTAGAGCGGAGCTGCTTCTGCAGTGCCAACATTGGCAAAGGGCAGAACGACAAGCGAATTCTGCACCGCGCGCTCGCCTGCTGACTCGCGAAACCGCTCCGCGAGCATGGAAAGCAATCCCGTAGTGCGCTTCTCCGTCTCCGCGGCCGTAGCCGGCAAATTGGCGGCCGCATCGCCGGGAATGGTGCCGGTCTCGATGCGCAGCGCTTTCATAATGGTCTTCAGGCCTTCGCGCACCTCCGCGGCCGACGCCGTGCGCGCACCCGGATTTTTTTCGAGGCAGGCCATGATCACGCTCTTCAGTTCCGGCGAAATCCCCGGGACGATCTCGCTCAGATCCGGCGGATCCAGGAACTGGATGGCGCGAATGGCCTGGAAATCCTCGGCATCGGGGCGCGCAAAGGGGTGCCTGCCGCTGGTCAACTCGTAGAGAATCACGCCCAGCGCCCACACGTCGGACTGCACGCTGGAGTGCCCGGTGACAAACTGTTCCGGCGCCATGTAACGGATGGTGCCGCCGCGTGCGGTGTAGGTGGCGGCCACTGAGGCATCCTTGGCCAGCGCGGGACGCGATGGATCGAAGCGCGCGTCTTCTGGAGGCAGTCGTCGCGCCAGCCCGAAGTCGAGAATCTTTACCAGGCCGCCGTCGGTCAGCATTACGTTCTGCGGCTTCAGGTCGCGGTGAAAGATACCCAGCGCATGCGCGGCCTGCAGCCCGTCTGCGATCTGGATGCCCACCGAGAGAACCAGTTGCACGCTCGCCGGCCCGCGCTCGATGAGATTGTCCAGCGGCTGGCCGGGCACATACTGCATGGCGATGTAGGCTTCGTCGCCGCTCTCGCCCACCTCGTAGATGCCGCACACGTTGGGATGCTCGATGGCCGAGGCGAGCCGCGCCTCGCGCAGCACGGTGGTCCGCATCTGTTCGGCCGACAGGATGCCTGTGTGCAGCATCTTCAGCACCACGGGGCGTTGCAACAGCGTGTCGTTGGCCTCGTAGACCACGCCGCTGCCCCCGGCGCCCAGCCGCCGCAGAATCTCGTAATGTGCGATCGTTTTCCGCTTCATCGCTCATCTCAAGTTTACCGGCCATCGCGTAAAGAACGTCTTAAAGATGCACGAATGGTTCGTGTACTGGTACACGCGCTAAGGCGCTCGAGGGATGCGCCATGTCTCAACTGAAACCTGATACCTGAAACCTGAAACGAGTGTTTCCGCGCCCGCCGGTCGAATCTGTTAACGTCGAGATGAAGATGATCCCCGTTCATGGAGACGCGTATCGACTCGTAGTAACAGGCATCCGGCGCATGACGGTCCATCGAGAAAGAGAATTGCCGGTTGCGGGCATGGCCTTCGCGTTTGCGCTTCTCGTTTTCTTGTCCCCGCTCGCCGCGCAGCAAGGAACTGAGCCGACACCGCAAGCTGCGCAGCAATCAACACCGCAAGCGAGGCCGCCGACCGTGCCGCAGGCGACGCCGACGCCGGAATCGCCTGCTCCCTCCGCGCCGCCGCCGGCAGCGGAACCGCAGCAGCCGGGTGCGGGAACGCAACTCCAAACAGGAACTTCGAGCGGCCTCACTCTCGACGCGCGCATCGAGAATCTCCTCGCCGATCACCAGTACTCTCGCGTAGCTGCACAGCTCGATCAGCTTCCACCCGAGGAGGCACAGTTGTATCGCGGCGTACTGGCCAACCGCGCCAACGATCTCAAGCAATCAGTGCAACTGCTCGAGCCGCTTGTCCATCAGGTGACGGCCAGCGGCGACACGGCACACGAAAAGTTGTTGCGCACCGCGCTGGCCGAGGACTACTTGCGGTTGGGCGATTGGTCGAAAGCGGCGCAAGCATATCAAACTCTCGACACGCGTCTGCATGCCAAGCTGACGCCAGACGAGCAGGACGAGATCGAGATGCCGCTCAAGATGCTGCCGCTGGCCAAAGACAACCCGCCCACGACCATCGATCCCTGCGACCCTTTCTCGCTTCAGGTGACGACCGATCCCCTTGGCCTCGTCGACATTCCTGTTTTTGTGGACGCGCGGTCGCGCAGCTGGATGCTCGATCCCACGTTGCCCTTCAATCTGATTGCGCGCTCCACGGCAAAAGACGTGGGCCTCAAGCTCTCTTTCGAAACGGCGACAATTCACACTCTCACCGGGCGGCCCATCCAGGTCCGGGTCACCGTGGTTCCACGTTTCACCATCGGCGGCCGCCTCACGCTGCACAACATGACGGCCTTCGTCTACGACGACGCGGACTATGCCTTCCCGCGCTCCGGCTACAAAGTGGAGGGCGTGCTTGGCTATCCGGCGCTCGCCGCTATCGGCAGCCTCACCATCACTTCCGACAACACCATCCAGGTGCGCCCGGCCAGGCAGATCGGAACTCCCGCAAAGGACGACCTGCTGACCGACGGCGCGCCGTTTTATCTGGATGGCGATCAGGTCATCGTGGCGCTCAGGCGCGTGCAGCCGCTCACCAATCCTGGCCCGTCGCCAGATGCCGCCGGCTCCGGTTCCCCCTCCGGTCCGAACGACGAGCGCATGTACGCGATCGATGCGGGCGGGCAGCAGACCTACCTCACCTCGCGCTACTTCGACGAACATGCGGCCGAGTTCAACAGTATGAAAGTGGATCTCTACGCGCCTCCCGGCCAAGCGTCCGGGTCGCAACCCTCCTACGTCGCCGAGACAGTTCCGCTGGGCGTGGGAAACACCACCGTTGAGCTGCACTACATCCGCGTGCTCACGCAGCCGCTGGGCTCCGCGGCTCTCGACGATGTGTATGGCATTCTCGGCGTCGACGCTCTTGGCCAGCTCAAGAGCTACACGTTCGATTACCGAACGATGCGGTTCAGGGCAATTGGTGAGTGAGGCGATGAACAGGCATGACTATCTCGGTCTTGCCTGGGAGCGGCTATACCGAGATTTGCAACCGACGAACACTTCAAAAGGAATCCCCCGGTGGCATTACAGCTAAATGTGGGTTTGCGATTTTCAGCGGGCTTCCGTCCTTAGTGAACGTCACTTCGACAACATATTTATGTTTAGACTCGCAAGAGAATTCGCCAATATATCTATGAACAATCTTGTTATCCAACTCGATATGCTCACTGAACCCTCCGTCGCTGCCGTGAGCGATTTCCTCATCCCCCTCCAAAACACGCCATTTGACGTCGATCAGGGGTTGTACCTTGCACTTTTCCGCCACCTTGTCAGCGTCTTCTGCCGCGTCCAGTCTTCCGACTTTGCATTGCAGTTCCTCCTCGCTCAGTGATGATCTGCGGAATTCTAATGAAATCGAATATGCGTTCGCGCTGCTTGTGAACACTGGCGTTCGAATTGTGCCAATAGCAAGTGAGATCGGGATGTTCACCTCCCCTTTCGAGCACCGCTTACACTCTTGCCCGAGCGCGTTCGACATGACAGCAAATGCACAGAAGCACACGAGCCCAACAAGTCCCCATCTTTTTACTGCATAACACATTGTGCACCTCACAAATCTGCATCATTTCACGCCGGGAGTGCGCGCCATGATCGTGCAGCTTTTGCCGCCGCCGTTTTTGCATTGATCCCGAGCCCGGTCGTCGGCGAGCGGCTGATCGAAGCCCGCGCCTGCGATCCACAACTTACCGTTCTCATCGGCGACCAGTGTCTTATAAGGCGGAGCTAATAAGAAGCGCTTCCACGTCTCCGCGTCGCTGGCTTTCAGCCCAGGCGGCATAGGCATATTCGGCGGCTCCGGTGCGGGCAGCACTTGATCGCCGAGCGGGAGCAGGTTGTGCGCTTTGAGAAATGTCTCGACCGTGTCCGACCAGGCTGCGACGTGCATGTAAAGATGGTGCCCATCGGCGCCGTCAGGCGGGGCCATTACAAACTGATTCGTCGCTCCGTTCTTCGTATAGGCGGCTTCGAATTGTTGCGCCATCGCGGGCGGAAACCAGTGGTCGTTCTCTGAATAAATCCACAGCATGGGCAGGTCACCATGTTTGTGCGCAGACTTGCCAAAGATCCGGAAGGCGTCGATCACTCCCGGCAGGTTGCAGTTGTTTTCATGTCCATCGCCGCCGCGCCCGCCGGCGAAACTGATAGCGGCCTTCAGGCCCGGCGGCGGATCGGCCGAGAGCGCCACTTGCGCAAATCCCCCGGTGGAAACGCCCGCACTCAGGATGGTGCCCGTATCGACTTCGGGCAGGCCCTGCGCAAACTTCATTACGGAACGCAAATCGATGGTGCTGGCCTCACCCGTCTCATCAAAGCTCCCGTGACCCGAACGGCAGCCGCCACTCAGGCTGTCCTGCTTTCCGCCCGACCGGCCATAACCCTGGCGCACCACGACCATCGCGACATATCCGCGCCGCGCAAACCACAAGGCCTGCGGCAACTGCGCCCAGGGCGTCACGTGTATGCGCTCCTGCGGGTCCGCGGCCGTGCCATGCGTGAGCACCACCAATGGATGCTTGCCCGGAAGCGTGAGGTAGACTTCCAGCACATCCAGACCGTTCGGAAACACCCCCGGCGCGGGCACAAACATTTCCTTCTGCACCAGGCGCAGCACTTGTTGCGTCGGATTGGCCTGCGCAGCATTGGATGTGATTGCCGGCGCCTGTCCTGTCGCGGCAAGACTGAACGCTCCAAGAACTACGCTGGAGCTTAAAAGAACCTGCAATTTTTGCATGGCAACAGTTGAGACTTGGCCGGACGGGATGTCAAGCCGTTCTCCGCGGGCAATGTTAACGAGGGCGGCGCAGTTCCGGCTTCTCTGCTGCGACCGCGTGATCTTTCTCCATCCGCGCTTGCCCGCGGCGGCCGAAGGCCAGCATCACGATTCCGAAAACCAGCAGCACCAATCCCCACCACAGGTTGGCATCGATCCCCAGACTCCTTGTATACACGTCGACGCGGTCGCGCGTGGAGAGGCCGAATGCGGAGAGAATGGTTCCTGCGAGCGTGAAGAACATGCCGACGGCAATGCGCGGGTCGACATGGATGGTGGGATGAATGGATGGGGTGACTGCCGATTTGGTGGTTAGATCCGTCGCTGCCTTCTTCATGATTCGCCCTCTCAGAGAAACATCAGATTGACGGCAATGGCCGCCAGAAGAATCACCGCGGCCGCGATGGTCTCCGGCCGCTTCCACCATGCGGCAATTCCCGGTTCGGGTGCGCGCACCAGCCCGGCCAGTGCAGCCGGCTCGCGCGGCTTGGTGCACACGCTCACCACCGCAGTCACCAGCAGGCTCACGACAAACGCAATCGTCGCGGTTCCCAATCCCAAGGCCATATCGCTCGCGGGATGATGCAGCACCCTGATCCATCCGCCGTGAATGCCCGGCTGCTCGCCCCGGGGCAGCGCGGATCCGTGGTGCAGCAGCGCGATGCCCATGCCCGCAATCAGTCCCGCAAACGCGCCGTGTCCGGTAGCGCGCTTGCACAATGCGCCCAGCAGCAGCGTCGCGAACAGCGGCGCATTCACCACCGCGAAGACCAGAACCACGGCGTCAAGCAGGTCATTCGATCGCGTGGCCGCAAAGCCGGCGGCAAAGGCCAGCACCATGCCGCCCACCGCCGCCCAGCGGCCTGCCTTCAGGATTTGTTTATCGCTCGCGTCTTTCTTCAGAAACGCCTGGTAGATGTCGCAGGCGAAAACCGTATTCGACGCCGTCAGGCTGGCCGCCACGCCGCTCATCAGGCAGGCGAGGAGCGCGGCAAGGCCCAGGCCCAGCAGCCCCGTGGGCAAGAAATGCAGCAGAGTGTTGGGCATGGCCATCGCATAGTCGAGCACCGGCTTGCCGTCGGCGCCTTTTATGGGCTGGCCGGCCGCATCGGCTTTGGCCGGGACCATTCCCTGGCCCGCTTCCACCGCCGGCGGCACGACGGTGATCTCGTGATAAATGGCGCCGTTTTCGTTGTGGATCACGATGGTGGTGCGTGGCGTGGGCAGTCCCAGGGCGAGCAAACCCGGCAGGATGAGCAGCAGGGGAACAAAAATGCGCACCGCCGCGGCGATGAGCGGGGCTCTGCGCGCCGCAGTCGCATTCTTTGCGGCCATGGCCGTCTGCAACAGCCGGAAATCCGTACACCAGGAACTGCCGCCCAGCACGATGCCCACGCCGAGCACCAATCCCACCATGCCAATAGAATGCGCGCCAGTGTGCCCTGCGCCGGGCAAAAAACCTGCCGGGACCGCGGCTTTCAGGCCGCTCCATCCGCCGGCCCGCTTCAAGCCCAACAGCACCACGGGCAACAGCCCGGCCACCAGCACGCAAAACTGCAGCAACTGGTTGTACATGGCTGCCGCGAGGCCTCCAAACAGCACATACGCGAGCACCAGCACGGCCGGCAACGCCATCGAGAGCAACAAAGCGCCCGCGGGCGGCAGACTCAACCTGCCGGCCACGGTATCGAAGACGTGCAGCGCCGCGATGACGCGCGCCACGGCGTAGAGCGAAATCCCGGCGCTGAACAACGCCATCGCGGTGAACAAAACAGCATTCAGCGCCCGCGTTTTTTGGTCGAAGCGCAGCCCCAGGTACTCGGGAATCGAGCGCACGGGCGCTCCCGGTGCCGATGCCGCGCGATAGAACACCGGCACAAGGACCAGGGCCGCGAAGAGCATGGCAGGAATGGAACCCAGCGCGAACAAGCCCATGCTGGCGAGGCCGTATTTTGCTCCGGCAGCGCCCATGCCGAGCACCTCCAGCGAGCCCATGCTGGCGCTCAGCAGAGCCAGCCCGGACAACCATCCCGGCAACCTGCGCCCGGCCTGCAGATAATCCCGGCTGCCCGTTATGGCCGGCGCGAGCGACAGTCCCGTCGACAGCACAAAGAAGCAATAAATCAACAGGATCAGCCAGTCAGCGGAGGCAAGAATGGGCACAAGAGCTCCTTCCTTCCTGATGTTACAGAATTGGTCCATCCAGCTAGCCAATTCGCAAAGAACGCGAATTGCCGAAGATAGGCGTCCGCCGCGCAGGCTCAAGTATTTGGTTTCTCCACAAAAAGAAACGGCGGCAGGAGAACCCCTGCCGCCGATCTGTCTAGTGTGCTTGTTTTCTGTCGAACCCCGTTGCTCTGTCGCCTTGCCGTCCCGCGCAACCGCTGCTCAACTTCGCCGAGCCGCTGCCGTTCTGGGAGGGCGCAGCGTGATTACTGTACTTCTCCTGAACCCGGAGCCGATGCCGGGGGAGGCGCCGGAGCCGACTCAGGCGCGTTAGCCGGCGGCTGGCCGCCCTGCGGCCTGTGGAACTGTCCGCCTGGACCACCGCGGAACTGTCCGCCCTGCCCGCCCATGCCGGGACGCTGGCCGCCCTGTCCCCATCCGCCGCGACCATCGTGACCATCGCGACCGTCACCCCGCATGCCCTGGTGCTGCATCCGGTTCATGCGCAGGGTCTGCAGCTGCTTCCATTGGTCCGGCTTCAATTGCATGCGGATGTCCAGCAGAAAACGCGCATTGGCTTTTTCCAGATCCGCGCGCGCCGCGACGACCTTATCGATCTGCGCTTCGATCGCACGTTGGTCGGGCGTATCGGCCTTCATCATCGGACCCATTGCGACCTCGGCCTTTTCGAGATTGGCCTTAAGGTCGATCAGCTTCATCTTGTGATCCTGCAGAATCCCGTCCATCGCCTTGCGCTGATCGTCGGTCAAGGTCAACTGCTTTACGACGTTGGGATTGTTCCAGAATTGCCCGTGTGCCCCGGCTCCGCCGAATGCACCCTCCATGGGAGCCCGATGCTGCTCGAACCCGCCGGGTCCCATCCCTTGCCCGCCGGGCCCCTGCGCGCTGGCCACACCCCCCGCCATCAGAACTCCCGCTACCGCCAATACCAATCGTGCAGTCTTCAACCCGTTCATCGTTTTCTCCTCCCCCTGCATCGCAAGGGATGTCTCTTTCTCGCCCTCTCTTATGCATGCCCCGTCTTCTTATTCAGTTCCGTTGTCGTCCATCAACTGCGCCAGCGGCTCCATCGCCGCCGGAACCTCCCGCGAAACATCGCTGTCCACGGTCGCCAGCAGATCCTCGTCCTGGGAGCTGGCGCTATCCTGGGCCGCGCTAACTTTTCGCACTGTGGCCGCCGGGGCTTTCTTTTCCGGCTGTGCGCTGGTTGGCTGCTCGGTTGCCCGTGCGGCAGCCGCTCGCTCTTCAGCAGCCTTCTGCGCCGCCTTTTGCGCCGCGACCTTGGCCAGTTGCTGCCGGTGATAAATTTCATGCCCTGCGCCCGCCAGGCTACCCATGGCCAGGAAGCATCCCAGTGCCCAACCTGCCACCATCCGCCAGCGGTGCCGCACGGCCAACTTCGCCGCCGCCCGCGGCCGGCTATATGCGGCGTCACTCCAGGCATCCACGCTGGCCTTGAAGTGCCTGAGCGCCTGCGCGAGTTCCATATCCGGTTCCATATCCATCCGGGGGCTTTCTCCCGCCATGTCCTGTTCCCAGTTCATCGTGTTCCTCTCAACTCCGCGCGCACTCGGCCCAGGGCCCGCGAAAGGTGCGCCTTCACCGTGCCCTCGCTCAGTCCGGTGGCTGCGGCAATCTCGCTCAGCTCCCGCTCTTCCACGTAGCGCAGCAAGAACACCGTCCGCTGCCGCTCGCTCAGGCCTTTGACTGCCTGCCAAACCTGCGCCACCTGCTCCCGCGCCAGCATCTGCTGCTCCGCACTGCGTTCCCCGTTGGGCAGCCATTCGCTAGCCTCGTCCAGATCTACGGCGTTGGTTCGAGTCTGCCGCCAGAATTGAACGCGGCGGTTACGCCAGTAGTCCTTCTGCAGGTTGATGGCGATCCGCATCAGCCAGGTCATCGCGCTCGAGTCGCCGCGGAAATGACTCCAATTCCGGTGTGCTTTCAGGAAGCATTCCTGCGTAAGCGTCTCTGCCAGGTCTATGTCACGCAGAGACGAAAGCAGAAACCGGAAGATCTGCGGCCGGTGACTCTCGACGATCCGGGCAAACTCCTGCACAGCAATGCCTTCTGCCGTATCCGCGGTCAACGGCTCCACTGCTGTGCCGGCTGCCATCACTTTGGTAGACGCCCCCTTTTGGCGCAAGTTTACGCCCCCCTTAGTCATTTTGCGCCGTTCAGCGCCAGTATAGGCGCCGAACGTCTAATTCGCCGCCCTGAAAATGCCGCATTTCCGCCTATTGTGGATACTCCGGGCTTGCCCCGGCATGACCGCAGATGGCAGGCATATAATTTGGGCGGCAAGCAAAGCACCTAAAAAATGAACGGAGATTGGAATGATTTCGCGCCGACAATTCGTGAACGGCCTAGCCGCGGGTGTGGCGGGCTCGGCATTTGCATCCACCGCCAAAAGCTACGCGCAGATTCTCGGCGCCAACGACCGCCTGAACTTCGCCATCCACGGCAACGGCATCAAAGGCCGCGCCGGTGCGCACCTCGCGTCGCTCAAGGCCAACAGCAAGACCGCACGCGTGGCCTACGTCTGCGATGTCGACTCCGACATCCTGGCCAAGTTTGCGGCCAAGGCGGAGCAGGTGCTCGGCTATGCGCCTAAAAGCGAAGGCGATTTCCGCCACATACTCGAATCCAAAGAGGTCGATGTGATTACCGTAGCCACGCCCGACCATTGGCACACTCCCATGGCCGTGCTCGGCCTCAAGGCGGGCAAGCACGTGTATGTGGAAAAACCCTCCAGCCAGAATCCCCGCGAGGGCGAGCTGCTGGTTGCTGCGCAGAAGAAATACGGCAAGCTCGTTCAGGTTGGCGATCAGCAGCGCTCTTCGGATTACAGCATCAAAATGATCCAGAAGATCCACGACGGGTACATTGGCGAGACCTATATGGCCAAGGCCTGGTACGCCAACACGCGCGGCGCCACCATGTACGGCAAGCCCGGTCCCGCTCCCGCCACGCTCAATTGGGACCTGTGGCAGGGCCCGGCCCCACGCAGCGAGTACATGGAGAACATCCATCCCTACAACTGGCATTGGCTGCGCCGCTATGGCACGGGCGAAGCCCTCAACAACGGAACCCATGAAGTGGACGTCTGCCGCTGGGCGCTCGACGCCGGGTATCCCCACGCCGTCACTGCCTCGGGAGGCAACTATAATTTCAAGGACGATTGGCAGTTCTACGACACCCTGATCACCAACTTCGAATATCCAGACAAAACCATCTCCTGGGAAGGCCGCAGCCGCCAGGGCATGCGTCTCTACGACCGTGACCGCGGCTCGGTGATCTACGGGACCAAGGGATCGGTGGTCATCGACCGAGGCGGCTACGATGTCTACGACTGGAAGGGCAAGCAGATCGACCAGTATCGCACTGGCAGCCATACCGAGACCGCGGACACGGTAGGCGCAGATAACATGACCGACGCCCACTTCGCCAACCTTATTGCAGCCATTCGCGGCCAGGAAAAGCTCAATTCGCCGATTCCGGTCGCCAACGTCACCGTCACCATGCTTCTGCTCTCGAACATCGCCTGGTTCGTCAATCGGCCGCTGAACATCGATCCGCAGACTGCGCACATTGTCGGCGATTCCGAAGCCATGAAGTACTGGGCCCGGACTTATGAAAAGGGATGGGAAGTGACGGTGTAAAAAGCAGGGAACAGGGAACAGGGATCAGGGAACAGGATTCTGAGACCACGATCCACGGCCCACGGCTCACGATTTTTTGAGGGGTGCAAATGCCTTTCACAAATGGGACCCTGCCTGCCGCGCAAGCGGGAATTATCACCTTGGGCGGCGACCTGACGGTGAA
>Ga0181518_10000280_pt1 | contig 59148 bp, 50 predicted proteins | sample PEATcosm2014_Bin_28_FD_119751 | JGI IMG/M metagenome (GOLD analysis project Ga0181518, IMG submission 119751) | Peatland microbial communities from MTU Mesocosm Facility, Houghton, MI, USA - PEATcosm2014_Bin01_60_metaG | ecosystem: Environmental > Terrestrial > Soil > Wetlands > Peat | place...
ATCCTTGATCGGAAATCGGCTCCTGGATTTCAGCTCCTCTGCGGTTCAACCCTCGTGTTGCGTTGCTCCGCGATGGCTTGGATTGAGCAGCCGACTTTCGGCCGGCGTGATTTGGGTCGTTATCTTTCCGGACTCGCTTGGTAGTTTTGGTCGTGGCTCCAGGCATTTCGGTTTCCCCAATACTCTCGCAACGGCTCGGAATTACCGTACCCGATTCCTGAAGTCGGGTATCGCGCATTCGGCTAAATCCAAACATATCACATGAAATCTGTTTTCGCGAGAATCTGCGGTGTTTGCGGCATAGGCAACGGTTTGGTTGCAGGTTTGGTTGAGGGTTAGGTTGAAGGTTTGGGGGGGGCTGGGCCAGTTGGGGCGAAACCTTCCAAAGTTTCTCCCCCACATCCCCTCTTCCAACCTTTATTTCGTGGGCCAGATCGTTTCCACGTCGAGCCGGCTTGTGCAGTCGCTCTTGCGTGGCCGAGCCGCGTTCCCAATCGCTCTCTTCTTGCAGCGACACGATGAGCTTGGTTACTTCTTTTTGCCCCACCTTGCCTCCGCGGCTTTGCGCGCGATCTCTGCACGGCGCTTTGGACTCAACTTCTGAGCACGACCTTCAGCGGCTATACGGGCGCTCTCGCTGCGTTCTTCAGCGGTTAGAGCTGCGGCGCGAGCCTTTCCGCCTTTCTTTCCACCCAACCTCCCGAGAGCCACGGCGGCTGGATTCTTCTGATGAGGCATCAGTAACAGCATAACTCCTAGCGATAGCGGTCACGGAAGAAGTTTTAAAAATAATTGCGTTTTGGGTATTGACACTGCTTGCTTGCTCGGTTACGCTAGCATTGTGGGAGCCAAAGAGCCTGACCCTCTCGAGATCCGAAAGGACAAAGAACAACAAGGAGAACAAAGAATCATGAGCACACAACAAATGACCCTCTTCGAAATACCCCGGCACCTGACCTGCCTCTACTGCCATGCAGACCGGCGCAAGGTCCAGATCGACCGCGAGATCCTAGTGGCGCGCTACCCCAACCGATCGGACACGCAGGGAGTAGCGGAAGTAATCTGCTGCACACCAGGCAGCGATTACAAGTGCCCGAACTGCGATGCCGGCATCGACGATCTGTCGTTTGCGATGCACTACGCCGAATCGACCGACGACGAGTCAGCCGAGATGTTCGAGTGCCACAACTGCGGGTCGCGCGGCGAGGCCTCCGAATGCGAACCACCGACGCAGCCTTGGACCGAGCTAGACGAGGTGGCCCACGTGATGGAGAGCGCCGCCGAGATTATGCCGCACATGTGGCCGCCGCGCATGGCCGGCGGGATGGGGATCGCTGAGGGCGCGCTTCCAGAGGTGGCGTGATGTACTTCACCGGCCAATCCGGATTCGGCGGAGATGAGCCGAAAGAGCAACAAGAAGATGGACCGGAACCCACGGAAGAAGAAGTTGAAGAAGAACAAGGAGAACAACAATGACGAACGGAATTCTGCGATTCAACCCCAACACCCCAGTGGAAGTAGCACTGCGGTTCGACAATGGAAAACGCGTGGACGGACGCTACGGCGAGCAGGTCATGTTCACGCTCGAAGGCGATCGGGTGATGTACGTGCCGCCGGTGGTGGCCAACCAGATTCGCCAGCTCGGGATTCGGGCGCGTGAGGCCTTCGAGATCTGCAAGGCCGAACTACGCGACGACAACAAGCGCTGGATCGAGTGGCGCGTGCGCAGGCTAGAGGAACCGCGGCAGCCGGTAGAGTCGCCAAACGCTCCGGCAGCCGCGGCATCTGCTCTGAACAAGGAAGCTCAGAACCACCGCAATGGTAGCACACGCCAAACCGCAAGGCCGCTGGATTTTCAGGCCTCGCCCGACGGGACCTTGCTTCCGGTTCCCGTAACCGGAGCTGGCATTACCGCCATGGAGCTGGCTATGAGCGGAGCGGCGGAGATCGCGCAGCGGGTCGAGTCCAGAGCTCGCATCCGCAACTACTCGCTCCAGTTCACGAGCGAAGATATCCGGGCCATCGGGCTCACCATGTTCATCCAGGCCATGCGCGAGCGAGGTGTGACATGGGATCAGCGCTGACGATCGACATGACGCCTGCTCCGCTGGTGCAGCTCAATCTGCCGGCCCCGCAGGATTTGCCGCTCTTTGCTCCAGCCCCGGAGAGTTCCTCCGCGGAACTGATCGTGGCTCCGGAAGTGGCACTCACAAAATTGCCCGCGACTAACGGCGCCGTGGTCGCCGAGACCGATCCGGCTCCGGTGCTGTCCCCCAGCCAGGTCCGATGCTTTTTCGACTGCCCGGCGCGGTGGTGGTTCAAGTACGGACTGCACTTGCCGGAGCGGAAGAACAGCTCGCTCGCTCTGGGCCTTGCCGTTCACCACGCCCTCGAAGTCAATTTCCGGGAGAAGATCGAAACCCAGGAAGACCTGGAGACTCCCGGTGTGGTCATGGTCTTTCGGGAGGCCTGGATGGAACAGGTCCCCGAGACGGAGTTCACCTCCGACGAGAGTCAAGCGGAGCTTCGGCGTTTGGGCGAAAGGCTCGTCGCCAAGTACATGGACGAGGTAGCGCCCAAAGTCGAGCCCGCCGCGGTCGAACTCGATGTGCAGGGTGAGATTGCCGGTGTCGCGGTCCGGGGACGAGTGGATGTGCTCGACGTGGAAGGACGGCTGATCGATTTCAAAACAGCCTCGCGTCGTCCGTCCTGTGTCTCGCCCGACTATGCGTTCCAGTTAGCCACTTACCAGCAGATCACTCCCGGCGCGAGCGGCGAGGTGCGCATCGACAGCCTGGTGAAGACCCAGACGATCCAGATCGTGCAGCAGGCCTACACCGTGGGGGAGCCGGACATCCGGGCCACCCAGGTGCTGTACCCGATGGCGCAGAAGGCCCTGGGATCGGGGATGTATTGTCCGAACCGGCAGTCGCTGCTCTGCAGCCAGAAGCACTGCAGCTTCTGGAAGCATTGCGAAGCCGAGTTCGGCGGCCAGGTCCGGCGGTCCTGACCCTCGTCACTGCGCCTTAAACGCAAAGCGCCCGGCTCAGGATGCCATGGCGGCGTCCCGGGCCGGGCGCTAGTCCTCCGCTAAAAAGCTATCGAGGTGATTTTGTGATTAGGAGACGTGTGCCATTACGCCGGCGTGTGCCGTTGCAGCGGAGTTTGCCGCCGAAACGGCGAACACCGGTCCGCATGCGGCGATCCCGGCCGCGGCGGGGTCCCGATAGAAACCCGGATTATCTGGCTTGGATTCGGACACTGGGATGCGTAGTCTGTTCGAGAGTCAGCGGCGGGTCGACTGTGGTCGAAGCTGCCCACACGAACGCCGTGGGCGCGAGGGGAATGGGACAGAAGACGTCGGATTTCTCAGCAATCCCGCTCTGCTCTGTGCACCACCGGGAAGCGCGGGACTCCTATCATCGACTTGGAGAGCAGTGCTTTGCGCGCGAGCACCAGTTCGATCTACCCCAACTCGTGGCAGCCCTCAATCAACTGTATCGCCGGCAGGTTCCCTCACCATTGTTTTGAAGCTTCGTGGTTTGCCAGCAATTGAGCATCTCAAAACGCTACGAGTTGAAGGCCGACGTCGCAAATACCGTAAGGCGCATTGTATGACGCCTGTCTAACACTACTCTGTAGGGCCACGCTACGTTTACTGTCAGTGAGTTCCCGTTGATTCCCCGCATCGCAAGACTCTGCAGCTAGGTCGTGACATCCGTTTGGGTGGCGCCGGACGTCCCGTCTGTGCTCGGCTCGTGCGGTCGCAAATGAGTGTCTGCGCCACTCTCGTGTTAACGTGGACTATGGGCTTGTCGCGCTCCATCTACCTTACGATGGCTGCGCTCGTGTGCTCCGCTGGCTTCGCCCGTGCGTCCACGCCAGTGATCCTGATCTCGGTGGATACGCTGAGGGCCGATCACCTTGGCTGTTATCAAGCGGGCAGACGGCAAACGCCTTACATCGACGCGCTGGCGAAGAGCGGAACCTTGTTCTCGCAAGTCAGCAGCCCTTTTCCCCTCACTCTGCCCGCTCACGTTGCGCTGTTCACCTCCACGTATCCGTTCGCCAACGGAGTCAGGGATAATGGCATCCCCCTCCAGCCCGCGGCCGTTACGCTTACCACGGTCTTGAAAAGTGCGGGATACCGGACCGCCGCGTTCGTCGGAAGCTCCATTTTGGGGGTGCGTTTCGGGCTGAGCCGGGGCTTCGATGTGTACGACGGCCCCTTAGATCCTCACAATAAGACCATAACCGGCGTGAGCGAACGCAAGCGGTCAGGAGCCCAGGTGGCTGAAGCCGCTACGCACTGGGTGGAGCGCAATTCAAGCACACCATTTTTTCTTTTTCTCCACTTTTACGACTTGCACTTACCGTACGACCTCCCGCAGGACTCCAGCCTGCGCCACGGCGAGACTGGCTATGCCGCCGAGTTGGCCTACGTGGATCGGGTGCTGGGGGATTTTCTGGCTTTCCTGGACCGCCGCCAGCTTCTGCGAAAGGCGCTGATCGTGTTCACCTCCGATCATGGCGAGGGCCTTGGAGAGCATGGCGAGAGCAGTCACGGGTTTTTCATTTACCAGAGCACCCTGCAGGTGCCCCTGATCATTCACTGGCCGGCAGAACACTGGCGCTTTCCGCAGGACCGTGTGGACCAACCCGCCGGCCTGCTGGACGTTGCGCCGACGATCCTGGACGCGATCGGCGTTCCACGTCCCAGCGAGATGCGCGGCCGCAGCCTGATGGGGGTCCGTGTCGCCGAAGAAATCTATTCGGAATCCACCTACGCGCGAAACCACTTTGGGTGCGCATCTCTGCGAAGTCTGCGGGTGGGCGATTACAAGTACATCGAGGCTCCTAAGCGTGAGTTCTACGATCTCTCCAGCGACCCAAACGAGCTGCGAAACCTTTACGACCAGCAGCGCGCGAGGGCCACCGCGCTAAGTGTGCGTCTCGATTCGGTGCGCGCCAGCGCTCCAGCCGGCCGCTCTGGCAATCCTCCTTCGCCCACTCCGGAAACTATCGGGATACTCCGCTCACTCGGCTATCTTGGCGGATCCACGAGCCCTAGCCGCATCGAACCCCGCGTGGATCCGAAGGATCGAATCGGACTCTTCGAACGATACCTCGACGCGCTAACGCTGGCGTCCGGAGGCAAGCTGGTTGAAGCCGACGGCTTGTTGGAGAACTTGCGCGACAAATTACCGGACGTCGTGGAAATCCGGAACAGCCTGGGATTCAACCAACAGCGGCTCGGCGATTACGCACGGGCCACGCTTGAATTCAAGCGAGCGATCGAGCTGGATCCAGCGAACGCCCTCGCCCACTTCGAACTCGGGTTCTGCTACCTCCGGCTCCGCCAACAGAGCAACGCTATCAAACAGCTCAAAGCGGCCCTGGCCCTCGAACCACGGTACACACGAGCGGACGAGGTGCTGGCGGATATCTATTTTCAAGACAAGGATTACACGCAGGCCCGCGCTCATCTGAACCACCTTCTGTCACTCGATCCCAGCAGTTACACGGCGCACCTTAAGCTGGGCACTCTCGCGGCGCTCGAGCAGAAGTGGAGCGAGGCCGAACAGCAAATGCTCTCCGCACTGCGTGCCGATCCCGGTTCGGCCGAGGCTCATAACACCTTGGGCAGCTTCTATCTCCAGCGCCGCGACTTGGATCGGGCGCGTCGCCAGTTAGAGGAGGCTATCCGCCTGCAGCCCAAGTTCGCCTCTGCGCACTTTAATCTTGGCCTGGTTTTTCAGAGACAAGGAAGGGGCGAGGAGGCCGCGCAAGAGTTCCGTGCGGCTCAGAACGGGGATCGTTAGGCAGCCGGCGACGAGGTGGTGAAGACGCCCTTGCAACCCCTGGCCGCGCTCCGGTCAATGGTTACAGCAAGCGGAAGTTCACTTCGGTAGCTGCCGCCGACACCACCGGTTTTCCGCCACGCTGTATGGAATGGCTCCGGTTCGGCGACGTCGGGACGATGGACAGATGCCGCAATTGGTAGCGGCTGAGCAGAGACGGGTGGCCGGGTCGTTCTCGGACTCGATTCCGGACGTGAATCGGCCGCGAGCAGCGGAATACTGAGACTTAGGCTGTACTGCGATCACGGGAATTGTAACAGGATCGCCTAAACCAGCGCGAGCCGAATCACTGCGAAATCACCATCTGGGAATCGGCCGTCAGCGTGATGGTCTTAATGCGAAGAAACGGGATTTGCGAAGAATATGGGTACTGAACTATAACCTGTACCGGGCAACCGGGGGAGTTAATTGGGGACGTACTGCCGGACGTTGAGGCGGGGCAGGCAGTTCCGGTAGCCGGCCAAGTCACCGTCACGGCGATGAGGTGCCCGGCAATTCCCGGCAGGTGAAGGCCCTGGACGTACTTCTTAACATCTGCCGCGGCAGCGCCGCCGTTATACGACGTGCCGCCGGGATAGCACCAAGTGGCCGCATATGAGGGCGCTGATATCGACAGGTTTGTATAGCAGCTACTACCCCGGACAATGGCCCAACGCGCACCCGCACGCGCCGCGTAGGTGACGAATTCGTATGAGTAGACGGCCCGGCAAGAGTCGATGATGCCGAACAGGAACGCCATCAGGACAAAAAACGAGACGGCGAACTCTACTATTGCGCTACCGCGTTTCTGGGCCCGGCCCGTCACGGTTCGAAGCGCCTGAACGTCAACGCTGGAGGTATTTGTTCGCGTCGTACCGTGCTCCGCCCGCATTAATACTGCCCCGTTGGTATCATGGCTGATCCCTTAATGGTGAAGGTTTTGTTGAACGGCGGAATAGAAATCCATGGAGTATACGTCGCCGAGGTATTCACTTGCAGAAGAACGATCTGGCTGCCGCTTGTGCAGGCGGTGTACGGATAGCTAGTGCTGCAGGTGACCACGTGGGTAACGCCAGGGTTGTTGGCGCACCAGCAGCTTGTGGTATTAGACGAGACCAACAAGCTGGGAATATCCGGCACATCGTTCTTCGCCGCCGTCTGGATCCCGGAAGTGTTGTTCGCGTTGGCTTGACTCAGGGAGCCGAACTGGGCACCGGCGCGGGCTGCGCTCGTAACTTCCAGGCCCAGGAAGACCCACCGGCCCAAATCGACCATCCCGAACAATATCAGCATCAGCACTGGACAGAGCAGCGCAACTTCCACCACGCTCGCTCCGGCCTTCCGGCGGCCCGGTCGCAAACCGCCCTTCGTGCGCCAGCGATTGAAGAGAGACATCATATAGATTTCCGCAACGATCTTTACTTTCATTCGACCAGCGTCGTTTTCTTGATCGGTGAGCCGCCTGGCAGCGAAGCGTAATCGCTGTAGAAATTGTCGAATTCGAAATACAAAGTATTTGCGACGGTGATCTGGTATGTCTGGCTGGCGTTGGCACCCTCACAACAGCCGGTGAAATACAGCCCGGCATCCGGAACGTACATCGCTCCCGCGATTATGAAATAGCTGGGGGGACCGCTCGGGAAGGTATAGCACCCGCCGATACAGGCATTGTAGGTGTTGGACCGGTCTTGGTAAAGCAGAATTCCAGCGTACTCTCCAGTGGTCGGCGCGGCGAAATTTATAGTGTTAGAGGTACATCCATTACTGCACCAGTAGCCGTCGATGGTAGCACTGCCGGCATTTGGGCCGTTGTAAAACATAACCCCTGTGCCTGTAATATTCGCTCCCGACGCGGTGATGGTGAGGCCGCAAGTGCTGGGGCCATAGCTGTAGTAGCCGTATGGGAGCAATGCATTAGGGACGCAATATTCTGAGGGGGCCTGGCCCAGAATACTGTAAGTACCCGGATTGAAAGTCACGTTTGCGCTCGGGAGGCAGCCGATGTAGCTACCGTAATTGGACCCGCAGGGATAGGGCCCGCGCGAGCCATAAGGGACGTAGCACCCGCAGTCCAGGCCAGACGTATAGGAAAACCCAAACGTAATTGAATGGTATACACCGGGATTAAACGTTATATTTGCGCTGGCGCTTTGGACATTGACGTCCTGGCAGTTCGGATTGACCGTAACAGTGCCGCCGGTTATGATCGTGGGGCTGCCAAGAGTGCAGGTGGTGGAACCCGGCGGCGATAGGTACGCCAGTGGATCGCTTAACGGCGCGCTCGGCAGGGGGTACATGTTCACGATGGGGTAGGTTGGGTCATAGCAGCCCGGGTCGCCTTGCGGCCCGTTTTCCGGCCCAACGGGAGCAGTACTGTCGCCGCACCAATATGTCGACGCCGCGTCACCCAAATAATTTGTCAAAATGTTGCCATAATAAAGCCAGAGGCTGCCTGCTGTTTTCGAATCCACTTCAACGCCGCATCCCGAAACATTGATCAGACTGTTGCCGCCCACGTAAAGAGCGGAGGTGTAGTTACTGGGACTGGATCCCGCCGGCCCCGCCGTCGGACTCAGAGCGAAGATGCAATCGCCCGCAAGGTTGGTGGCAACGGCTCTCGCCCTGACCGACGAGGACGAACCAGCCCCAATCATCCTCAAGAAGAACGTGGGCTCCGTCTGAGTGATAAACACTTCCACGAAGCTCGAGTTGCCGACATACGGACCGACGGAAGGCGGATTATGTACCGTGACGCTCGAACTCGGGAAGCCGTTTTGGGCCGCGGCGCCGATGGCGCCCGCGTTCATGTCTGCCGTCCCGTACGACAAGCTTATGGCGCCGGCTACGGCGGCCGAATCCGCCGCGGTTTGCGCCTGGCGATTCATCATCTCAAGGAATCCGACATCGAACGCCAGCCCCACCATACCGAACACGACTGGCAGTGCCAGAGCCAGCAATATGACGGCTTGACCGCCTTGCGATCTGTGTCTGGTCATAAATGCCTCCGTCCGTACTGGCGCGAACTGGGTCGCCGCGTAAGACGTTGGTCTGACATTGTGTCTGACACTCGCGTCGTACCCAACACACCAGTCGACAACTGGGAGCAACCATTATACCAAATATGTCAGGCTGCCCGATAAAAACTGTCCACGATAAGGATAGAGCATTTGCTGGTGTTGGACAATCGGATCAGGCCTAGGATTTGTCCGGTCAGATCTCCGGTTTTGGTAGGAGGACGGGAGGGCCCGGCGTTCGCGAGGCGTACAAAGGACCTCGAATGTCTACCGGCGGTTACAGTTTGACTGTTCAAACGTGCTCCGTGGTGCACAGCAGAGACTCCCGCGAAGAGGCCGCATTGTGTCAGACAGAAGTTTTCGGCAAGGCACCATTCGATCGAAAAGTACTAGTAGTCTGGCGGGCTCCATTATCATCGCATCTAACTGGTACGGAGGCACCGGTTGTTTTTTGTGAGTACTGGGTCCTTGTCAGGGCCTCGAATGCGATTTACAATACATTTACTTTAATGACCTCCTCCATTCCAAAGCAAGTGTCCACAGCACCCACGATTGAACTCATTCTATGTGCCGAGGATGATCGCCTGCAGCCCATTCTGCAGGGTGCACTCGGATCAGGCTACAGCATTCGAAGGGAGTCGAGCAAAGAAAAGGTCAAGAGGATCGCTCTGGAGTCCGCATGCGATGTCATAGTGGTCGATCTAGATTCCAGCTTCGACTCGCAGCGCGAATACCAGACTTTTTTCGACCAGATCCGAAACTCCCGTACCCCAGTTGTCGTGATGACCAGTGACGGACGCCGCTCCACCGCGCTCGAGCTGGTGCAATGCGGCATCTACGATTACATCAGCAAGCCGCTCTCCTTAGTGGAGCTGAAAATCGTCATCCACCGCGCCTACGAGCACGCGTCCCTCAAGAAGGATGTCGAGTCGGCCAGAGAGGCGCTGAATGCGACCCGTGGATGCGATCGTTTGATCGGATCGAGCGGGCGATCGCAAGTCGTGTACGACCTGATCCGGCGGGTCGCCAACCTGAACGCGTTTGTGCTAATCACCGGCGAGAGCGGTACCGGCAAAGAACTGGTCGCCCGGGCGATTCACAATCTCAGCAATCGCGCTAAGTTGCCTTTTGTGGCTTTCTCCTGCGGAGCCATCCCGGAGACACTGGTCGAAGCGGAGTTATTTGGACACGAAAAGGGCGCGTTTACCGGAACGGCGGGTGTGCGTCAAGGTTACCTGGAGCAGGCCGGCGAGGGCACCATTCTGTTGGACGAGATTGGCGAACTCAGCCTGCAAACGCAGGTCAAGCTGCTGCGAGTTTTGCAGCAGAAAGAGTTCAGCCGTTTGGGAAGCAGCAAACCGATTCCACTTAGAGCCCGTGTTTTGTTCGCCACGCATCGGGACCTCGGACAGATGGTGGAAGAAGGACAGTTCCGGCGCGATCTTTACTTCCGCGTGAACGTCTTGAGAATAGACGTCCCCGCCCTTCGGGACCGGACTGAGGACATCCCGCTTCTGGCGTATCATTTCGTCCACCAATACGCAGCGGAATACGACAAGCCAGTGCGGGACATCCTGCCGTCGGCGCTGGCGATGCTGGTGGAATACGACTGGCCTGGCAACGTTCGCGAGTTGGAGAACATGATCCAGGGCGCCGTGATTCTGGCGGAGGGGGAGAGCATCGGGCCCCACGACCTGCCCGATGCGCTCAAGCCTCCACAACTGGCGCCCGATCCGGTAGGCGATTCGTTCGAGGACCAAATCAGGGTTTATAAACTGCAACTCGTAAACAAGGCTCTGCGGTCGTGCAACGGCAACAAGACGCTGGCCGCCCGCAGCCTTAACATTTCGCGGGCGTATCTGCACCGCCTGCTCCGGGCAACCCCCGAGGATGTGGACGCAGCCTGATTCGGCCTGTCGCGGTCGTCAAGGGACTTGATTAGTCGAAACGGAAGAGCGGTCCGGGGGTCTGCCCCCCCACAGAGCGTCCCACTCACCCCACGATAGCTGAGATAAAAGCCACAATCTGCAACCTTATCAATGTGGCCTGCCACACGGACGCACCCAAAAGGGGACCGTCGTCGCGGGTTGTTCCGCACGAAGCCAGTTGTCTAAGGTGAACGTTGTGCGACCAGGCCGCTGTAGAATAAATTCAGTGAGGGGAATTCATGCTCAAGGCGCTATTGATTTTTTCCTTCCTTCAGTTGGCCGATCTGGGAACGACTTTGGCCGTCTTACGGCTCGGAGGGGTGGAAGAGAACCCTTTGATCAAGCACTTGATGGCTTTCGGTCCGGTGGAAGGCCTGATCCTTGCGAAGCTGTTGGCGGTGGCCCTCGGCGTAGCGTGTTACCTGGGAACCAAACCGCGTGCCTTGCGCCTGGCAAACTTCGCCTTTGTGGCCATCATCGCCTGGAACGTGACCATCATTGCCAGGCTCGCCTGAAGGACTACGGCTCGGAGCCGGGGGCATTCTCTATCAGCTTTTGCTCTTCGGGCGCAGTATCGCCTCGTCCCAATCTGTAAACTTCGTCTGAGAAAGCGCCATTCCGGCGCGCCGCGCCTCCGGATTTGGGTGCGCCCCAGGGGCTGCTGTTGAGCATTTTGTGCAGAACCGGGATCTTCGAGGCGTTCGATTCCACGTAGTCCACACCCAGCGCGGTCAGTTCGAAATCCGAATTGTCCTCCTTGGTTATATATTTCTTGCTTTTGAGATACCACGTAGCGAAATCCAGGTATTCGCGTGGAAAGCCCATGCGCGTCTCGACGTCGGCCAGCGAGACCTTCGGTTCGTCCGGACTGGCGCGGCGTTTGCTGTAGAGCAGGGACAGTACGGCCAGGCGGCGGTTTACCTCGCCCTCGATCCCATCCATATAATCGATTGACTCGAAGGCCGGGTTCGGACGGGGCTCGTGCGCCGGCCGGGAGAGATCGTACGCGGCGCGGCGCTTGGGATCGGACAGCACCTCGAAGGCGTGCTTCAACAGGAGGAATTTTTCGGCATCGCCCGTCTCCGGGTTGTCGGGGTGATAGCGGCTGGCGAGGAATCGATAGACACGCTGAATCGTGGCCTGTTCGGCCTTCGGACTGATCTGGAGAAACTCGTAGTAATTCGTTTCGTCATCGGGCTGGACCGCGAAGCCACCCTTGGTTTCTTCTTGGAATTCAAGCCCGATAACGCAATCGGAACCCCCGAATGTGCAATGCCGGACGGTACCGTAGCCGGACGGAGATCCGCCTTCGGCTTGCACGAAAACGTTGGTGCCCACGGGCAGCTCCGCTGGACAACGGAGACGCACCCCCGATCGCGATAGGTCTATGCCGCGAGCTTGCGCCGATCGTGTCAGGCCGCTTTGGTCATGCCAGCAAATGGAGTAGTTTTCTTTGGCAGTGTGTCTTGGCTCCTGCCGCAAGTTCACTCTCATCGGGGACCTCCATTACCGTGTACCAAGCTTTCCGACGGATTTCCGGTCTGCTGGTTCTAACGAGTATACACTCGACGGAGTGGCTCGGAATCAGCTCGCCTGATTTTGACTTTGCCCTAACACCGAACCTCTATTCGTTACCTTGGAGGGGCGGTGCCTCCACTCATTCCCTGAGTCGACGATTCAGCGGGCAGCTTGGCCGCGGGAGTCTTGAGCATCTGCAGCAGGTCTTCGAGAGGGATAGTGGGTCTGGGAGGCGCCACCGGTACTGGTCCCGTGACCGCCAAGCCAGGCGTCTGGATGGGTGTCTCGGTTATGGGCTTCGGCAAGGCTTCAGAGCCTTTTTGAGGGATATTCAACTCGGGCGCCTTCTGGCCAGCCGGTATCGGCCGTACCAATTGGGGTGTGGCCAAAATCAAAAGCTCGGTATTCTCCTTTTGAAGATTGCGGGACTGGAAAAGTTTTCCCAAGAGGGGGATGTCCCCCAGGATCGGGATTTTGCTCAAAAGCTCCGTGGTGCGCCGGTCCATCAGGCCACCGATGGCGAAACTCTGACCCGGCTCCAGTTCGATTTCCGTATGCACCCTCCGCACATCGATTCCCGGAATATTGAATCCCTGATAGATCAGACCATTGCTGAAATCGAGGGCGCTGACTTCCGGCGCCAGTTCCAGCCTGATGGTTCCTCGGGGAGTCATGGTTGCCACGAAATTCAGCCGCACACCAAACTCCTGGAATTGGATCGTCACCGTCGGAACGCTGCCTGAGGCGCCACCCTGCACGACCGGGTAAGGGAACTTGCCGCCCGCAAGAAAAGTAGCGGGTTGTCCATTGATCGCCAGGACGTTCGGCTCCGACAAAATCTCGAACAGATTTTTAGACTCCAGAGCCTCGATCGTGGCGCCCAGATTCAGGTGCGAGTCCAGGAGAAAGACGTTCAGGGCGCTTGAGAGGGTGACCGTAGGCGGAACCGACAGAGGCGTACCGGGCGTCACTGTCGGAGCTGCATACTGCCCCGTGGTCGTGCCGCCGATGCTGTTGCCGGCGCCTGTATTGATCAAGTTGAACCCGAATTGCTTTGTGACGGTCTTGTCAATCAAAGCGAACTTGATATTCAGCAGGATTTCCGCTTCCGAGGGCGGCACCGCCACGTAGAGCAGGTTGACGGTCTTTCCCAAGGTATCGGCGATGGCTTGGGCACGCTGTGCGCTCGAAACATCCTGGACTGTCCCGCTCAGGAACACGTTGCCGTTGTCGACACTCAAGTCTACGTTCTGTCCCGGCAACTGCTTTTTCAGCTCTCTGCGGACGGCTTGCAATTTGGCCCGATCTCCGGAGGTGTTCGGACGGACGGTGAGATCGAAGAAAACCTTGTTGCCGTCCCGCTGCCAGACGATCAGGGTAGTCTCTCCCGGGGCCTTTCCATTCACCAGTACTTCGTGCAATCCGATGGCGGTCGCCTCAGCGACTTCGTTGTAGCCCAGGGAGATGCGCTCGATAGGAGCCGCGCTGTTCACAATAATGGACTTTCCAACCGTAACGAAAAGCTCGTGGGCGCTCGATTGGCCCTGTTCGGGCGATTCGGCGGGCTTCGCCGGTTCCTGCGGGGGAGCCGCGAATCCAGTTGCAACCGCCGCAAGAGCAGCAGCAAGACCCAACATTGCCGTGCACACGCCTCGATGAAAGCTCACGGCTTTACCTCCGGTGAGGGTGCGGGTTTGAGATCCACTTTAGCGGGTGTATTGGCTAACTGACCGGGTTGCGGAGTGCCATCGGGCGAGAATTTGGCTTCGGCTTTCCGGGGGCCGTTCAACACCTCGATTACGAATACTTGGGGCGGGAGCGGTTTCACCGGCGGCGGGGCCGGGAGCTTGACCCTCGCCACGGTGGGTTTGGCTGGAGCTGGCGCGCGATCGTTGAAGATGGAAGACATGGCGGTCCCCGGCACCTTGGCCACCTCGTTGTCCAGTGGATTTCGGAGCACCAACTGGATTCGCGTCTCGTTGCTTGCGAGGCTCAGGATTTCCGCCTGCTCCGGCGTGACTAGCAGATTGACGACCTGCACCTGCACCGGCTTGCCTTCCGCATCTTTCTGGATGTTTTGACCGGCGGATAATACCTGAATGTTCTGCAGTACCGTTTTCACTTCCGGTCCGGACATGTTGGCGTTGCCGCTTCCGGCATTACCGGATACCAGCACGTCCACTCTCATGCCTGGCACCACGAAACCGGCCAAGCCAACTACGTCGTTGACTTTCACCGCGCAGGCCCGCATGCCAGCCGGAATGGTTGCCGCCAGCCCGCCGCCCGCTCCGGCGAGGGCCAGCCGGTAGTCCAGGATTGGTTCGCCCTCGTAGATCGCAGAAACCACGCCGCGGCCCACGACCGAGGCCTTATCCGTGACCATGCCTCTGGCCATGGGACCGTCCCACGCGCCCATGGTCAAATCGGAATCGCGCAACAGGGAACCAATCTCGAGGTTGCGAGCCGCCACCACAACTCGCGAAATATGCACGGCGCCTCCCGCCGAGATTCGGACCTGTACCATCCGGTAAACGATGTAACTCGCTATTGCCGCGATAATCAGCGCGGCAAAGAGAATTGTAACGACCCTTTGTTTCATAACACGACGTGACTCTTCCGTATCCGGCCGCGACGTTGGGTCCCGACCCGATTTGGGAATCTGCGATGCCCCATTCCTGATGGGGGAACCTGGCATGCTCTCGCAATTCGGCACCCATTTGGAGGGAAGCGGCAAACAGGAGCGATGCCCAGACTAGTCAACTAGTTGGCCGGTATTTAGGTGTGAACGCGCGTATACAACGCCCGCAGGCCAAGAGTATCTTTGTATACACTCAAGTTACGGACGCGGGCCGCAGCCCCGTCCGCGGCGAAGACAGCCGATACAAGCCGGCTGGGTGGTAGAATTGCACGCTCCCACGAGGGCAGAATCCATGATTCTGGTTATCCGAATACGCGATCAGCCGCCGGTATCGGCAGATTCCGCTCGGGCTGAAGGCGCCCTCGAGCTATTCGCGAGCGCGTGTCGGAAGCCTGCGCGGATCTGGTTTCCGCTGGCGTGGTCGTTGGCGATTCACGCCGTCCTCATTTGCGGAGCCGTTTACTTTTCCGATAACCTGCGGCAGACCGTGGAAAGCGTGACTGCGAAGTACACCGTCCGTTACGTTCGACTGAATGCGGCCGCTCCGCTCCGGGATGCAGCCCGGCGCGCCGGCGAGGGCTCTCCCCTGGTGGCCGATTTTGACTCCCGGCAAGCTGGAAAGGCTGGGAGCGCCTCGCCGTCCACGGATACCGAGGAAGGTCAAGTCCTCCGGTTGCGTGACGAAGACCGGAGCCCCGCACATCGCGTGCTCGAGTTTCCGAAGCTGCCTTTGAAGGCGCCGTCCGGCCAGGTTCTTCTGCAACCCAACCTTCCGCCGATACCTGTATTGAAACGCGACCTCCGCATACCGGAATTGCTGATTTGGAGGCCGCAACCGCCCCAGCCCGCGCCACCAGCGCGGAAGATATTCGTGGCTCAGAAACTTCCGGCGGCGGCGGCCCAGTTCCGGAACCTTCCGGCGCCGCCTGCTTTGAATCCTCCGAACGGCGAAATGAAGTTAGCGGATATGCCGTTTTCCGGGGGGTCCATCAATGCCAATTCATCGCTGGTGCGGCCTTCCGGAACCACCGCGCCCATGCGCGCCGCCGGGCAAGGCGAGAGCAGTCCGATACCCCAAATCGCGCCCGTCGCATCGACTGACTCCAGCCCGTTGAACATTCTGTCGATTCCGGAGGTGCCCCTGCCCCCTCGCGGAATCTTTGAGGTGTCCCCTGGAAATCAAGCGCCAGTTTTCGGAGAGCCGTCCGCCTCGGGAAGATCCGGCCACTCGCCGGGGAGAGGCGGCGGTATGAATTCGGGCACGATATCTCCAGTTTCCGGCAATGGCAGTGGCCGAACTCCGGAAACGGAGCCCGGCAAAGGAGGAGGTGGTTCCACGGGTAGCGCCACGTATGGCTCTGCCGGCCGGCCTTCGACGGTGCCAGTTGCGGGCGGGCGGGGCACTGAAGCCGGCGGCGGTTCCGGCTCGCCCGGACACGGATTCGGGGCCGGCAGCACGGACGTGGGCGCCGCCAGCGCGGGAGGCACGGCGCCCGGCGCCGGGGCTACTCCCAGCCGCACCGTCACCACGGTCGTCCACCCGCCGGACGGCCATTTCAACGTATTGGTTGAATCATCCGGTTCGGAGGGGTTCGCCGAGGCCGAAGGCGTCCTGAGCGGAAGAGTCGTCTATACCGTCTACGTGCGCGCTGGCGCCGGCAAGGAATGGATTCTTCAGTATTGCTTGCCGCCAGCCGTCGAGAACACCTTGCCGGTTACCGGCAAAGCCGCTCCGCTCGAAGCACCCTTCCCATACGTAATCCTGAAGCCCGACCTTGCGTTCGGACCGGACATCGACTATTTGATTATCCACGGAATCGTCACGGCGCTCGGCAGGCTCGACCAGCTTACCTATGTGATCGCGCCCGAAGAACAGGTCGAAAAGGATGTGCTCCTGCATTCGCTGCAGCAATGGCAGCTTCGGCCAGGTAAGTTGGACGGTCAACCCATCGCACTGGAGATCCTCCTGATCGTTCCCCGCGATCGGGAGTAAATGCGCCGCGGGCGCTTAACCAGCATCCATATCCGATGCTCGTATTAGGCTGGGTCCGATCCGCGTCAAACGCGCCATTCAGACACACGCCGGGGAACTCGTTCAGGGCTCACGGAAATGAGCGCTCGGGCGGCTGCAATCCTCTAGGCGCTGCTTGTCCGGCTACGTCCGAGCGGCATTCCGCTCGCACCGCCCGTCCCCAATGCTTCCCGGAGGAACTGCTGGAACCCGGTCCGCTCGCCATCGTTCCCAAAGAGGAACTCAACGCCAAAACCGTCCGGCGCAGAGCGGACGACCACCGCGCGGATCGTGCATGGGGATAGCTCGCCCTTGTTGGAAGTCTCCTCGTCCCGGGTCGCAGGGTGGGTGCCGCCGAGCTGAAAAATCAGTGTAATGACCGTGCCCGGATACCACTTATCGGGGGCCTCGATATAAGCCCCATCCACACTGACGTTGGATACCCGGCGCGGCGACGGCGCGCCTCCGGTCCAGTAGTGAGCCACCAGACCGCCCCCAGGGCTACGAGGAGACTTTCTTTGGTCCTGGTGCCCTTCCCGCGATCGTCGTATTCGCTCCACCCATCGCATAGCTGTCCATCACTCGATTCCGCATTTTCCGCTAGCGTGCCGCCTCGCGTTTCCAGTAGTTTTCCATTTCTTCCGGAGCGCAGATCAGCAGAAAGTCTCCTACGTGAGTGCCGGAAGCATAGATAGTCCGCGTGGGCAACTCCAGCACGCTCTTGGCATGCACTCGAATCGGCGCGATTCGGAACGGCCGGAAGTGCTCAATCAGATGAATCACCCGGTTTCGGGCATCCAGATAGACCACGTCAATCGGAAACAGCATTCCGATCGTATGGATGCCTTGAGACGGCGTGACCCAAAGGCCGTCGTCACGGCGCAACTTCATACGGCCCAGCAGGCCCCGCAAACGCGAAAAGTGGGTGTCGGCCAAGCCCACATTGAGGCTGAGAAAACACTGCCGAGTCTCGTTAAACACGTACAGCCTCTCGGTGCTCATGTCCCCGCAGCCTCGCAATTCGACGAAATTATCCATCCGCGGCGCCGGCCCTAATCCACCCGCTTGCGCCGCCGTTGGATCAGAACGATTAGCACGATTACAAACAAAACCCCCGCTACGACGCGGATTATCGTTACGCTATCCATTAGCTTTCTCCCTTTTCCGTTACTAGCATTGACATCATTTCAAGAAATGTTCGAATCCCTCCAGCAGCGTGATGACCGAAGGACCAAGCGTCACCACAAACAGCGCCGGAAAGATAAAGAACACCAGCGGAAAAACGAGCTTCACTGGCGTCTTTGCCGCCACTTCCTCAACCTGCTGCCGGCGCTGAACGCGCAGACTATCCGAGTATCCGCGCAACGTCTTCGATACGCTCGTTCCGAAGTGATCGGCCTGGACCAGCGTGGCGACCATCGCGCGCACGCTGTCCACATTCGTCCTTTCGGCCAGGTTTTTCCAGGCTTCGGTCCTCGTGCGCCCCGCTCGCTGCTCCAGAAGGGTCAGACTGAATTCGTCGCTGATCTCGGGCTGGCTGAGTTCCATCTCTTCGGCCACTCGCACCATCGCCTGATCCATGCCTAGCCCGGACTCCGCGCAGATCACCAGTAAATCCAGCGCCTCCGGCAGGCCCACCCGAATGTTCGCCTGGCGCGCAGAAATCCGGTTGCCGAGCCAGAAATCCGGAGCCAGAAACCCCAGCGCGACAGCCAGGGCGTACACGAAGAACGGGCTGTATTGATACAAACCTGTAACACTGACCACGACTACCAGAAGAAGGGGCGTCAGCACTTTAGCGCCGTAGAAGATGTTCACATACGCATCCCTCCGGTAACCGGCCCGGATCAGGCGTTTCTGAACCACCGAAACCTCCTGTGGGCTTCGCGGTATCACCTTCTGGAAAGGCTGAATGATGCTTTCGACCGTGGAAGTCGACCGAAGGCGCAACAAACGGTCCACCAAACCGGCCGTGTCCTGCTGGGGCGAAACCACGCTAGCGATTCGTCGCATGGTCGCATCGCGGTAAAACGCGAGCAGTAAACCGCTGGCCACCAGCAGGAAAATGGCGACGAATGTTAGAAGCGCCAGAGCCATCTATGCACCTCAAATCCTAATGTTCACAATCTTGCGAATCACCAGCATTCCGAACACGCTCATGATCACCGCGCCATAGAGCATCTTCAGGCCCACTGGACGCTTCCAAAGCAGGCTGAAGTGTTCCGGGTTCACAAAATAGAGACCGATCCCCAGCACCACGGGAAGCACGGCCAGAATCCATCCGGTCAGGCGGCCCTGGGCCGTATGCACTTGCACCTGGCGGCGGAGCTTGGTGCGCTCCCGGATGACGTACGCAGCTTTTTCGAGGACTTCTGCCAGATTGCCGCCGCTCTCCTTCTGAATCAGCACGGCAGTGGCGATGACGCGTACGGGCTGAATTGGGACACGCGTCACCAGGTTCAGCATTGCGATCCTGGTTTCGATGCCGTACATCTGTTCATCGAAACACTTGCGAAACTCCCCGGAAACTGGTTGCGCCATCTCTTTGCTCACCATCCCGATCGCCGATGTGAGGCTATGGCCGGCCCGCAGGGCCCCCACCATCAAATCCAGCGCGTCCGGCAGAATACGCTCAAACGCCGCAAACCGCTTCGATCGCTGGTGGAATACATAAACAAGCGGGATGGCGCCCGCCGCCGCGCCGACTATGATCGACAGCCAAGCGGCGCCGGTGCGCAAGGAGACAGCCACCGCTCCGGCTGCCCAACTCGCCGCCGTATACAGAATGAGGTTTCCCACCGTCCACTTCACGTCTGCCTGGTAGAGCAACAGGCGAAGCCGCGGAAAAATATCCGCCCGCAACAGCAGGCGATCCAGCCAGGGTATCGTGCTCAGGTGTTGCGGCCTTCGCAGGTCGAGACCTTCATCGCGGACCTCCGGCGCGACCGCGACCAGCGACGCCAACCGGCGTACAGTTTGAAGGGTCTGCTGACGACGCTCCGAACCGCCCGCGGACAGCACGAGCACCGCTATCACAAACGCCGCTACGAATGCGACTGCGATAATGCCAAGCATTTCCAAAAGCCTCCGATCAATGGACCTCCATCGAGCGTTCAAACAGCCCCGGCGACAGAAGAATACCAGAGACGCGCAGCCGCTCGAGGAATCTCGGATGAATGCGCGACGGTTGAAAGACACCGACGACCTTGCCGTCGGGACCGATACCTTTTCGGGCGAAGGTGAAGATGTCCTGCATGCTAATGGTCTCCTCGTCCATCCCGGTGATCTCGGACATGTTGACCACCTTGCGGGTCCCGTCGCTCAGTCGTGAGACCTGGACGACCAAGGTAATCGCCGACGCGATCTGATGACGGACGGCACGCTCAGGAAGATTGAGATTCGCCATTGCCACCATTGACTCCAGCCGCGAAAGGGCATCGCGACACGAGTTCGCGTGAATGGTGGTCATGGACCCCTCGTGCCCCGTATTCATCGCTTGCAACATATCGAACGCTTCGTCGCCGCGGACTTCTCCGATAATGATGCGGTCCGGACGCATGCGCAAGCTGTTGATCAAAAGTTGTCTTTGTTTAACCGCGCCGATACCCTCCACGTTCGGCGGCCTGGTCTCCAGTCGTACAATGTCTTCCTGCTGCAATTGCAGTTCCGCCGCATCCTCGATGGTGATCAGCCGCTCCGATTCCGGGATGTATGTGGAGAGCATGTTAAGAAAGGTGGTCTTGCCGGCGCCGGTTCCTCCGGAAATCAGGATGCTGGTACGCGCGCGAACCGCGGCGGAGAGTACTTCGAGCATTTCCGGCGAGAGCGTCTTCAGCTCCATCATCCGCTGGGCGGTGAGCGGAGAGGTTCCAAAGCGTCTGATCGAAAGGACCGGTCCGTCAAGAGCCAGCGGCGGAATGATCGCGTTCACGCGGGAGCCGTCCGGCAGCCGCGCATCCACCATGGGCGAAGACTCGTCCACGCGGCGGCCGACCTGGGAAACAATGCGGTCGATGACTTGCAGGACGTGCGCATCGTCGCGAAACTTTAGGTCGACTTTCTCGAGAATGCCGTTCCTCTCGACGTATACCAGGTCCCTCCGGTTCACCAGGATGTCCGAGATCGAAGGATCCTTGAGCAAAGGTTCAAGTGGACCCAGCCCGAAGATTTCGTCGATGAGATCCGTCTGAATCCTTTCCTTTTCGGCGGCGTTCAACGGCACCTTCTCGGTCGCCACGATTTCCTGGACGAGCAGCGCTACAGCCTGCCTGGCCCTGCCGTCGTTCACGGCGGAGAGCCTCTCCAGATCCATCCTGGAAATCACCGTGCGGTGTACACCGGTTTTTAGTTGATCGAAGTCTATGGCATCCATAATCCCCGCATCTCCGGATCAGAAACTCTTGCTAGTGCACTTATCCGAATAGACCAAATCTTCTCTTCTTGCCGCCTTCCGGGTTTTTCCCGCAAGCCACCTGCGCCATTTGCCGCAGCGCCGTTGAAAGCGCGGACTTCTGCAGGACCAGCGGAGCCCCTGTGTTATGAGAGCTGCGGGCGGCTGCATAGTCGTTCGGGATTTTCCACTTCACGGGCGCGGTCAGCGCCCTTTCGATCTGATCCTGGTCGATCCCGCCGTGGCTGTCGAACCTGTTGAGGACGATCTCCACGCTCCGCTGACTCGGCCCCCATTGTTGAATGTGAGATAGGACCCGCTGGGAGTTCCGCAGCGACGGGACGTCCACCTGCGTGACCAGATAGACCACATCCGCCAACTGAAGGAGCGTATCCGCCTCCGGACCGAGCCCCGACCCACCATCTACCACTACAAACGGAAATCGCCCCCGCAGGATCCGCAGCAGCTTTCGCAAATTGCCGGTCTCGGAATTAACGGTCGGCTGGTATGCATCGGGGCCTGCCAGCAAGCTAAGCCCCGAATCGTGTTCCACCATAAGCGACGACACCAAGTCCACGTCCATTCGGCTGCCGCTGTGCAGGGCGTCCAGCACTGTGTAGCGGGGCGTCATGCCTAACAGAACCGCCACATCCCCCAAGTGGAGATTGAGATCCACCAGGGCGATCTCTTTGCCGGATTCCTGCCTCAGCGCCAGGGCGAAATTGCTCGCGAGGGTGGTCACACCGGCGCCGCCCTTGGCCGAAGCGAACAGCAGCAGTTTCCCCGCGGCTTTCTTGATTTGCGACGATTCCAGCCGCGCCGCTGCCCGAACCAGCGTTTCCGGAAGAGAATCCGCCGAAATCGGGTGCGATAGGAATTCTCGCGCGCCGGCCCGCATGCTGCGCATGAGAAGCTCCGGGTCGTTGCTGCCGGCATAGACCATCACGGTTAAGGCCGGGTCGCTGCCGGATAGGTTTTCCACCAGGCTGAGGCCGACTTCCACATCTGGCACCAAATCGATCACCACAACATGGCTGTCGGCCAGAGTTGCTTTCACCAAGGCATCGAAGCCAGGATATTCGCTGAACTCCCTGGTGATAGTCACACCATGGCCTGCCAAAGCGGCGGTCAAGGCACGGCGCCGACCCGTATCCACACTAACGACCACAGCCGATAAGCTATGCATGTGGATTCCGTCTCCATGCGGCTCGTGGCCGGTCCTTTCCGGTCTCACTTGTTTCGCCGTATGATCCATAGGCTAACCGTGACCAGCCAGAAACGCAAGCACCGTCCCGATGGCGATGGCCGGCGCATACGGAATGCTCAGCGCGCCGGGGCGGTCCAGCGATAGCGGGGGCTGCCGCTGAACTTTTCCGCGGAGGATGCCGGCGATCAGATCCCCAGTGCCGTCGAGCGAACTCCCGAGGGACCGGTGGTAGGCCGCGTATCCCACAGCCAGGAATCCACCGGCTATCGCGGTGATGACCAAAGCGAAGAACAGAGGCCCCGGACCGATCCAGGCGCCGATTCCAGCGCAAAGCTTCAAATCTCCCATACCCATGCCGCGCAACACGCAGAGCGGCCCCATCAGGAGTGCTGCGACCGCTATACCTGCCAAGCTACTTTCCACGCCGGGAATCCCGCGATTGATGGCGCTTATCACGAGACCCGCGGCGAGGAACGGCAGCACCAGCCAGTTCGGGATGCGGCGGCTCGATACATCAAACGCCGTCGCGATCGCGAGCACGCCAAATATTGCATACCAGTTCCAATGCATGGTTACGGCCCGGATCCAACATAAGGGGCGGGACGACCGAGCACCGCGCCCCTTTTTATTGGCGTTCCACAAACTAGGTGGCGTAGGTGCTTACAGTGGACCCGATTAGAGTAAACGCGTTATTGATATCTTGCGCCAGCGTGCTCATGCCGGCGGTGGCGGCCAGCGCGATTAGCGCAACCACCAGCGCGTATTCGACCAGGTCCTGACCGTTCTCTTCCCGGAACATCTGTACTGCGAAGTAAATCTTCGTCAACTTATGTTTCATGCAACCCTCTCCTCGTTCAAACATCCCAAGCCGTCGAGACCGGCGGCGACAAAATGTCGCTCAAGATTATCCTAGACGGTCCGCCGGATCCAACAATAGGGGCGGGTTGGCGGACCACCGCGCCCCTTTTCTTTGTTGGCGTTGCGCAAGCTAAGTGGCGTAGGTGCTCAGTGTTGACCCGATTAGGGTAAACGCGTTGTTGATGTCCTTCGCCAGCGTGGTCATGCCGGCCGTAGCGGCGAGCGCGATCAGCGCAACCACCAGAGCGTATTCGACCAGGTCCTGACCGTTTTCTTCGCGGAACATCTGCATTGCGATGTAAATCTTCATCAACTTGTCTTTCATGCAAGGTCTCCTTGTTCAGTTTCGATTTAGCCCGAAGGCGCTCGCAGTTGGGGCAATTTGAAGCCCAATCACGATTTGCGGGGAATTGGTCCGAGCACGATGATTTGCGCGATGCTGGCGTCAACTGTGGCGTCTATGTGTGAACGCCAGTATACAGGTGGTAGCCCCTTCGTGATGCTTCGTTTACACCTGGATTGGGTTCGTGGAACGTTATAGTGGGAAAGGCACGACCCAGGCGGCTTGTCGAAAGAAGCCTCGTCAATCGTTCGGTCACGATCTAGAGATTAGCGCGCGCTCCGTTTGAAGTGAAAGCGGCCAGTCGACGGTGTGCCGCAGACAAGCGGCACACAGCGCCGTTCAATCCGGGGGTCTCACGAACCTTTGGTGTTGGACGGCAGCAGTGGATGGGAAGAGCAGCGGGAGGGCGGATACTGGGCCCACCAGTACCTTCGATCCTCCAATGACAACGGCACGCAGAACCCCCTCCGGTAATTTGTCACGTGCCTTCTTCTCATGGGCCGTGTACTCCCCTCCCTCCGGTAGCGGAAAGATCGCAAACCGGTCAAACCCGGCGGCGTGAAAAGACCGCACCACCTGCGTGTCCCCGGCGTGCATCAAAAAGACCCGCCGCCCATCAGTGTAAGAGACCTCCGGATACTGCACGGTGACGAACGCCGGAAGATAGTATCCGGCATGCCGGTACCCGAAAAAATGCGAATCAAAACCGACAATCAGCGTTTTCGCCGGATCCAGATGCTCCCGGAAATCCTGAGTGACCGCCGTGAGGGTCTGCTCAAAATGCCGGACACTCCTGTAGGAGCAATAAAGCGGGGCCCACAAGAAAAACGCGCAATTGACGGCCAATCCGGCCGCCAGGGCGGCACGCCGGAGTACAAGGTGCCGCTCCGCGCTCAGAAATGCGTAAATTCTCGCCGACAGCCAGGCAAATAGCGGGGGCGAGAGAACTAGGAGATAGCCGCTGTTGATGAAGGCGAAAAACACGAACGTAAAGAACAAAAGGCCGGGCACGATCCACACCCAGGTGAACGTGCGCGTATCCCAGGACTGGCCCAACTGTTTCACCGAACGATGGAACAGGAAAGGCGCCGCGGCGCCGAAGCAGAGCACGAAGACCCATCCTAGGGTCACCAGCCTGGCGACAGCCAGCGCCGGAGAACTGAGCGTGGTTCTCTGGGCCGGAATAGTGAGCCAAAGATGCGCCAGGGACGTGAAATACGGGCCGATACCACCGGCCGTTGCGGCCATGGGAAGGAACCACGCCAGCATGCCCGCGCCTGCCACCAGCACGGCGAGCCACCGCCTCCGCCAATCCATCCGCCAAATCGAAAGCAGCCATAACGGCGCGAGGAATATTGCCGACGACGGCCGGAACCCTGCTGCCAACGCAAGGGCGAGAGACGCAGGCACCAGAAAAGCTTTGTTGCCGGTGTAGACCTTCCAGCACAAATAGCCGACCAGCGCGGAAAAGAAGGCTTCCACCATATAGGTCAAGGCCACGATGCCATGAAACCAACAAAGGGGCGAGACCAGGAACAGAACCAGGGCAACTAGGGCCGGCCGCTCGCCGAACCATTCCTCGGTCAGCAGATGAATCATCCATGCCGCGCCACAGCTTGCGGCAACGCTAATGGCCACCAGTGCGGCGTTGGCATCGGGAATCAGGAGGTTCACCAGTCGACCCAAATACACGTACAGGAAGTAACCGGGGGGATGCGGCTGATGCGCCGCGGGATCGAAGCGGCGCAGAGCCAGAGCAAAATTGATGGAATCCACGTCGTACAGGAGATGGCTTCGGAACGCGATGCGTGAGGCTGCCACGGCGCACACTCCGAGTATCCGGTAGACGAGGGCGGAGCGGCCTGGCATCGGAGCAAGGGGTGAGCAATCCGATGACCGGCGAGGCTGACGATCTGGTGCGACTGGGAGAACTGCGGCGACTGGCCGATTGTCAACGATTGGCGACAGGATCCTCGCCCAGGCGACGCAATATTGTGATATGTTTCTGATCTCGAAGCCTCCGTATTGATCGCGGATCAGACTGGTTCGTCCTCCGATGCCTCGTCGCGTTGTGCTAGTGCTGCGCACTTCGCGCGGGCTCAGCATTGGGCGCAGGTCTGGTATCCTAACTGCGAGCCGGTCACTCGAGCTTCATGAAGGCCATTTCCGATCTAAATATCAAGCTGTTTGCCGACGGCGCCGACAAAGCGCAGATCGAACGTGCGCGCGCCAACCCGTTGATTCGCGGCTTCACTACGAATCCAACGCTAATGCGGGCCGCCGGCGTGACGGATTATGAGCGCTTCGCGCGCGAGATTTTGGCGCTGGTTCCCGACCGCCCGGTATCCCTCGAAGTTTTTGCCGACGAGTTTGGTGAAATGGCGCGGCAAGCCCGGAAGATCGCCGCCTGGGCAGCCAACGTCTATGTCAAGATTCCCGTGACCAATACGCGGCGCGAATCCTCGATCGACCTGATCCGCCGCCTAGCTCATTCGGGGATCAAGGTGAACGTCACGGCAGTGCTGACGCTCGACCAGGTCCGCTGCGTGGCCGCGGCGCTAGTTGGCGGCGCAGCAGCCTTGATTTCGGTGTTTGCCGGGCGCATCGCCGATACAGGGCGTGATCCGGTCCCGCTCATGGCGGCGGCGGTCGATTTGCTTCGCCCGATTTCGAACGTCGAGCTAATCTGGGCCAGCCCGCGCGAAGTGCTGAACATCTGGCAGGCCGATGCCATCGGTTGTCACATCATCACTCTCACCAACGGCCTTCTTTCGAAGCTCGCACTAGCGGGAAAGGATCTTTCGGACTACTCGCTCGACACCGTCCGCATGTTTTACAACGACGCCCTCGAATCCCGCTATAGGCTCTAGCCGGTTTGCGACGATCCAAACTGCTACCGAACTTCATGGTTGCCGCTGCTCGATACTGTATTTCCTGCCATTTCTGCACGTCGTCTCGTACACCAGGCCAAGGGCATCCTCATTGCTAACCGTGAGCACGACGAGGAGCTGATCCGCCGCTTCCCGCGCCCGCCGAATTGGCGCATGCAGCCCCATCGAAATCCCATGGGACTCGATCCGTATCAGCGTAGTGATGCGAGCCGATAAGCCGTAAGCTCCCGGCCGACTCAATTTCAAAACCTTAGGAATGACAGGCTCGCGAGTCCACCGGTACACTGTCCGGTGCGTGCGTTGGCTTTGCCTTTCGCCCAATCCGGATCTGAGTGAGGCGACCTACCAACGCCACCCATCCTTCACGAAGTTTGCGTTCCCCTAGTCTCCCAAAGCCGGGATGACCGCAAGGCCAGTCTCGCATACAGCATTGTTATTGTGCCAATCGTTAGCCAGCAGACCAGTCGGACGAATACGCGCATTCCCATACTGACATAGAACGAGTCGGCATAAGCGTTAATGCCGATTCCGCCGGCAGCCGCTGCGTAGAGGGACAGAATGCAGACGCCGGCCACAGCGTAGTAACCGGCCATGGGCCCTATGCCCAAAACCACAAGCCAAGGAACGGTCCAAGCTAGATATTGCACGCCAAAGCCGGGAGACAGAAACAGGAAGAGAAAGACAACCATTCCGCATTGAGAGAACAGGCGGAGACGCACGCGGAGAACCCGAAGCGCCACCGGTAACGCAGCCACGGCTACGAGCGCTATCCATTTCGCGGCAGGCGCATATGCATCGTATAGAAAAGCTAGAGGGGTGCCCCGAAGAGTGCTCGACAGCATGTAAAACCCCCACAATCCCGTAGCGCTTCCGTATCCAAGTATTCTTCTTAAAATCAAAATCGGTTCTTCCGCCAAGTATGGCATCGAAAGCGCAATCCACGTAACGACAGCAATGCAGATCCACCGGATCCGGTCACGAAGGCCCGGCAGGGCGAGCAGAATTGCAGGGATGAAGATGATTGGGACTATCTTGACGCTAGCGGCGGTTCCGAAGGCAATCCCTGCCCACGTTACCCTTCGGCGCTCCACCAAGAAAACCGAGGCGATCAGGAAGAAGACCATGATTGGATCGGTATTGGCGTGAAATCCGGAAATGAGAATCGAGATAGGGGAAACCGCCATTAGCGTTACGAGATTGCCATTACGAAACGCTCCGAACCGCATCCAGACGACTACTAACGTGCCAAGGTCGGCAAGAGCACAGGTGAGCCGCAGCCAGAAGCGAAGCGGCAATCCAGTAGCATCCTGCAGTGCTCCTAATGCACGCAGGCCACTCACTACTGCTGGCGGATGAACGAACTCTTGCCTCGGGTACACCCATCCTGAAGACGAAGAGTATTGAACACCGTCACGGTACAGTTGCGCGAAATTTTCGGCCCTCAACTTGGCCAGATCGTGGTCCCAAGTGAGTGAATCGTTGGTGCCCACCGTATAGAGCGAGATGAATATTTTCAAGATGGAGGCCGCAATGGCAGCACAAGCGAAGCGTCGCATAGGCCTAAATCATTACGAATAATAGAATGGCGACCCTGCCGCGGCGTCGGATAAACCCCGAAGGCTCCGTGGACCGTCGCCGTTTTCGGGCCGCCGAAAACCTCCGGACGAGCAGCGTCCACCGGGTGCCCAGACTAAACGATTGCCCCACGATCTCCTCTGACCATGCTAGTGAACACCGACTCGATTGTATGGAAGGCTGCGGAGAATCTCCGGCATGGCTCGCCAGGAGCACATAATCCGGCAAACGTTCCTCTTTGTTATGCCAACCGGGAGTCATGCCGGGTTCCGTGACTTCACGTCTTCCTTCTGAAAAAGAATTGCTTTCCCGTCGTCCTCGATCACCCGCCAGTCCGGCTGATACTTCAGCAAAGACGCCAGCGCCCAATCAACCGGGCAAAGAACCATATCGAACCGATATTGATCCAGCAGCTGTTTCCACGCGTGTTGGCCTTGGCTGAGTTTCAGGTAGTCGGTGGCGATACGCTCGCCATAAAAATCGCTGCGACCATCGATGAATACGCGGATTTGGGGGTAATAGTGATAGATTAGGTAGTCGCCCCATTGGTCGGAGGTGAAAATCCGGGCGAATTCGATCTGGCTGGCGTGGCGCGCGATCATGCCGGCTGGACAGCGATTGGCGGAGATATCCGTCGGCCAACGCACCCAGGCTCCCAGCGCTACTACCAGGACAAAAATGGGAACGCACAGCGTGACTGGGCCAAAGTACCTCCCGATCTGCGCGCAGAGGTCGTTCAAGACCCCCGGGATTGAGGTCCGCGATTTGCCCAGAATCCACGCCTCCCACCAGGTGGAGAGCTCTTCCGCGACAAGCGGAACCACAATCAAGGCGAACAGCGGAACATGCCGGACCGAGATCAACCCGCAATAGGCTAAGAAGAGGATCCAGAGGGCCTCCGTCATCTTCCGCTTTTGAACCAAGGGAAACACAATTGCCAGTCCGAGGAACAACAGGGCCATGAAAACGAGCATTTGTTCGGAACGGAATGAAGGAGACGCGAACTCAACCACTACACTCACGAGCCACTTCGCGCTCAGGATGTCCAGGATATGAAGGTGGAGCCTAATGCCGTAAGGGTTTACGAGAGAAGCCAGCCCGGCCCCCAGCCCCAGGCAGGCATAGCGCAGGGCATCCGACCAACGGCTGGCGCGCTCGCCGGGGTACAGGCAGGCTTCGACAGCCGAACCTAGCACCAGCAGCCCCAGGATGGGAAACAGGATCGCGAAACCCCCATGCATGTTGGCCCACAGCGTAGTAAGGGGCAGCAGGAGCCAGACTGCGGCGGATCGATGACGCCTGTCTGCTGCGATCAGAAACATCGCCACCGTCAGAAACAGCATAGTGAAGATGTGCGGCCGCGCCAACAAGTGCACGAACATCGTGTCGATGGCCATGAATACCAGGACCAGCGCTACGATGCTGTTCGCTCCGCGCCACAAAGCCTGACGCATCAACAGCGTAAAGACGGCCGCGATCAGAACGCCGGAGAACAACACAACGCCTTTGAGTCCCCACCAATCGTGCAGAAGCGCGAAGGTAGCTTGCGAGAGCCATTCCCAATCAGGCCACGGTTGCCCGGCACGCGAGAATGAGAATAAGTCCTGTGTGGGAACGCGGTGAGTGGCGAGGATGTAATCGCCGGCGCGAATGTGCATGCCGGTATCGGAATCCCGCAGCAGACTCTCCCAACCTGCGGAAGTCGCAAGAAAAGCGAAACTGAAGGTGAAAATGAAGAAGAGGTCGGTAAGGGAGGGAAACAGCAACCGCCTGAGAACGGATCGTCGGCTGCGCGTCCGCTCCCTCTCCGCTAATGCTGCTGCTCCTGGCATACTCGGCTTCTTCAAGGCCCTGGGCGACTTGTTTCAGAGATGCAACCGCTTTCTGCGGGGAGGACGGCTGTAAGGCTATATCCGGCCAATGATGCCGAGATTCGCCTCGAGTTTACGTCTGTACACACCGGCCCGGATTCGCTAGTCTGGCGCACAGCACCGGCTCAGCCCGCGATAGCTGGTGAATAGAGTGCTCGCTCTCCGGACACTCCGACACCGAAGACAAGGAGAGCCAAATCCAGCAAGCATGCAAGCGGAGGGCCGTAGATCAGAACCCCGCCGTGATCTAACCCTTGCTGGCACTGGAACGTGAGCGCGGATGATCGCATGTGCCTGGTTTCTATCCGTTTGGCCCCGCCTTGCCGCGCCGCAGCTTGCGGCAACGCTGATGGCCACCAGTGCGGCGTTGGCGTCTGGAATCAGGAGGTTCAGGCGACCCAAACACACGTACAGGAAATAACCTGGGGGATGCAGGCTGATGCGCGGCGGGATCGAAGCGGCGCAGAGCCAGAGCAAAATTGACGGAGTCCACGTCGTACAGAAGGTGGCTTCGGAGCATGATCGATGATGCGGCCACATCGCACGCAGCCGCGACGGGACCGATTTGTCTACGATCGGTGACAGATCCCGCCCAAGCGCGGCGAAATGGAGATGGGCCTGCTTGTAACTTACTAGCGAGCAACGCTCTTGCATTTGGTTTTAGGATTGCTGAAAGCATCCTGAGGAGGAGCATACTGCTCTCCGGGGTTGATGGTGCGACTGCAGGCTCCGCGGTCAACGGCCTTCCGGATGGGATTCGAGTTCAGTCACGAACGGCACCGTTCGGATGATTGATGGGCACCTGTCATCACTGAAGTCTGGGAAGACAATGCTAAATCTTGTCCGCAAATACGGTCCGCTGGCGCTGATCAGTTTTCTTTCTGTGTACCTTGAACTGGTCGTGATCCGCTGGCTCGCCTCCGAGGTGCGGATTTTCGCGTACTTCAAGAATTTCCCGCTATTGGCAGCGTTTCTCGGATTTGGCACCGGATGTTTGATCGCGCCGCGACGCAAGAATTATTTCCGTTACGCTCCATTGCTGCTCATGATACTCTCGGCTGTAATCGCCTTCGCCTACCGCGGCGGTTACACCCATATCACGTTCCTCGATCCGCGCGAGCACTACCTGATCGGCGATTTCGCGTACGACAATTCGTTGAAACAGATGCTGAAAGGCGCTTCCGTAGTATTGGGAATTTTCATTCTGACGACGCTCCTGTTCGCTTCGCTCTGCGAGAAGCTGGGCCAGCGGCTAAACGATTTTCGACCGCTTGCCGCGTATACCATCAACGTTGCTTTCAGCCTCGCCGGGATCCTCGCCTACGCAGCGCTGTGCTGGTTCCAGTTCGGCCCGCCGGTGTGGCTGGCGGTTGCTGCTTTGTGCATGGCTCCATTCTTCGTCGCGGTGCCGAAGAGCAACGCGTGGGAGGCGGCGGGATGGTTTGCGGTTCCTGCTGTGACTGCGATTCTGTTGCCCGTACTTGCCACGCCGGCTTCGGTCGTCTGGTCGCCGTACTACCGTATCGACGTCAAGCCGACGATGCTCGCTGGCCAAACCGGCGCGAGGTACCCGATAGGATACAACGTCGAGGTGAACCACGACGGGATCCTCGGCGCGTACAACTACAAGACAGAGTACGTGAAGAGCTTGCCACCCGAAGTGCGCGACCAGATGCTCGATTATTACAACGTTCCATATCGAATATTCGGCCCGAATTTCCACACAATCGCCGTTCTCGGTGCGGGCGCCGGCAATGACGTAGCGACGGCATTGCGCAACGGGGTTAGCCGCGTGGATGCGGTCGAAATCGACCCGGGCATCATTCGGGTCGGCCAGCACTTCAACGCCGAGCGCCCTTACGAATCCAAGCATGTCAATATCGTCAACGGCGATGCACGCACGTTTCTGCGCGAAAAAAGCGGCGCGCACTATGACATGATCGTTTTCGGCGCCCTGGACAGTCATGCCGTCTTCTCTTCGATGTCGAGCATACGCATCGACAATTACGTATACACGGTCGAGAGTTTTACGGAAGCTTTAGGCAAGCTGAGTCCGCACGGGATCGTCGCCGTAACGTTTTATTGCTACATGCCTTGGCAGCTTGAACGCGTTTACAATGCGCTGTGGAAAGCGAACGGGGCAAAGCCGGTGGTTGTGCATTCCCTCGGAGCGTTGCGCAATAATCTTGTAATGTTCGCCGGGCCGGGAGCAGATCGTGCGACGCTGCTCGGCAACCCATACGTTCAGGAACAGAATGCCGAAGACATGGCCGGCGCGGGTACCGTCGAACCGACCGTCGACGATTGGCCCTTCCTCTACCTGCGCGCCCGCGGATTCCCGCTGAACTATGTCACCATGCTTGTGCTGATTCTCGGCTTTAGCTACATCGCCGTGATGCGCAGCACGCAGATCGCCTCGTCGAAATTCGATGGCGTAATGTTCTTGCTGGGCGCGGGTTTCATGCTGCTCGAAACGAAGGTCCTGGCCAAGACGGCGTTGCTCGTAGGCGCCACCTGGATAGTCAATACTTTTGTTATCGGCGCAGTGCTGTTAATGATCCTGCTCGCTAACGCCGCGGTGATCAAGGGTTGGTTCATGGACCTACGCTGGGCTTTCGCGGGGCTCGGTCTTTCGATTCTGCTCGATTGGGTATTCAAGCTGAACAGCGCGATTCTAATCCATTCAGCCACGGCAAATCTTGCGCTGATTCTGGTGCTCCTCGCACTTCCCATCTTCTTCGCCGGCGTGCTCTTCGCGGGGGCGTATCGCAACGTGGAAGTCGCCAGCACGGCGCTCGGCTACAACCTTTTCGGGGCGATGGTCGGCGGAGTGCTTGAATACTGCTCTATGGCGTGGGGCATTAATAGCCTCAACTTGATCTCGCTGGCGATGTACGCTGGCGTGGCGATCCTGGCCTGGCGTCGAGTGGCTGGGATGCAAGGTCGTCGCACAAGTGATCACGCTCTGCATCGGGCCAGCATTGGCGCCTGGTAATCTGCGTTACCCGGCAGTCCGCTCGACTTGGCGAGCTCCATGGGCAGGTAAGCGATTGATTCTACTGGTTTTACTTGGAATATTGGAAGTTGCTAGGCAACCGCACGGAGCTCACGTTTATGAGGGCGCCAGTAGGTGCGATCAAGCCGGTGGTATTACCAGAACGTCGCCGTAATTTGCCCTTTGCGGGGACCCTTGGATGATTCTGAAGATACAGAAGAGAGTTGCCGTCTGCGAAGTCCCACTTAAGAGCTTCATTGCGCAGCGTCGGAAGCTGATTCTCATCGTGGCCGCATCTTTAGCCTTCGCCACCAAAGCCGCGCTCTCCGTCACCACGTACGGCACAAATGACATATTGTTCTGGGAAGCCGATATCCGTAAGATACAGTCGGATGGTGGCCTGGCTCTCTACCGCGACGGAGCAGTTCCGACTCTAGGGGGGAAGCACTACGGCGTGGAGCGGTTCAACCAGCCGCCGTTCATGGTTCACGCTTTCCGAGCAGGGGGCGTTGCAGCGGCGGTTTCGGGGATTCCATTTCGCGTCTGGTTGCGAATTACATGCGCGGCAGCCGACATAGGCATACTGCTGCTCGTCCGGGGTATCATGGGCATCGGCAGCCAGCTGGCCTTGTCAAGACTCCTTCCAGTCGCTCTCTCGCCGGTTCTGATTCTGGTATCCGGCTTTCACGGCAACACCGATTCCGTAATGGTCCTTTTCCTGCTGCTCTCGATTTATCTCGTACAGTCGGGGCGGCCCGCGTGGCAGGCCGGCGCTGCTTTGGGTATGGCGGCTAACATCAAGGTTATACCGCTGATTTTCGTTCCCGTGATCTTGATGTATTTGCCGACAACGCGCCGCCGAGTCGAGTTCGCGCTGTCTGCCGCCGGAATCTGGCTGGCTGGCTCTATGCCCTACTTTGCCCGAGACCCCGCTCTCGTGTTCCGAAGCGTATTCGGATACAGCGGTGTCTCAAATTATTGGGGACTCTCGGCTATAGCGTCCCTTATTTCAGGTGATGCACTCAAGGCATACCGGGCATTTGGTAAGCCGCTTGCCCTGGCTGCTGCGCTCGTAGCCTCCTGGGGGATCCATCTGTGGGCGGGCCGAGCATCGCTTTTCCTACGGTGCGCATTCATCGCGTTCTTGTTTCTGTTCGTGTTAAGCGGATTCGGTACGCAGTACCTCGTGTGGCTCGCGCCGTGGTCCGCAGTGTTCCCTTGGAGAAAGGTGCGATGGCACTATGCACTGTCGTCGGTTTTTCTGTGCGCTTATTATGGCCTATGGAGCAGGGGAAAGTGGTACCTCGCCAACACGTTGGAAGTAACCCCCCATCCGCCCAAAGAAGCACTGGTGGCGATTCTGGCGGTCGCGTGCTGGGTTTCAGTTGGCGCGATGGTCATCGTATGCGGCCAGGAACTGCGCAAGCAACTAGGTCGAAATCATCAGAGTATGAGTGGGGCAGCGAGCCAATGAAGCCTTCCGAAAGATGATCTTTCATATTCATGTGGATGGAGTTTAGCGCCGCCGCCCAGACACTCGCCGCAGCCACGCCCCGATCGTCAACGACTGGCGGGGGATCCCGCCAAGGCATCCGATCCGGAGACCCACCCGCTTGTAGCTTGACGGCAAGCAATGTTGTCGCCCTCGGTTTTGGGATTGCTCCGCGAAACCTGGACCGTTGTGGCATCCTGAGGAGGAAGCAATGCCGCTTTCGATTATTAGCCCATCTATAACGAGGCGGAGGGTCGCCGCGGCGTAGATGGCGTACCTGCGTCCGGCGACGCCCGGGATCGAATGGGACTACCTAAGGAGGGGCAGACTATTGAGCGCGTGGACTGTAGTTGAACGGCTGCGGGACGATAATGGTTGAGCATTCTTCGGCCAAGATGGAGATTGCGGCATCACCAAGGGCTTTCCCGGCTGCTGGAATGAGGGTGGCAGGCCTGTTGGGGCTTGCGTTCGTGCTCTTTTTGCTCCGTGACAGTAGGCACGATTTTCGAAGCGGACGGAACGATTACCTCTCATTGTACGCTGGCGCCCGCTTGATGGAATCCTCGAAGCTGTATTATCCGCGGCAATCCTGGGCGGTGCAGGCGGAGGCCGCGGGCTTCTATTCCGAAGCGCTCGAGTACATTCGGCCGCCATTCTACGCTGTGCTTGTCTGGCCTTTGAGTAAATTACCATACCGCCAGTCCTATCTGGTTTGGCAGATTCTTTCGGTCGCAGCGCTGTTGGGATTCATCTTGGCATGGCGCGCCACGAACAGGGACGCGGCTTTGCTGGCGTGTTCTTGGTCTTTGCCGCTCCTGCTGGGAATCTCCCTCGGACAGGATCTTACGTTTCTCCTACTAGTACTGGCTGTTTCACTCAGGATCCATTCGACGCGTCCCTTCGTGGCCGGCGCTGTGCTGTCTTTGTGCGCCATCAAGTTCCACATGTTCCTTTTGCTGCCCGTGTTGATCGCGGGACAGAAGCGGTGGAGAATGCTGGCTGGCCTGCTGGCCGGCGCTGGGGCCCTGACGGGCGTCTCATTCGCAGCCGCCGGCGCGGACTGGCCCAAGCGATACCTGGAAATCCTCACCATGGGCCGCATTTCGCCAGAGGAGCAGCTCATGCCCAACTTCCATGCGATGTTATTGGGGGGGCCGTACTGGCGCGTACTCGAGCCGCTGCTTGGAGTAATGACTGCCGGTGCCGTATGGCGCGCCGTGCGGCGAGTGGATTTTGCCTACGGTTTAGCCGCGGCGCTTGTCGGTGGATTGCTGGTTAGTCACCATGCATACCCGCAGGATTGTACGCTCCTGATCCCGGCTTTGCTTGTCGTGATGTCCCGTTCTTCCCATTGGCTCTTGAATTACTTATGCGTGGCGCTGTTCACCCCCTGGCCGTACCTGATCCTGTTCAGAGGCGACCCGCTGAATTTGGTGCGCTTAGCGATTACCGCGCTGCTGGCGGGAATAGTGATTCAGTGTTGGAGAAGCGGAGGGCCGCCGCTCTCGCCAAAAACAGCAGCCAATCCTGACGACTGGGAGCCAACTAATACCACCGCTTGACGCGCTTCTTTCTTTTTTTTTTTTGAGAAAGGGTTGCTTTCCGTCGTCCTCGATTACGCGCCAGTCCTGCCCTCAGAAGGAGCCGGTGCCCAATCGACCGGGTCAAAGAACCATAGTCTACGTTTGTACACACCGAACCGGAGCCTCCGGCTTGGCGCACAGCGGCGGTTCAGTCAGCGATTGCCGGCGGAAAAAGTGTTCGCTTTCGAGGCACACTCCGACGGCGAAAATAAGGAGAGCCAAAGCCATCAAGCATGCAAAGGGAGGGCCGCAGATCGAAGCGATCGTTGTGATGGGCGTGCAAATGGTGGCCGCCGTGAGCCTCGCGATCCGGAAGTGGGAAAGAGAGATCACGCACCAAATGGGCAAAAGGAGCATGGTTCCGTCGTAGGTGTAGACATGCGGGCCGATCAGCAACGACCCGGCAGTGGCCAAAGTGTAGGTCAGCCAGAGGGGGCCAGTTCCGCGGGAGCACCATAATACCAGTCCCACGACGAGCGTGGTCAGAATCACCAGCAAGGGCCGGGACGACATACCGGTGTCCAGGAGGATGGCATTGATATCGAGGTTCTTCTCCGGCGACGAATACCGGTCGAGATGCAGGATGAATCCGGCATATCCCCACAACCCGCTCCAGCCAAGGATCGCGAGGGAGAGCAGCCCTTGTCCAAGACCGCAAACGGAAAAGCCCGCGAGTATGCGCCAGCGTCTCTGGACGAGCAGCACCAACGGCCACATCAGGAAGAGGTGGAACTTCATCAACCCCAGGCCAAGGACCAGTCCGCAAAGAAACGCCCTTTTCTTTTCGCCTAGCGCGAATGCGCCGCATAGCAACGCGAGGAACAGGGCACAATCCTGGCCGTGTGCGATGCCCATTGGTCCTGCGAAAAACAGCGCTCCCCAGACGGCCGCCTCCGGACCGAAGCGCCTCCAGGCCCACGCCCAACAACCCACGAGAACAGCGGATTGAGCGGACATCCAGAACCAGAATGCAATAGGGAAAGGCATCAGCGCCAAAGGCGCCATGAGGATGGCGTAAACCGGCGGTCTGATGAAGGGCCACAGATAGGACCGCTCCGGCGCGAACTGCTGCTCCCGCGCGAGTTGGCCGGCCTCCGTGTAAATGTGATGCCAGTCCCAATGCAGGGCGAACGATGCGCCCGTGTAGTGACTCAGGAAGTCCGTACTGCGGGCGTGTGGGGCCAGCCGGTACCCGGACGCAATCCAAAACACCGCGAACCCCAGTGTGAGGAGGAGGGCTGCGCGAGGCCTGGTAGTGCGAGTGCGCACATCTGTTAGCGGCATCTAATAGCTCTTAACCGCGCCTGGCAGGCTCGCCATCTGTTCTGCGCGGACGAAAATCACTGCCAGTTCGTCGGCGTAGACCCGCTTCCATCCCGGCAGAAAAGGCAGCACCTGTGCCATGGGCGAAGTCTGCAGCAGAAGGCAATAGTTGATGCCGTACCGATTTAGCAAAAGAGTGGGATTCTCCTGCAGCAATGCCCATCGGGCCATTTCGGCGAAGACTCCGTTCCAGTCATAAACGTCGGACCTGCCGTCAATGAAGACCTTTTGCTCAGGAAGCGCCCAGATTAGGTAAAAACCGAACTCGTATTCGTTGAGCATGGGGCCCCGGAGACCCGCGTTGCGGATAAAATCCACGGCGCGCACCGGGCTGGCCTTCAACACCTGCTGCTGCAATTGCACGCGGGTAGGAAAGACGGAGAACATTATGGCGAGGGACGCCAGCATCAGAACCGCGTTGGCAATACGATGGTCGCGGCGCGGATCGTAGCGCTCCCAGGCACCAGAAAGCAGCCGGCAGACGACGGGTGCGGCCAGAATGCCGACGACAAACAGCATGCGCTGATGCCGGATAGCCATGCCGAAACCCAGGGCGAGCAGGATCAACTCCTCGAGTCGGAACTCGCCCTTGCGGATCAGCGCCATTACGAAAATCATGCCCGCTATCGCAAACATGGCCATGGCACGGCCCTCGGTGAGATCCAGCGGTTTCCACTCATTTACATATGACAATCCGTGCGATTGGTTGAAGAAAAAAACAAACGGGTACGTCACCAGCCGGATGCCCATCGGGTTCAAAAGCAGGGCGCCGGCGCAAAAGACGCCCGTCAAACCCAGCCAGCGCCGGTCAAGCGGCGGCCAACGCCGGCAGACTAGCGATCCCAGCGACAGATCGAAGAACGAGCAGCACCAATACACAGCGAGCACGAGCAGCCCCACGACAAACGAGCCATGGCAATTCACCCAAATCGCGAAGAGCGGCGGAAGAGCGATTAGCCAGCGCCGATTCCGGGTATGCGCCAGATGAATCAGCAGCAACTCGAGCACCAAGAACAAATACCCGATCAACAGTGGACGGATCGTGAGACCGACGGTGGCGAAAAGCCATCCGGTGAGGCCTCCGAGCAGCGACACCTTGGCATTTCCGGAATAAATCCAGCAGAACACGTACAACAGAACGAACAAAAGGCTCGCAACGACACAGAGCCAAAGCATCAAACCCGTGTATCCACCGAATTTCCAGGCGCCATAGATGGACGCCTGCGCGAGCCACTCGTGGGCCATCCAGGCATGACCGTGGGTTGTGAAGGCGAACGTATCCATACGCGGAATCGAATGCGTTTGCCATACGATTTCGCCGATCTTCAGATGCCACCAGAGATCGGGGTCGTTGAAACGCGTGCGAACTGTCAGGACAGTTAGCGTGGCCAGCAGGGTGGAAAGCAGTACTGGAAACGAAAACGCCCAGCGCAGAAAAAAACGCACGCCGGATTGTTGCGCTTCCGGAATGCCTTTGAGACGAAGTTCTGGCTCTGCCGCGGACGACACAGATCCGTCAGCCGGCATACCGATACCCCCGGCTCACCTTCGGAAGCCGACGCCAACCGGAGTGAAAGGACATCAAAACGTGCGCCTCCAAGGTCGGCTTGCGGTCATGCTGGCACAGGGTCTCATTCGCGGCTGCTGCAATTCATGGACCACCAAACTCAGTGGCCTGCAGTGCTTTAGCGACGGAGCGCCGACAACTGCTGAATCCACCAAAACGAAGGCAGTGTGAACAATTGTAGACACTTGGGTCTGCAGAAAGGCTACAGATAATCCGCCAAATGACGACCTCGACGATTTCCAGATGTGACCAGACACCCGGCAAGCCGGGGCCGTCAGTTAGATACCTCCATCGACACACATTGCATAACCTCTCTGTTTTCGGGTTCTCGTTCGGTCGTCATGCTAAAACCCGCTAAGACCACGGTAGCGATGGCCAGAATCCGTAAAGCAGTCGGATATGCGACCAGTGCCGGAGTCGCAGAACGGATCGTCAGGAGCCAGGCCAATACCGCTGCAAGATTGGCGAGGGCCGGCCGAATCCTACGCCGTGCCGCCAGTGTGGCAAAACAGGCGAATGGAACCGCCACGATGAGATCGATCGTATAGTGTTCGAATGCAAGCGTAGCCGCGGTCGTGCCCGCCAGATACATCCATGCGAGGCAGCGTAACAAGCGGTTCTTGCCGGCGAAAAACACGAAAAGGAGTGCGGTCGCGAGGTGCAATGAAGGGATCGCATTCGGCCAGTAGTTGAGCCGCACAAGGACCGGTGAAACACTCGGGTCTCCCAGGGGAAAGGCGCTCCCAAAAGCATGTCTCGGGCCGCATGCCGGAACGATCAGATACAGGGAGGCGCCGGCCACAAATGTGACCAGATAGGCAAGCAGCAGCCGTCCTGGCTCCCCATTTTTGATTTTCAGGCTTACGCCATACCACGCGATCATCACGGCGCTGAGGGACTGATAGACCACGAAAAGAACCGACCGTTGCCACTCCGTAAACAGGCGCGCCACAAGAAACGCCGGAACGCCAAGGCTCTTATCGATCAGGTAAAGAAAATAGTCGAACTTTAGCGGGAAGCTGCTGTTCTCGGCATTCATAACGGCTTGCGTGAACGGTTGGAACGCAAAGACCAGGATCAGAAGCAGGATTCTTGGGGCTTCCCTACCGTGGGGGCGAAACAACATCCAGAGGCAGAGACCGAGGATGACAAGCATCCAAAGGACCCCGGGGCTCGTGATCGCCGACAGAAACGAATTGCTCATCAACGTTTCCGGTCCCCCCCTCCAGTTCTGGAGTATTCCTTCATGAAAACCGAGTGCCTTCGGCATCGCGGCCGAGCCCCTCATCACCCCTGAAAGGACTCGATGCCGAATCCGACGGGCCGGGCCGTGCCGTGCAAACAGAAGCAAGCCGAGTGCCACGGCATCCAGTCGCGTTTGCCGGGAATTGGCCAAAGCGCAGCTTCGGAACCCCGAGACTAGTGTATACGGCTATGAACCAGTCCGGCGGATCCCCTGCGGCTACGACCGTTTACAGATCGTGGTGGCGCGGGCCCCAAGGGCGGGTGCGCCAGCCCGGAAGTCTGGCATTTACCGCTATTTGGAATTTGGCTGGCTGATTGCGGTTCGATTCCCAGCCGAACCGAGTGGAACCCGATTCATGCTCCTAAACGTAGCAATGGGTGAAGTCCCGTGGCTCATCCTGGATGCCGCCATCGCACTATGCGGGCTGCTCTTAGCGTTCGCGTTGCCCGATCTCGGCCGGAGGTTCTTCGGACCCGTCGAACGGTGGGCGGGACGCCTCGCAAGAAGGCAAGCGCTGACCGTTCTGCTCGTTGGTATTACCGCTCCGTTGATACGGCTGGCGCTCTTGCCGATTGCGCCGATCCCTCAGCCTGCGATCCACGACGAATTCAGCTTTTTGCTCGCGGGGGAAACATTTGCTTCCCACAGGCTAACTAATCCGACCCCTCCGATGTGGATCCATTTCGAAACCTTCCATGAAGATTTTCGACCAACGTACATGTCCATGTACCCTCCGGCGCAGGGCCTCGTGTTGGCTGCGGGAACAACGCTGTTCCGGCATCCCTGGTTCGGGGTCTGTCTTAGCGTCGGCGTGATGTGTGCCGCCTTCTGCTGGATGCTTCAGGGCTGGTTTCCACCCGGATGGGCGCTCTTTGGCAGTGTGCTGGCGCTGCTACGGCTGGGCGTGTTCAGTTATTGGATGAACAGTTATTGGGGTGGGGCCGTCGCGGCAACCGGTGGCGCGCTCATCTTAGGCGCCATGCCCCGCCTTATGCGGCGAGTCCGTGTGAGTACGGCTCTGATCCTCGGATTCGGTTTTGCGATCCTCGCCAACAGCCGCCCGTTCGAGGGTTTTGTGCTCAGTCTCGCCGTGGCGGGAGCGTTACTGGTCTGGGCATTCGGGAAAAACCACCCGCCAATGTGGACGTTGTGGAAGCGACTCGCGCTCCCTCTTCTGCTTGTGTTGCTGGTCACGGCCGCCGCCATGGGTTATTACAACTGGCGTGTTTTCGGCAATCCGACGACGCTGCCCTATCAGATCAACAGGGCCACCTATGCTGTCGCGCCGGTTTTTCTGTGGCAATCACTGAGGCCCGAGCCGGTATACCACCACAAAGTTCTGCGGGATTTCTATGTCTCGTTTGAGCTCCGGGTGTTTCAGAAAGCGCGGACATTTACTGGTTTTCTCAACGTAGCCGGCAAAAGAATTCTGATAGTGCTTTTCTTCTTCTTGGGCCCGGTGCTGATGCTGCCGCTGATCGCGCTGCCCTGTATCCTGCGTGACCGCCGCCGGCGCTTTCTGATTCTGGCAAGCGTCATTTTCCTTCTGGGGCTGCTCGCCAGCGCGTTTATACAGATTCATTATCTGTCGCCAGTCACGGCTTTGATATACGCGATCGTCGTCCAGTGCTGCCGATGCCTGCGCCAATGGCGGCCGGGAAACCAACCGGTGGGCGCCTCTCTGGTGCGCGCCCTCCCTTGTATGTGCATCGCGCTGTTCCTGGTGCAGTTGGGCTGGAAAGCCTTCAGCCCATCGACCGATCTGCCCAGAACCCGAGTGCAGCATTTCCTGGAAGGGCAGCCTGGCCGCCAGTTGGCCCTTGTGAGGTATGATGCCGGGCACGATACCAGAAACGAATGGGTCTACAATGCCGCCGACATCGACGCTTCGCAAGTGGTATGGGCTCACGATATGAGCGCCGCTGAAAATCGGGAATTGCTCGACTATTACAAGAACCGCAAGGTCTGGCTCGTGGAGCCGGACCAAACTCCGCCCAGGGTGTCACCTTATCCTTAGAGATGAACTGGAGCGAATGGTTCCGCGTGGTGGCTCCGGACCCGACGCGCTGTGCAACTTTCCGCCGGCCCGTTCGCGGCCAGCTTCTTATGGCTGATTCAGAAGCGGGATGTCCTTGGCCGGGCGCCCGTCGGGGATTGTTTTCAAGAACGCCCAGACGTCCATCAGCTCCGCGTCCGACATCACTTTTTCGGTGTAAATGGGCATGCTGCCGGCAGGGTGGCGCACATACGCGATCAGCGCGGCCGCGGGGATCGGCCGCGGCGCGAGCTTCGCCCCCGCGCCTCCGTGACCATCGTAGCCGTGGCATTGGTAGCAGCCGTTCCGTACGTACAACCGTTTGCCATTCTCGGCATCGCCTGTGGGCGCGACGGTCGCGGGAGATTTTGTCTGAGCTCCCAAAATGAGCAATCCAAACGCTGCGACGGCGAGCGCTAACCACTTGTTCATGTTCGTCTCCTTACCGGGGCTGCGTGTGCACGTCGATGAGCGCCGGTTCCCCGCCCTTCACCACCGCTAGCGCGCGCCGGATTGCCGGACCGATCTCGCTCGGATTGTCGAGCGGTCCGTCGCTGTACATCCCATATGCTTTGGCCATCGTGGCGTAGTTGATGTCCGGATCGGTGATGGTGGTGCCGATATGCGCACGGTCGACGCCGCGATTGGCGCGCAGCGCCATGTCCTGCACATACATGAGTTCCTGGTGATAGCCGCGATTGTTGTGCATGATCGATAGCAGCGGAATCCGGTGATGCGCCGCGGTCCATAAAACACCGGGAGCGTAGTTGAGATCGCCGTCGCATTGAAAATTCACGCTGATCCGGCCATATTTCTTGTTGGCCAGGGCCGCGCCCACCGCGGCCGGCGCGCCGTAGCCGATGCCATACGCGCCGTGGCCGCCGATGTACTGGTAGTGCTTATCGAACGTCCAAAGCCGCATCGGCCAACTGCTCATGAAGTACGATTCCGATACCAGAGACCAATCCTCGTTCCGGATCTGCGCCCACAGCTCGGCCGATAGACGAGCCGTCGAGATGGGGCTGGAATCCCAGCCGATCGCGGCGAGTTCGAGGTCCTGCGCCCGCAACCGCTTGTGCTGCTCGGCCCATTTGGTTCCGCGCTCCTCCATGGTTCGCTTGCGATCTGCCGTGAGCAGACGCTTGCACGCTTCGATCAAAGCGGGCAACGTAGCCTCGGCGTCGGCCGCGATGGCCAGATCGACTTCCGCATACGGCCCCAGATCCTGATAGTTGCTCTTGGAATAGAGATCCATGGAGGAGACGCTGATCACCTTGGCGCCGGGTTTCAATGTGGAGCGGGCTTGCATACCCAGCCGGTTCACCGGAGTCTGCTCGTGTGTCAGCCCCCAGACGTCCTGTACTTCGAGCGCCAGCACCAGGTCCGCATTGCGCGAGACCCCCGCCGCGGCGAGCGGATGATGCGACGGGAAGTTCATCCGGTTGCGCTGGTTGACCACCGGCGCTTGCAAGGTCTCCGCCAGTTCCACCAGTAACTGAATCCCGTGGGGAGTCCGTGCGGCGCGTCCGACAACGATCACCGGGTTTTCCGCATTTACCAGCAGCTTGGCAGCTTCCGCGACCGCGCCTGCTTCTCCCGCCGGAGGCGCAACGTGCACCAACTTCGGAATGCCCAAACTGTCCCGGTCGGCTTCGGGAGCCGGCTCTTCCTGCAACACCGCGTCGGCCACCAGCACGACCGGCATCATCGGAGGGGTCATCGCGATCTTGTAAGCGCGTACCGCGGACTGCGCGAACTGCGATAGCGAGATAGGCGCGTCGTCGAATTTCGTATAATCGCGAACCATGGCCGCGGCGTCCTGTACGGCGTGCGCCCATTCGACATGTCCGCGCCGCCATTTGCCGTCCAGAATGTTGCCGAGCACGATGTAGACCGGCACGCGGTCGGCGTATGCATTGTAGATGGCCATCGAGGCGTGCTGCAGTCCCACTGTGCCGTGCGCCATCACCATCAGCGGCTTGCCTTCGATCTTGGCGAAACCGTGAGCCATGGCGACCGAGGATTCTTCATGGCAGCAGGTGAGCAGTTCCGGACTGCGGTTGCCGCCATAGTTGATGATGGATTCGTGAAGGCCCCGGAAGCTGGAGCCAGGATTCGCGCACACGTATTCGAACCCCAGAGTCTTGATTACGTCAACCATGAAATCGGAGCCGGGGCGATCCGTGGTGTAGACGTCCACCTTGGGCGGTGGCTGGGTTTCCGCCGCGACCTGCTTGCCCGACGGGACGGCCGCTACACGGCGCGCTTCGCCATCCTGCGCCTTGGCGGCAGGCGGAGTCGCCGCCAGCGCCGCCGCGCCTCCTGCAGCACTTGCAGCGCCTTTTAGGAAACTGCGGCGGTCCACGGAACTCTTGTTTCTACTGGCCAACGGTCCCCCCTTTGTGACACATCTCGAGGATTGCGCGCGTGTGTAGATTCTATCGAAGCGGCTACCGCTGCACAAGCGGACTTGCGCGGGGCGGGTGGGCAGATCCCGACGGCGATCACGGTAGGGGGAATCACCAGCCCGGTCGTGACGATTGCCGTGCAGTGACCGCAATCTGAGCGTGCAGAGTGCCACACGAATACGAGGACTGTTGTCTGCATCACCCGCGAATCCAGCAGTGCGGCTCTGCAAGGGCGGTTCCGCCGCCACCCGCCAGAGGGACGGCCCAAGCGTGTTGCCGACTCAAGACAGGGACATGGACTCTACGTGGGATCCTAGCCGGCGACCGGGCTCTTCCCCAGCAAACGAAGCGCTTCCGCGGCGACACGCTCCGCAGTGATGCCCAGATGTCTGAAGATCTCCTCGCCAGGCGCGGACGCTCCGTAGCGATCGATACCGATGACGGCGCCCTCATCGCCCGCCCAGCGGCGCCAGCCGAGGGACGCCGCGGCTTCGATTGTGACACGCTTCTTGATGCGTTTTGGCAGCACGTTTTCGCGATACGCGTCGTCCTGGGCGTCGAACAATTCCCAACTCGGCATGCTGACCACGCGGGCCTTGACCCCAGAAGCGATCAGCGTTTCCTGCGCCCGCATGCACAACTGAACCTCCGAACCGGTTCCAATGAGAATTACATCCGGCGAATCCCCGCCGGCTGCGGAGAGGATGTAGGCTCCTCTGGCAACATCCGGGGAGCTGGATTGGCTGCGATCGAGGTGCGCGACCGCCTGCCGCGTCAGGACCAGCAGCGTCGGACCATCGTGCTGCACCGCGAAGGCCCACGCCTCGACTGTCTCCGCCGGATCGGCGGGACGAATCACCGTCAAGCCCGGGATGGCACGGACGCCGGCGAGTTGTTCCACCGGCTCGTGCGTGGGACCATCCTCGCCGACACCGACGCTATCGTGCGTGAACACGTAGATCGCCTTGAGCCGGCTCAGCGCTCCTAGCCGAATTGCGGGTTTCATATAATCGGAGAACGTGAAGAAAGTCGCGCTGAAGGGTAGCACTCCCCCATGGGCGGCCATCCCGTTCACCGCCGCCCCCATGGCGTGTTCGCGCACTCCGAAGGCGATGTTGCGCCCCACGTAACTCCATTCGCCACCGACGGCACCCAACGTTCCCGGTCCTTCCGCCTCGGATGGCTGAAAATCCCCAAATCCTTTCATGGCCGTGTCGGTCGACGGATTCAGATCGGCAGAACCACCGATGATGTTCGGCAGGTGTTTTGCCAATGCGTTCAGCGCCGCGCCGCCGGCCGCCCGGGTGGCGATGGGTTTATCGGAGAGCGCGTATTTGGGCAGATCGGACTGCCAGGCATCGGGAAGCTGCCCGCTCACGATTCGGTCGAACTCCGCCTCCTCGGCAGGAAATGCCGTTTGATAGGCGGCGATTTTAGCGCGCCATTCCTGTTCGGCCGCCGCGCCGGCCTGAACCGCCTGGCGGAAGTGATCCACAGCATCCGGCGGCAAATAGAACTTCTCGGTGGTCGGCCATCCGAGAGCTTTCTTGGTTGCTACGAGCTCGTCTTCTCCCAGGGGATTGCCATGTGCCGAGAAGTTGTCCTGCTTGTTGGGGCTCCCATAGCCGATATGAGTCCGGACGAGGATTAAAGAAGGCCGCCGATTCTCCGCCTGCGCTTCTTGAATGGCCCTGGCGATGTCGTCTGTATCGTTGCCGTCCGCCACGCTGCGCGTGTGCCATCCGTAGGCTTCGAACCGCTTTGCCACATCCTCGGTAAAATCGAGACCAGTGGCGCCGGCGAGCGAAATATGATTCTGGTCGTACAGGTAGATCAGTTTGCCTAGCCGCAAATGCCCGGCGAGCGAAGCGGCTTCCTGAGTGACTCCTTCCATCAGGTCGCCGTCGCCGCAAATCGCGTACGTATAGTGGTCGACGATGTTGTGCCCCGGCCGGTTGTACCGCGCGGCGAGCCAGGCTTCCGCGATCGCCATGCCGACACCATTACCGAAGCCCTGTCCGAGCGGCCCCGTGGAAACCTCCACGCCGGCGGTATGCCCCCGCTCCGGGTGCCCAGGCGTCTGGCTGCCCCACTTTCGGAAATGCTGGATCTCCTCCATTGAAAGGTCGTAGCCGGTCAGGTGCAACAGGCTGTACAGAAGCATCGACCCGTGTCCGGCGGACAACACAAAACGGTCGCGGTCGAACCAATGCGGATTATGGGGATTGTGCTTGAGAAACTTCGTCCACAGAGTGTAGCCCATGGCGGCAGCGCCCATGGGCATACCGGGGTGCCCCGAGTTCGCGTGCTGCACCGCGTCCGCCGATAGCATGCGGATCGTGTTGATGCATAGGTTATCGAGTTCGTGTTTAGAAATCGTATTCATAAAGTCCTCCAGGCGCGCCTACGTATACCTTACACGATGCGCCTGGCTGGCCGGGCGTCGCGATGGGATACGCCAAAGTCACTTTGTTGTTGCCGCCTACCACGATCAGGCGCGTGCCTTGCAGTCCCACGACGCGTTGCCGGGATCAGCGGGGCTCCGGGCTGAACCCTGGCGATGCGTACTCTCGCGGCCGGACTGTTCGCGAACCCGGAAATGCATCAGAGATTGAAAGCACTGGCAAGAATGTTTTGGGATTTGTCAAGGCAAAGTAGAAATGTCCCCTTTTGCGCATGCATCTAAGAAGTACATGTCAATCTGCGGAGGTGAAGCGAAGACGGGCTCTGCTGGCGAGCAACCCGATCGTGACGGGCTTGGACCCGCTGGTAAAACCCCTGCCGCCGGAGATGACGCCCTTCTCGACGCCCTGCAAAGGTTTCCCTTAGTGATTACGTGTTTTGCGCGCCCGCCATACAGAACGATGCCAACCTCATCTTGCCCGAGGCGTTGAATTTTGCCGAGATCAGCAGCTCCTACTCTTCATATATTTCTTCATATGCTACCCCTATCGTGTTGGAAATAAAAGACGTACAATTAGCCTCCATGCGCAACCCTCTTCATGATCAGGAGCAGAGAATTTCGGAGATGAGATCCCCTCTTCGCACTAACGTTCATACAGAGCCCGCCGCAGGAAAGAGACCGGCGCAGGGAGTTACACGTCTAGGACTTCCAGCGGGCGGATGCCATAACCTTAAGCAGTGCTGACAATGCCGGCCGGTTCTGTTAGCTTCGAAACGGTAGAAGAACTAGGTGTTTCCCCAATTTCAACGCATCGTCACTCTTTCGGTGATGAGCATACTGGTCGGCCTTTTCACCTGGATCTACGTGCGCGACCGCCAACCGCGCGCCCGCCTTTGGATGATCGGCTGGGCCTGCATTGTCGCGCATTTCGCCGGCATGCTGCTGGTCAGTTTCAGCTTGATCCCATCGCGGCTGGCGGATTGGTCGGCCTATTCCACCCTCGTCGCGGCCGCATCCGCTTTCTTTCTTTCGGTCTGTAATACCCGTGGCACACCTCTGGGCCGTGTCCTATTTTGGGCTGCCATCGTCGCACCGGCATTGGCTTATTGGACCTGCATGGTCTTCGAGGTGCAAAACCCGGAAGTGTACCGCGCGCTGCTGGCGGTGGTGCTGGGCGCCGGCGTCTGGCTCGCTGTGCACCGGACCAAACAATCGGCGGCTGCCCTAATAGCCTGGTTTGCGCTGGCCATTGCACCTGGGCTGTGGGCCGCTTGGCGCGCCTCCACCAACGTCGAGACTGGCATGGATTTCCTCCTCTTTGAGGGTTTTGCCGTTACCGGCTGGACCTACTGGAGATACTTTCGCCGGCTGACACCGGGCGTCCTGCTGACGTCACTTTCGTTTCTGGCCTGGGGACTGGTCTTCCCGGTGGCTGAAATCTGCGGGGCGCTGCACATCAATATTCCCGGCGATCACGTGGTTTGGGATCTCCCCAAGTACTTCGTGGCCTTCGGCATGATCATGACGCTGTTCGAGAATCAGACCGAAATCCTGCAGGTCGAAATCGCCGTGCGCAAACGCGCGGAGGAGACGGCCCAGACCGCTAACGAAGCCAAAGGCATCTTAATGGCCTCCGTGAGTTTCGCCGCGCGGCGGATTCTGAGCACGGCCGGCTGGGAGACGGTAATTCCCGAAACGTTGTCCAAGATTGGCGCCGCCGCGCGCGTGAGCCGCGTGTATGTCGCGCAAGTCCACGCTGCGGAGCCGGGACTCGTGAGTAGCGTGTTGCATGAATGGACCGAGCCTTCGCTCGACCGCGGAAGCGTCGGGCATGGCCAAACGCGCCTGGCATGGGCCGGCCCGGAGTGGAACGCGCGCACCTCCAGTCTGCGCCGCGGAGAGGTAGTGTCGATCGATTCCCGCCAGCCGAGCGGGCCGACTGCGGATGACGGTGGGCCGAAATCGGCAATTCTGGTGCCCATCGACGTGGCGGGAAGTTGGTTCGGCTTTCTGGGTTTTGAAGATCACCGCCGGGAGCGCGAGTGGAACGATGCCGAGCGCGATGGCTTCCGGTCGGCCGCCCGCATGTTGGGCGCCTCGATGACGCGGCAGCGGGCTCAGGAATACGTAGACAATATTCTGCACTCCATGGACGAATCCCTGCTGGTTACGGATACGGAGTTGCAGATCCGTCGCGTCAACCCCAGCGCCCTGCGGCTGCTCGGCTATAGCGAAGACGAGTTGATCGGCCGGCCTGCGGAACAAGTCATTCTGGAGCGTGAAGCCCCCGCGCGGCGCAGCGCCGTCGAGCGGACCTACCGCACCAAAGCCGGACGGCTGATACCCGTACTGTTCTCGTCGGCGGAAATGCGCAACGGTTCAGGCGTGCTCGAAGGCTACGTCTGGCTGGCGCAGGATATGACCGAGCTGAAGCGCGTGCAAGGCGAGCTGGTCCGCGCCAAAGATGCAGCCGAGGAGGCCAACCGCGCCAAGAGCGCCTTCCTGGCGAACATGAGCCATGAGCTCCGTACGCCTTTGAACGTAGTCATCGGCTACAGCGAGATGCTACAGGAGGTGGCCAACGATCGCGGGCAGGACGACCTGTTGCCCGACCTCGCCAGAATCCGGTCGGCAGGCAAGCATTTGCTCGGGCTGATCAACGATGTCCTCGACCTCTCGAAAATCGAAGCTGGAAAGGTGGAGCTGTCGCTGGAGAGCCTGGATGTGGTGCCGTTAATAGACGACGCCGTCAACACCATCCGCCCGTTGGTGGAGAAGAATGGCAACCGGCTGGAGGTGGCGTGCGCCGAGCCGCTGGGCGCCATGCTGGGCGACGAGACCCGCGTGCGACAGGTACTGTTCAACCTTCTGAGCAACGCCTGTAAATTCACCGAGAAAGGCCTGATTCGTCTGGACGCCAAACGCACCCGTCGCAAAGGCTCGGACTGGCTGGAGTTCCGGGTAACGGACACCGGCATCGGCATGAGCGCGGAACAGTTGGACAGGTTATACCGCCCGTTCATGCAGGCTGATGCCTCCACCACCCGGAAATACGGCGGGACTGGTTTGGGCTTGGCAATCAGCCGCGAGTTCTGCCTCATGATGGGCGGGGCTCTGAGCGCGGAGAGCGAAGTGGGCAAGGGATCGGCCTTCACCGTCCGTCTACCCGCCGATCCGGAGACTCCGGCGGTGCTAACAGCCAACAATGGCCGGATCGCGGAGAGACAGCCCGTGCCTGCCTAAAACTCTGTTCGTCGAAGACCATCAGCCAGTTCCCTGCCCGCCAGCTTTGCCTCACGTACTAGGCGCGCTCATCCAGTCTGCACCTGAACGTGACTGCGCCCTTTGCGCCGGATCCTCAAGCCTGATAGTGAAAAGCCACCCTGCTCGCGCGCGTCGTGGGCGAAATGTGCGCAGTCACCCCAGCAGTGCGCGGTGCTCGCCGTGTGCCCGACGCCGTACTCGGCCATCCCAACGGCGCCCTCGAAGAGGCTGCATACGGTCACGCTCTGCGATTAGATCGGAACTTCCGGCCTGTTTCCGCGTCTTTACTTTCATGCAATGGCTCCAACAGGATCTGCGCTTCGGCATCCGCAGCTTGCGCAAAGACCAAACCTTCACCCTGCTCGCGGTCTTCGCGCTGGCGCTGGGCATCGGTTCGGTAACCACCATCTTCAGCGTCATCCAGAACGTGTTATTGGACCCATTTCCCTATAAAGATGCCGGACGCATCATGTCGGTTCAAATCCGCGATACCGACCACGAAGACAACGGGCGCGGCGGATATCGGATTCCGGAGATTCTGGATTTCCAGGAGTCGAATGACGTTTTTGATGGCACGGTTGCCGCGGGAAACATAGATGTACTCTACGCTAACGGCGAGGGCACAGACTTTTTCGATGGCGCGGAAACCACCGCCAACACATTTGAGTTCCTGGGCGGGAAGGCTCTGCTCGGACGAGGCCTGAAACCGGATGATGGTAAGCCGGGCGCGCCACCGGTCTTCGTGATGTCGTACAAGCTTTGGGCCAAACAATTCAACTTGGACCGCAGCATCGTGGGGCGCAGCTTCGTTCTCAATCAGACAGCGCGAACGCTGGTAGGCATCATGCCGCCGCGATTCACGTGGTGGGGCACCGACTTGTGGATTCCCGCCACGTTGGATCGCAACGCTCCCAACGTGAAGTCGAGCTACTTCAATCTCTACGGCCATCTAAAGCCCGGCGTCGGGCGGGAGCAGGCCGTTGCCAATCTGGAAGTGATCGCCAAAAGGCTGGCGACGAAGTATCCGGATGAGTATCCGAAGCATTTTCATATGCATTTGGAGACGCTGGCCGAATCCGTAGTGGGACGCTTTCGGGACACCTTGCTCACGCTGCTGGCGGCGGTTGGAATGCTGCTGCTGATCGCCTGCAGCAACGTGGCCAACCTGCTGCTGGCGCGCGCGACGGCGCGCGAAAGGGAGATCGCAATCCGCGCCTCGTTAGGCGCAGGCCGCTGGCGCATTGTCCGGCAATTGCTGGTGGAAAGCCTGATGCTTTCGGCCACCGCGGCGGTTCTCGGCTGCGCCCTGTCCTGGTGGGGATTGAAAGCGTTGGTGGCCGCCATCCCGCCCAAAACTATTCCCGATGAGGCGGTCATCCGGCTGAACTTGCCCGTGCTGCTGGCAACGTTGGGCATATCGGTGCTCAGCGCCATCGTCTTTGGCCTGGCTCCCGCGCTGCACGCCACTAAGCGCGATCTGGTCGATTCGCTCAAGAATACCGGCAAGGGCGTGAGCGGAGCTTTCCGCCATGGACGCCTGCGGAATGCGCTGGTGATCGGCGAAGTGGCGCTTTCGATCGTCTTGTTGACCGGCGCCGGCCTGCTGATGCGCAGCTTCGTGGCGCTGCAGAATGTCGAGTTGGGGCTGGATCCCGAAAATATCCTGCACGCCCGCTTGCCGCTGCCGCGCGAACAGTATAAGACCGCCGCCGCGAAACGGCAGTTCTTTCAGGCATTGCAGGAGCGCCTGCATCGAATTCCGGGCGTGCTGGCGGCGGCCGAGACCAGTACGCTTCCTCCGTACGGCGGCATTCCCACTGAGGTGAACATTCCAGGCTTGACGCATTCCGAGAAATGGGAAGCGCTGTTTCAGCTTTGCAGCGAGGGCTACTTCCCGACGCTGCGCCTCAAACTGCTGCGCGGCCGCATCCTCAGCGCCGCCGAGGTGGACGGCGCCCGCAAGGTCGCGGTGATCAACCAGACCCTCGCGCGCAAGTTCTTCGGAAACGCCGACCCGATCGGGCAGCGGATCGAAGTCATGACGCTGGAGACCTGGCCGGACCCGGTGAAAGATCCTATCTTCGAGGTTGTCGGAATCGTCGCGGATGCCAAGAATCGCGGCATCCAGGAACCTCCCATGCCGGAGATGTTTCTGCCGTACACGATTACCGGATTCGCGGAGCGCGGCATTCTGGTGCGAACCGCGGGAGAACCCCTGCACATGGTGAACGCCCTGCAGAAGGCGATCTGGGCCACGGACCGCAACGTAGGCCTGACGCTCATCGGGAGCCTGCATGACTCGATGCGCCGGATTTCGTATGCCGCGCCGCGCTTCGGCCTGTTGCTGCTGGGCGTCTTTGCGAGCGTTGGATTGATCCTGGTAGCGATAGGTGTTTTCAGCGTGATGGCCTACGCAGTGTCGCGGCAGACGCACGAGATCGGCCTGCGGATGGCCTTGGGAGCGCGGCCGGGCGACGTGCTGCGCATGGTGCTCGCCAGAGGCGCATGGCTCCTGGGCATCGGCACAGTGGCCGGCCTACTCCTCAGTATGGCTGCCACACGGCTGATTTCGAGCCAGATCTGGGGCGTTTCGCGATTCGATCCGATCACGTTGATCGGGGTGGTTGCGGTGCTGGCTCTGGCCGGCGGCGCCGCATGTTATTTTCCGAGCCGCCGGGCCACGCGCGTCGATCCAATGATTGTTCTGCGGTACGAGTAACCCGACCCTAGCAGCCCGTGGTAGAAGTCCTCGCAGGCTAAACGCTTCCCCACCGAACGTCTCAAGCTGTTGGTTCGCCGTGGTGGGGCGCTTCCGCCTGCCAACCGCAACTCACGGTGACCTCCGCCACGGGCTGCCAGTGCGTCCTTGCATCCGCAAGTGGGGCACTCGACGCCGTTGCGATCACCCCTTATAGATATGTCGGCACCACCTGCATCTCGGGAACGCAGACGCGCGGGGGCAGTTGGGCAACCGCGAGCACTGTTTCCGCAACATCCTCGGGGCGCAGCGCTTTCGCCAGAGTCTCGGCGGACGGCTTGACTGGACGGCGATGCAGGATCTCGGTATCGACCAAACCGGGACAGATCGCGCAGGTCCGGATGCCGTTCTCCTTTTCCTCGACGCGGATCGCGTGCGCCAGCCCCAGCAGACCACGTTTGGAAGCCTGATAGGCCGCCCCGGAAACATCCGCGAAGAGGCCGGACACCGAGGAAATGTAGATCAAATGGCCTGCGCCTCTCTTCCGCATAGCCGGAAGCACTGCCCTGGTGACGTAGTATGCGCCGTTAAGATTGACGCTCACTACCGTGTCCCAAATCTCCGTGGTGAGACGCTTCATCGAGCGATCGGGGACGTTGATTCCGGTGGCGAAAACTAGAATATCGATTTCGCCCAGGCGCTCGCGCGTGCTCTGCGCGAGGCGCTCCATCTGGGCTGCGTCCGCGGCATCCGCAGCCAGTGTTTCGACGGTGTGGCCTTCTCGCACAAGGGCTTCCTTCAATTCGCGCAAACGCTCCTCGCGCCGCGCGGAGGCCATCACGCGAGCGCCTGCACGCGCAAACAGCACGGCCGTTTCGCGGCCGATACCGCTCGACGCTCCGACCACCAGCACGACTTGGTTTTCGACTGTCACCGGCATATCATTCACTATGACACTCCGCGGCCTGCCCGGAATGCGTTGACGGGCCCGGTCTCGCAGTTTCCTCCGGCCCCTATCCTTCCGCATTTCCCGTCGTCTAAAATGGGTCACCATGATCAAACCTCTTACACTACTCCTGGTCCCCGCAATTCTGCTCGCCCAATCTCCCGGCGTTACCGGACGATGGTTCGCCGCCGCCGACTTCTACGGCACGCCCATCAACTTTCCGATGGAGCTGAACCAGCAGGGAGACAAGCTCACCGGCAACTTCGCCGGAGACAAACTGGAGGGAACGCTGACTGGCAATTCGCTCCACTTCCTGGCCAAAGACGAGCACGGTGGCACCGAGGAACTTACCGCGACCTTACAGTCCGGCATCATATCCGGGACCATCGTCTTTGTCGAGGCCGACGATAAGGAGCATCCCACCACGCACCAATTTACGGCCACGCCGGTTCCGTCGCGCCGCACTGGAGCGCCTCAGCGCCACGACTTCACGCCATCGACGTTTTATCGGCAGTTCTCGGCCGCGAACAAACCCGTGCTCACGGTCTCTCCCGGTGACACGATCCATACCACCACCGTCGACGCCGGCGGTACCGACGAAAAGGGCGTCACGCGTGTCCTCGGCGGCAATCCTGAAACCGGGCCATTCTACATTGAAACCGCGGCGCCGGGAGATATTCTGGTGGTGCATCTCACGCGCCTGCGCCTCAATCGCGATTGGGCCATCAGTGACGACGGCATAGTGGATCGAGGTGTGGACAGCGATCTGGCAGTCAAAATGAAGGATGGCTTCAAGAATGTCCGTTGGCATCTCGATCGGGAGCATGGCGTAGCCACTTCCGAGAAGCCCGGCGAGCATCTGGCGCGATACACGGTGCCTCTACGGCCCATGTTGGGATGCGTTGCGGTTGCGCCCGTCTCGACACAGGCACCCCCGGGTGCTGGCGATTCCGGCCGCTACGGCGGCAACATGGACTTCAACGAGATCGTGGAAGGCGCGACTATCTACCTGCCCGTGAACGTCCCCGGCGCTCTCCTGTACTTCGGCGATGGCCATGCGGCACAAGGCGATGGTGAGCTGAACGGCAACGCGCTGGAAACTTCCATGGATGTGGAGCTCACCGTGGACTTGCTTTCGCACAAGCCCATCAGCGGCCCGCGCGTGGAGTCCGCCACCCACATCATGGCTATGGGTCTCGCCGGCTCGCTCGACGACGCCTTCCGCGCCGCCACCGCCAACATGGCGCAGTGGCTTACGGACGACTACAAACTGACTCCCTCCGAAATCGCGCAAGTCCTCGGTACGGCTGCCGAATACAAAGTGAGCGAAGTCGCCGATCGCAACGCCGGCATAGTCCTCAAGATCAATAAGGACCGCTTGCAAGCGCTGACCGCTGCGAAATAAACTAGCGGGGAATACCGCGGGCAAGTGAATACTCGCCCCATGATCGGCCGAATTGACGCCTTCGCCATCGCATTCAACGCGCGAAGACGTAAGTGTTCAGGAAGTCGGTACGGAACTTCCGTTTCGGATCGCACTTCGCCGCCAATTCGACGAACTCGCCCAGCCTTGCGTGCCTCGACCGGCACTCGACCGGACAGGCGTGAACCTCCTATCCCGGTGAGGGCGGAGCACTCATCCACAGCTCATCGGCCGCGATGGCGCGGACCTCCGAGAATCAGCAGGTGCGGAGTACCCGGCGGCGCTGCGCAGCACCGCCGGGATCGGGTCTACCGCGTTGCGTGAAATTCGGAAGTGGGTAGCTGCCTGTACCGGCGGCCGGGCACTACCATCTGTTCGGTTAGCTGCCGGCCGTGGATGCCGCGGCGCTCAACTGCACGTTGGTCGTACTCCAGATCTTACTGATGCTAGTACCTGAGCTGATGAACAAAGCGGCAGAAGCCAGCGCCACAAATGCCATTAGCAGCGTGTATTCGATCAGGTCCTGGCCTTGCTCGTCTGTCCATAGGTTGCGTAGAAAACTCGTCATTGTTGATAATCTCCTTGGACCAGCTTTCGTGAGGTCCCTTCCGCATTGCTGCTGTGGCCCGACCCGTTAATTAGGTGTACGAAAACCTGTCCTGCATGCAATTCTACGCGTAGGTGCCAGCCTCAGCGGATACCGCAGGTAAGGGTTAACGTACCCCTATAGACACGGGACATACCAGCAGTTAACGTCCGGTTCTCCCGATGGATAACACTGGACGATTTGGTAATCGATGGACGGTCGGGCGAGCCGAGTTGTGTTTGTCAAGTTCTGCAAAATGGGCCAGTGACATTTCCGGCTGAATATTTGCCTCTCTCGACTGGACAGAATTCTTCCGTGGCAGTTGAGCGGCAGTGTCGCGTCGCCGTTTACTTCTGCGTCGGCTTGTCAACGATCAATGGTTCTCTGGTTGGCCTCCTTTCCGCGCCAGCAACTCCTGCAGAGTAAGCTCGCAGAGTTGGTCAGGCTGACTGTTTTCGGCAAGCTGCACGATGTGTACCGAACAGTCCGCTGACAGCCGGGCCGATACGACCGCGGCAGCTCGGCGTCCGGGTGCGTCTCCATCCACCATCAGCACGATCTCCCTAAAACGCTGCAGCAGCAACCGGCGCTGCTGCTCGTACAAGGCCGACCCCATCAGCGCCACGACCGAGCCGAAGCCCGCCTGATATACCTTCAGGCAGTCGAAAAAGCCTTCCACCACGATCACCGTGGACTGCCGCGCAGCGGTGGCGCGATGCAGATTGAACACCATCTGCGATTGGCGAAGCCCGCCGGGAATCGGTACCGCGGTTCGCTGCCGTCCAACGAACGGCCGCCATAGCCCACCAGTCGGCCAGCCTCATCGTCAATGGGAATCACGAGGCGCTGGCTCATCAATCCGGGTCCTCGCGTAAAACCCGATTCCGAATTCGCGCGCTGTCGTCTCGCGGACCCCTCGCCAGGCTATGTAGGGATGCCGCACACCCACTCCCCGTAGCCGAAACTTCAGCGGCGGAACAGACCTTGTTTTTTTCGTAACCGTTGTCTTCCGCGGTCGCACGAAGCCGCCCGGCACGCTCCCCCACCCCGACAGCTTCTGCGCGGCCTCCCTTAATCCACTACCCTCGACTGCCGCTACCAGATCCAACACCGACCCACCGGCGCCGCACGAGAACCGGTCGCCGCTTGCATTTACGGCAGCACACGGAAGGGCATATCGCTCGATAGCGTGACGCTGGGCGTGACCACTTGGATTTTTCCGCTGGTCGCGCCGGTGGGCACTGTGGTTGTGATCAGCGTCGGTGAGGCGACGTTGAACACGGTTGCCGTGCCGTTGAAGGTCACGCTGGTCGCTCCGGTCAGGTTGGTGCCCAGGATCTTCGCCGGAGAGCCGACTTTGCCAGCGGTGGGCAAGCTCTCGACGAACGGACCAAGCCCCAGCGAAAGGCTGAAGATCGTACCGGCGCCGTCGGCCCCGCCATAATACATTGTCCCGTAGAGCCCGCCATTGGTGGCCTGGACTAGGGCGCTAGGCGTAGACCCGTCCCCGCACTCGAAGGAAAAGCTGGAAACGGTCGTTAGCGTATCGCTGGGAGTGATTTGGAAGATCGCCCCGCTGCCGTTGGCCGCGCCGGCCTGCGTAGTGCCGTAGAGGTCGCCATTGTTAGCCTGGGCCAGCCCCGCCTCCGGGTTTGCACCATCGGCGCAGTTCGCCAGCGCGCAGAAGCTATAAAGCGTCGTCAGGGTACCGCTCGGGATAATTTCGAAGACCGTCCCACATCCGGCTGGCACGTTTGCTTGGCAGTTGGCACCGCCGTAATATGTTGTTCCGTAGAGCTTGCCATTGGTGGCCTGGACCAGCCCCGCTTCCGGGTTCGCACCATCGGCGCAGTTCGCCAGCGCGCAGAAGCTATAAAGCGTCGTCAGGGTACCGCTCGGGGTCATCCTGAAGACCGTGCCGCCGCCGTGGGCCCCGCCTTCATAAGTTGTCCCGTAAAGGTCGCCGTTCGTGGCCTGGACCAGGCCCGCCCACGGCGACTGACCGTCCGCGCAGTCGGCTAGGGAGCAGAAGTTGTAAATCGTCGTTAGGGCGCCGCTCGGCGTGATCTTGAAGATCGTGCCGCATCCGTACGGGACCACGCAGTCGACCCCGGCCCCGCCATTTGCCGTGGTGCCATAGAGGCCGCCGTTGGTGGCCTGGACCAACCCCGCGACAGGTTCCTCGCCGTCCGCGCAGTTCGCCAGCGAGCAAAAGCCATAAACGGTCGTCAGGGTACCGCTCTGGGTGATCTTGAAGACCGTGCCGCCCGCCGTGGGCCCGCCTTCATACGTGGTCCCGTAAAGATCGCCGTTCGTGGCCTGGACCAGCGGCGCTGCCGGTAACGCGCCATCCGCGCAGTTCGCCAGCGCGCAGAAGCTGTGAAGGGTTGATATGCCGACCCTCGGCGAGATTTTGAAGACCGTGCCGCCGGTGCCGTTGGGTAGGACGTTGGTTCCGCCGCCGGCCGTCGTTCCGAAGAGATCGCCGCTGGTGGCCTGCACCAAGGTCGCTGCTGGATTAGCGCCGTTCGCGTGGTGGAAGCTCGCTAGCGTAGTGCACGTTTGCGCCGGCGAGCCAAGGGCAGCCAATGCGCAGATCGCTATGGCCGCAGATACCCGCTTGCCGATAGTAGCTTTTCGTGCCATAAATAATCCTCCGTGGCCCAACCGGGCCGTCTTTTATCGTAGTCTTACGAGCCGGTGACACCTCAGTCAAGGGCGGATCTCGTAGTCCGGCCAACAGTCCTGGATTTGCTGCCAGGGAGCGTTGAGGAACTGCCCAGGCGCAGATGGATCGCCCCAAAGATCGGCGTTTGGCGGGTTGGTCCACTGCGCGGACCAAAAGTCGGGCCACCGGTCGGCGAAGATGCGCAGGTCCGACGTAGCCGAGCCGGAAGAAGCGGCAAACTTGGGATCGAGAATTCTCGCGATCTGGTCGCGGGCGCCTTCCAGATGCGCGCGGGTGGTGCGGTCGGTGGTTTTGGCGAGCGCGGCGCCAATGGAACTGGTCAAGGCGCGCAACTCGGCGCGATACAACGGTTTTTCGTCCGCGCTCGTGGCGAACATGGCGGTGGGAAAACCAGGCGGCAAGTTC
>Ga0181518_10000286_pt1 | contig 58895 bp, 51 predicted proteins | sample PEATcosm2014_Bin_28_FD_119751 | JGI IMG/M metagenome (GOLD analysis project Ga0181518, IMG submission 119751) | Peatland microbial communities from MTU Mesocosm Facility, Houghton, MI, USA - PEATcosm2014_Bin01_60_metaG | ecosystem: Environmental > Terrestrial > Soil > Wetlands > Peat | place...
GCCGGGGGATTCAACCCCGGCCACCTCGTCCGGGTGGCTCCGGACCGGAGAAACAAGGGGCGAAGCTGGCTCGTACGCCCGCCTGCCGGATCGCCTACCGGACCTGTGAGATATCCGGGCTAGAGCCCCCATTTTGCAAACGCTGGACGGGCTCCGATTTGGAGCCGGGTTCGCGCGCGCTTACGGACGGATGACGGCCGCGGGCAAGGGTGCGGAGCACAGGGAACGGGGCTGCGCTATCATGAACAAAGGCTTATGATCGTCTCCAGTCAAGCCGGCATCGACGAAACTACGCTGGTTTTGCAGGCCCGCGAAGGTAATGCTCGGGCCTTCGGGGAGTTGGTGAAGCATTACGAAGGCAAGATTTTCCGGCTGGCCCAGCACGTGACGCAGAACCGCGAGGATGCAGAAGATGTTCTGCAAGAGACGTTCATGAAAGCCTACGAGCACCTGGACCAGTTTCAGGGCAATTCGAAGTTCTACACCTGGATTGTTCGCATTGCGGTCAACCAGGCGCTGATGAAGCTGCGCCGCCGGAAAACCGACAGGTCAGTTTCGCTCGATGAGGCCATCGATACCGGCGAAGACACCGTGGTACGGGAAATCGCAGCCTGGGGCGAGGACCCCGAGCAACGCTTTTCGCGGGAGGAACTCGGCAGCATCCTGGATTCGGCGATTCAGAGCCTCGAGCCACCGTACCGCTCGGTTTTCGTGTTGCGCGACATCGACGAGCTTTCGACGGAGGAGACGGCGGACGTTCTTGGCCTCTCCGTGCCGGCCGTGAAAAGCAGGCTGTTGCGGGCCCGCCTGCAGTTGCGTGAGAAGCTGACGCGTTTCTTCAAACGCAAGGGAGACGACGCCTTTGCTTACCTGTAAAGACTTTCTGAACGAGTTGACTGACTACCTGGACGAATGTCTAGATGCGGAAGTTCGGACCAAACTGGAGCGGCACATCACCGAGTGCCCGAACTGTTGGGTAATCGCCGACACCACCAGGAAGACCATACAGATCTATAAAGGCATGGAGCCTTATCCGATTCCGGCTGATGTAGAGACACGTCTCATGCAGGCGCTGGAAAAGAAGATGACGGAGAAGCACAAATAGCCTTACCTGGCCGCCACAAAACTCCCGGCCGTCACAAAACGCCGACGGATTTGTCAGATCCTGGCATTACTTCACAGCCATGGTCACCTTTGCCTGGCTGGTCGCAGTGCCCACCGTTACCAGGACCGGCACGGCATTGCCCGAGGTCACGGTAAGGGGCACGGCGGCATTGATTTGCAGAATGCCCGGCACCGATCCAATCGGCGCCTGCGCCACCGGCGCGACGACAGCTTGGCCGCCTATGGTGACGCCTACTGCCGCGACCGGCACCACCGGTGTGCCTGCGGCGATCAACGTGGTTTCGTCGCCAGCGGGGTTGGTCTGTCCGAAGCCGGTGACATAGATCACCACGATGTTACCCTTAACGGCCCCGTTCGAAGAGCTGTTTACCGTGTAGTCCCCGGTCAATGCGTTGAAGTTCAGAATGGCTCCCTGGCCCGCTCCAGATGCGTCCATCGAGAATACGCCGGGGTCGGTAGCCACAATGTTGACGGGGAATGGAATCGACGCGATGCTGTTGTACGTCAGCACGAGGTTCACCGGAGCGCCGCCGATGTCGGTCACCAGACCGTATGGCGCTATGCAACTGACTTGGTTGGCGCTGGTGTACAGCAGGGGGGCCGAGATACCGTCGATGGTGACCGACGTATCCGGTTCAGTGGCCGGCAAAGTGTCGGGCAGGGGGCTCGTACCAGGGTACATCGTCAAGGCTGCCGGCCCCAGACCGATGCCGAAAATGGTGATAATCTCGCCTGGAGACACTCCCGAAACTGCGTAACTGGCGGCGTCGGCTACCGCCCAGAGTTGCGGTCCGGGACCATATACGGCGAAGTTTGCCGCCGTCGACGGCGCAAGCGCCGTCGGAGTGGTGATGATAATCGGGAGAGTTGCGACGGTGGTCAGCAGCGTCGCTGGAATGGCCACCAGCATGGCCGTGGGGCTGAGCACGGTGGTTGTCAGCGCCGTAGTCGTGGTAACCGGCGGCACAGCCGCAGTCGTAACTGTAATAGAAGCGACGGACGTTGGGAAGTAATTGGTGCCCGTGAGCGTCGCGATGACGGCCGTGGAATTGACCAGAACTCCGGGCGGCCACACCCCACTGACGGTGGGCGTGCCGGCGGCAATGTTCAGAGCCACATTGACGATGAGGCTTTTGTCGACCGCCGTGGGCGAGGCGAAGGTGATCTTGCCGGTATAGGTGCCCGGCGGCAGGCCGGCAGGATTGACGGTCACCGTGACGGTTCCCGGCAGGCCCACCAGCGTAATGCTTCCGGTGGGTGAGGCTGTCAGCCAGGTGCCGCCCGAAACCGTGATGCTGGCCGAGAGCGCGTCGCCGCTGCTCATCAGCACAATGTCTTGTGGGGCCGGCGGAGCGCTGCCCGTCATATAGGCGAACGTCAGGGTTGCCGCACTGGAGATCAGGGTGGAGGGCGCGTCGGCTACCTCCAGGGTCACGGGGAAGCTGTAGGGAGAGGCAAGAGCGCCTGTTGCGGTAACCACGATGGTGCCGGTGTAAGATCCCGAAGGCAGCCCCGTCGGGTTCACATAAACTTTGAAACTCGCCGAGGTTGTGCCGGAGTTGCCAGAGAGGCTGAGCCACTGCGCGAAATACGGCACCGGTCCGGTGACGGACAACGTAAAGGCCAGTGCAGCCCCGGTGCTTTTGATCTGCAAGGTTTGTGACGCGGGTAACGCGGCTCCGGCCTGGTACTGGAAGTCGAGCGTGGCTGGAGTGAAGGAGATGTCTGGAGCAGTTGCGTGGGCGAGATTCGCGTACTGGAGAGCCAGTGCCGCGAACGTTAGCATGTGGCGGAACCGCGCCGCCCTTTTGGGTGTATAGTCCATTTGCGTCATCCAAGCCCACCTTGCGGTGAGCATCTTCAGGTACTTGATCGGCAGCTTCAGGAAAAACTATAGACCCTCGGGCGAAAACCTTGAACACATGTGCCGGCGATTCGCCCGGCTGGGTTAACCTGGAGGACGGCACCCCCTGCGGGAGGGTAAGGATCTCAGGATGGAATCGCCAGCCGCGCATGGGCCGAGCGGGTTGTGCAAGTGTTGAACGAGGTATTTCCTGACGTGGAATTCCGGAACTGGCCCCAGTGCAAACGGCTGATTCCCCATGCGATAGTGGCCGGCCGTCTGGTGGAAGCCTTCGGATTGGATTCCGTGGCAGCAGCCCGTCTTTTCAATCGGAGTGGTTACTATCTCAGGGTTCGTACGCAGTGAAGCCGAGCAGTTGTACCAGCGCGCTCTCGTCATCAATGAAAAAGCGCTGCGGGCGGTTCAAGGCCCCGCTCAACCTCTCTTGACCGGCTCGAACCAGGGCGTGCCCGGCACTTGCGCCTTGCGCGCGCCGTCGTCGTTCATCTCCACGCCGATGCCCGCGCGCTCCGGCAAGGTGATATAACCCTTCTGGATGATCTCGCCTTCCTTGACCCAGTTCTTCCATAGATCCGGGGAATCGATCCAGTGCCATTCCTGCACCAGGAAGTTGGGAAGCACGGCGCAGACGTGCGCGGTGGCCATCATGCCGATGGGCGAAGTCACCGCGTGCGGCGCTACCGGAATGTAGTAGGCGTGCGCCATGTCGGCGATCTTGCGGGCCTCCAGCAGGCCGCCGCATTTCTGGAAATCGGGCATGATGATGTCCACCGCCCGCTTCTCGAAAATCTCGCGGAATCCGTACCGCAAAAAAATGTTCTCGCCGCAGCAAATGGGCGTGCTGGTGGAGGCGCGAATATCGCGCATGGCGTCGATGTTCTCCGGCGGTACCGGCTCCTCCAGCCACATCAGGTGGAACGGTTCCATCTCCTTGGCCACGCGCTTGCCCGTGGTGGCATCGTAGCGTCCGTGCATGTCCACCGCCAGATCGATGTTCTTGGGATACAGCCCCCGCGTGAAGGCCACCTTCCCCACCATGTGCTCGATCTCCATGTTGTTGGCGGTCCAGTTCACGCGATCGAACCGCGTCGGATCGCGGGCGTCGTCGATGTCGATTTTGGCGGCGGTGAAGCCCATATCCTGGATTTCCTTGATCCGGGCCTTGGACCCTTCGTCTCCGGGAGTCATCTCCCGCGCCCCGGAATCGCAGTAGATGCGCACCCGGTCGCGCACCTTGCCGCCCAGCAACTGGTAGACCGGCAAACCCAGGGCCTTGCCGGCGATGTCCCACAGCGCGATTTCAACGCCCGTCAGCGCCGTAATGTACTGGCCGCCCTGCGCGCCCGCGAAGATCCCGCTGGTGCGGATGCGCTCGAAGGCCGCCTCAATGTTCAGCGGGTCCGCGCCCATGAGCATGCGCCCAAAGGACCGGATCAGCGGGACGTTGCCCTCGGCCGCATCCGTGGTTTCGCCCTGGCCGACGATGCCCTGGTCGGTGTACACGCGCACGTGTACCTGGTATCCATGCACGCGCACTTCGGCGGTGCGGACTTCCGTGATCTTCAGTTTGGGCCGCCGGTACGGCGTGCTGGCTTGCTCGACCGCCGCGGAGATGGAAGGTAATCCCAACATGCCTGTCAGCGGCAGTGAGCTCTTCACTAAGGATCTGCGAGTCAATTGGTTCATGTCCATGCCTCCAATGTACAATACCACCCCGCTGGCTCAGTACGGCGCACGCTACCCACCCCACTCCATGCTATCCTGACTCCGGATGTTCACTCGCCCGCGTAAAGCCCGTGTTTTGTTCGGACTATCCGACATCATCCTGGTTTCGCTGGCGTTCGCGGCGGCCTACCAGACACGCGCCATCCTGCATCTCCAGCGCCTGTTCTATCTGACCGTCGAGCAAACGGCCCTGATCTTAGGGTTCGCGCTGGTCGCCTGGGTCACCATCGGGCTGTGGCTGGAGATCTACGAAAAGCTCGATTCCGGGCACCCGCGCATCATCCTGCGCGATACCGTGCGCCAGTGCGCTTATGGCGCCCTGTGCCTGGTGTTGTTCGAGTACCTCCTGCGCCTGGACCTCAGCCGTTTTTTCCTGGGCCTGTTCTCCGCCTACGCCTGGGTTCTGCTGCTGCTCTTCCGGCTTACGGCCGGGCGCGTGGTGGGAGTGATCCGCCGCGAGTTCGCCGCGCCGCATTACGTGATGGTGGTGGGGACCGGGGAGCGCGCCATCCGCATGGCGGAAGCTCTGGAGCAATCGGCGGAATATGGCGTCCGGTTGCGCGGCTTCCTGAGCGAACAAACCGAAAACGCGCCCGCCGAAATCGCTCTCGGCTCGCTGTATAAAGTCCAGCCCATCGGCGAGTTGCCCTCCATTCTCCGGCAGCACGTGGTTGACGAGATCATCTTCGCCGTGGGCAGCGAGAGCCTCGCCGACCTGGAAGAGGTTTTCCTGCTCTGCGATGAGGAAGGCGTGCGCACGCGCGTGGCGGTGGATTTTTTTCCGCACGTCAACAGCACGGTCTCGCTGGACCGCTTCGGCTCGACGCCCCTGCTCACCTTTACCGCGGCCCCCTACGACGAGATCCGCCTGCTGGTGAAGCGCGCCATCGATATCGCCATCGCCGCCGCCGGCCTGGTGGTGCTGGCGCCCTTCATAGCGGTGATTGCCATCCTGATCCGGCTGACTTCGCCCGGCCCCGTGATTTTTCGCCAGGTGCGCTGCGGCTTGAATGGCCGCCGCTTCCTGTTCTACAAGTTCCGCTCCATGTGCCAGAACGCCGAGGAGCTCCGGCCCGCGCTCGAGCACCTCAACATCCGCGAGACGGCCTTCAAGATTCCGCATGACCCGCGGCTGACGTCCATCGGCCGCTACCTGCGGAAGTTCTCCATCGACGAGTGGCCGCAGTTATGGAACGTGCTGCGCGGCGACATGTCGCTGGTGGGACCGCGTCCCGCGGTTCCCAGCGAAGTTGAGCGGTACCAGCGCTGGCAGCGCCGCCGCCTGCGTATGCGCCCCGGCCTCACCTGCCTGTGGGCCATTTCCGGGCGCGATAATGTGGATTTCGAAACCTGGATGAAGCTGGATATGCAGTACATTGATAATTGGTCGCTGGCGCTCGATTGGAAGATCCTGCTGCGCACCATTCCCCACGTGCTCATCGGGCACGGCGCCAACTGAAAGGGTCGCTTATGCACCTGATTCCGACTGAAGAGGAAGTCGTAGCCGTGCTGCGCGAAACCGGCGCGCTGCGCGACGGCCATTTTGAATACCCTACGGGCTTGCATTCCAACGAGTATCTCCAGGTCCCGCTGGCCATGCGCTACTACCAGTATCAGCGCATATTGTCGGTGGGGCTGAGCCGGCTGTTACGCGCCAACCCCGAAATCCGGGCCATCGTGCCGCATCTCTCCATCGTCACGCCGGCGACCGGCGGCCTGCCGGTGGCTTACGGCGTGTGCGAGGCGATGCGCGCCAAACAGGTCTATTGGGCCGAGCGGCAGCACGATGCCGAGGCGTTCCGTTTCCGCCAGTACCTGGAGCCCAAGCCCAGTGAGCAGGTGGTCATGGTGGACGACATCCTGCGCACCGGTAACAAGCTGACGGAGCTGAAAGCGCTTTTGGAATCGCGCGGCGCCACCGTGGTTGGCTTGGCGGTGATTATCTACCAGCCGACGCCGCAGACCCTCGGTTTTGGCTCTCTCCCGCTGTATTATCTGGCCAAACTGGAGGCCAGTTACTATGCCGCCGGCGCCGAGTGTGCGCTCTGCAAGCGCGGTCTGCCCCTAGAAAAGGTCTGGATCTGAACTGGATTGCTGAATCCCGGTGCAAGATGTCACAAACCCGTTACAAAGCGACAACTTTCCCCGGTGGCGGGGCGGATTTTCACAGGCTTTTCCACAATCGCGTGGAAAAGTGGGAGCACCGGTGGTTCGAGAAGGTGGTAAATTGTTTACGGTCCGACTGACATAATAGTTATGCCAAGACTTTGCCTGCTTGCAATGCTCTGTTGCGCCCCGCTGGCGGCGCAAGACACGGACGCCGAGAAGCTCGCGCCCTACTACCCCACGCCCGAAACCATCGTCGAGAGGATGCTCCAGTTGGGCGGCCTCAAGGCGGGTGAGAAGGTGTTCGATTTGGGCTCCGGCGACGGCCGCATCGTCATCATGGCTGCCCAGAAGTTCCATGCCGAGGCCGTGGGCGTGGAGTTGGACGCGGACCTCTGGAGGCAGAGCACCGACAAGATCCGCAAACTCGGGCTGGAAAAGAACGCCCACATCGTCAACGGCGATCTCCTGAAGCAGAACTACAGCTCCGCGGACCTGGTCACCGTTTACCTCCTGCCGGACCCGGTCAATACCAAAGTCCAGCCGCTGCTGGACAGGCAATTGAAGAAAGGCGCTCGTGTAGTGGCTCACGATTTCGAGTTCCGGAACTGGACGCCCGAAAAGGTCGAGAACATCGCCGACGACGGCGAGGGCCGCAGCCACACGCTCTATCTGTATCGGAAGTGATTACGTGCCGTTTCCGCTGAAGTTCGACTGGCCACGTCAGATTGCATGGGTGCGGGTCCTGCTGGCGGCCGCCACCCTGGGCATCGGCTACTTTTACCCTCTGCACGTGGCTCCGCTTCTCTTTTTCTATGGCTTGCTGGTGCTGTACCTCGTCCTCAGCCTCATAGTGGCGGGCCGTGGCACCAGGCCGGGCGGCCTGCTGGGCCTGCTGGCCCTGTTCGGCGACGCGGTTTACTTCCTGGTCCTGGTTGGCTTCGGCGCCGGCGGCCCATGGCTGGCTTTCGTCTTTTTCTTTTATCTCCTGAGCGAGGCTTTGGCGTTTTACGGGCCGGTGGAAGTGGTGGTGGTTGTGGCCGTGGCCGCGGTCTTCTGCGCCGTGCTGCCTTATGACGGGACCCGGAGTCTGGAGCCTGCCGTAGTGGTGGCCGGCGCCCTGACCTGTGGTTACGCGGTGCACAAACGCCGCCAAAATGCCCGCCTCGAGCAATTGGACGAAAAGTTGGCAGAAGTGCAAAAGGACGCGGAGAAAGCCCGCGAGGCGGAGCGCCAGCGAATCGCGTCGGACTTCCACGATGGCCCGCTGCAGAGCTTCATCAGTCTGCAAATGCGCCTCGAGATCCTGCGCAAGCTTCTCGATCGCGACTTCCAGGCGGGCATGCAAGACCTTGCCCAGTTGCAGGCGCTGGCGCTATCCCAGGTCCGCGACCTGAGGGTATTTCTCCACAGTATGCGTCCGGTGGACGTGGATGGTGCCAGCCTGGTGGCCACGGCCCGGCGCACTGCCGAAACCTTCCAAAAGGAAAGCGGCATTCCGGTGACATTTCTGGGAACCAACACCCCCGTCGGGCTGCCGCAGGAAATGACTGCCGAGGTGTTGCAGATGATTCGCGAAGCGCTGCACAACGTGCAGAAGCACGCCGGCGCCACGCGCGTGGCCGTGACCATGGAGAAGACCGATCGCGGCCTCGAGATTTCGGTGGATGACAACGGCCACGGCTTCAACTTCGCTGGAACCTATACGCTGGAAGAGCTCGAGATGCTGCGGCTGGGCCCCGCCAGTCTCAAGCGGCGGGCGCGCTCTCTGAACGCGGACCTGCAAGTGGAATCGCGCCCCGGCCGCGGGGCGGGTTTGAAGTTTCGGATACCCTTACAATGATGGGGGCCAGGGGCCAGGGGCCAGGGGCCGGGGCGAGCCCTTGCGTGCTCCTCGGGCTTCTCGCCTTATCGGGCTGTGGTGGCTACGCCGATTTCAAGCTGCCGCCGGTGTCGGGCGGCGATCCCAATATGACGTTCGCCTTGGAAGCACAGCCTGAGCCTGTGCTCACTCCTGGTGACGCCTGGGAATCGCACGACGTCCTCAACCCATCCGTAATCTCTCGCCCCTGGCCCCGACCCGCAAAAGCGGCGGGTACCCCGCCCGGCCCCTGGCCCCTGTATCTTCTATACTCCGGCTTCGACGGCCGCACCTGGCGTACGGGCCTCGCCGCCTCCGACGACGGCGCTCACTGGCAGAAACAGGGTGTGATCCTCTCCCCCGATCCGCAAACCTGGGAAGGCTCTTACATTGCCGCCAACGGCTCCGCGCTCTTCCATGAAAACCAATTCTGGTATTGGTATCAGGCCGGCCCCAGGGAGAAGCCCCGCATCGGCCTGGCTCGCGCCGCGGATACTCACTCCTGGCGCAAAGGGCCGAAACCCGTAATCGAGCCGGGCCCCTACGGAAGCTGGGACGAGTACGGTGTGGCCGATCCCTGCGTGGTCCGCATCGAGCCGTATTTCTATCTCTTCTATCTCGGCCAGGATCGCGCCCGCCGCCAGCGCCTCGGTGTCGCGCGTTCCACGGATGGTGTCCGCTGGGAGAAGTTCCGCGCCAACCCGGTTCTGGAACTGGGCGACCCTGGCGCATTCGACGAGAACGGTCTGGGCGAGCCGGCCGTATGGAATTCCGACGGTTTCTATTGGATGCTCTACACCGGCCGCGACACCACCGAGAACCGCCGCCTGGGCCTGGCGCGCTCGACCGATGGCGTCCACTGGCGGAAGCTACCCGTGATTTTCAGCGGCGACCAGCCATGGGATGCGAAGGTGGTCTGCGACCCCACGGTGGTGGTGGATGGTAGCGTCATCCGCGTCTGGTTCGGCGGCGGCGATGTCGCCTCGCCCGACGAAAATCTGCACGGGAGGATCGGGGTGGCGATCCTCCGGCCGGTTTTCTTAGCGCGCTGAGTGGGGCACTTTCCGGCAATCCCACATCATGGGACCCACCGGCTTCGCCCACCCTCTTTGAGGCGGGGAGAACTCGAGCGGAACCTGGCTTCGAGGAGGCGGTCGGTGTTGTCTTACCTCGCCGAGACCTGTGCCTTTTGAGCGCTCGCTAGCCGATCACTGAACTCGGCGGAGCGCCTCAATATAGTCCGCAATCGCCTCGTAGTCAGCCCTTCGAAGCCTGTCTATGAGACCTCTGCTCTCAGATAAACCTATCCACGAAGGCGGGTCCGGCCCCGTTACGGTGACCATCCCAGCCGCCCTTTTCTCGGGCCAATACGCAACCGCGATATGATAGGACGTTCTGCATCCGCCACCGAACGAGTAGGAGCTATGCGAAAAAGAATAATGTACACAGTTGGAGTACTGCGCGTCATCGGTATTAAGCAGGAAAACGGTGATGGCACTGTCGGCGGGGCCAGCCTGGAGAGCATGCGGGAGCATGTCATACACCTCACTTCGGTTATTTCGAACGCGAGCTGCGTTCACGGAAATGTCCCAAACAAGAGCCCTGCCGCGTAACTCGACGTCTTGAATCCCCAGTGACCTACTGGCGTCAACCAACGACCGCACGTCATCAACAATGGCCTTCTGTCTGAGGTATTCTCGGTTGGCGGCTTCCCGCTCAAGCTCGATCTGCTCCGGGCTCTTATACTTCGACAAAGACCAAGCACAAATAACGGCCAATCCAGCCAAGGCGATCAGCCAATAGGGCTTGGCCGCCTTCGGCGTCACGGATGGCGCGCTACCTTCAGGAATCTTGGGCTTTAGATGCTGATCCCTCCTCACGGAACGACGAGTGAGGTAGGCCGTCACCGCGATCAGGACAACGACTATCACTACCGCCAATAGCCTGCCGACGCCCTCGGACATTTTGCTCTCCTTCCCGCCGCGCCCCGATACCAGTGGCGAAGCCGATTCTTTAGGGCGAGGCGGCCAAGACACTGAGCGTCCTTCGGTCTCCTCGATAAAGGGCAAACTGCAATCGAGCCCGTGCCGATCTCGCTAGTGTAGCGCGTCACAAACAGTAACGACCAATTGGCTGCGCTTCCCCACCGTGGGGACGCGTCGAACTACCTCATTCAGCAGCGTTTCGCCGACGCCCATTCAGTTCCATCATACGCAAAGCCGCCCCCGCTTGCGTTGAGGATTCTGCGTACCAGAACCTTCTGGATGCCGACCAGATTCAGCGCGCGCGCAGGCTGCCTTTCAGTAGCAGTCTGTTTTCTTTCCGGAGACAAAGCGGTACAAAGCCGATGCGAAGCACCATTGGGTGAAGACGGCGCCAAACGCCAACGGGATGATAATGAGGGCCGGGATCAAAGACAGCAGTGGGCTTTGCACGTAAAACCCCGTGCCGCTGAGGATGAAAAGCGCGGCGCCGATGGCACAGCCGAAGCGACGGGGCGCTCCGTGGCGAGGCATCTCCCCCAGGCCGGTCAGTGGGCGAAGGAAGATCTGGTAAAGGTAGTCGTAGAAGCTTCTCGAACTCACGGCGCCGATGAGGGTCAGGGTTCCGAGCGCCCAGAAATATGCGGGCGACCGCAAGCCGAGCCCGAGCGCACCAAGACATCCGCAGGCGAATGGCGTCCATCGGGCCAGCAGGTTGAGGTTCGGATCGTGGATGACATCATCCCGGCTGTAACCCTGCACGAGCAGCATTTGAAAGGTATAGGGACTCATGAGACCGCCGTACCCCTCTTCGCGAACTTCCACGCGTGCTCGACGATCGTCCGCAGCTCCTGGTGTTGCGGCTGCCAGCCCAGCTTGGCCCGCAGCTTGCCAGCGGCTGCCACCAGGCTCGGCGGGTCGCCTTCCCGTCGCGCGCCGGTCACGTAGGGGACCTTCTTGCCGGTCACTTCCTCCACCACCCGGATCATTTCCATTACCGTGTGGCCCGTCCCGGTGCCCACGTTGAACTGGTCGGTTGCGCCGCCGCCCAGCAGGTACTCCACGGCCAGAATGTGCGCCTGTGCCAGGTCGTTCACGTGGATGTAGTCGCGTACGCAGGTGCCGTCGGGCGTGTCGTAATCGTCCCCGAAAACCGTGATGGGGCTTCCCGTCATCACCGCGCGCAGCAGCAGCGGGATCAGGTGGGTCTCGGGCTGGTGTTCTTCGCCCAACTGGCCTCCGGGGTCGGCGCCCGAGGCGTTGAAGTAGCGCAGAGAGACGCTGGTCAGGTGGTGGATGCGGTCGAACCATCCGAGCAGCGTCTCCACCATCACCTTGGATTCGCCGTACGGGCTCACCGGCTGGATGGGAAACGTCTCCACAATCGGGGTGGTATGCGGATTCCCGTACACCGCTGCCGTGGACGAGAAGACCATGTGCTTGACGCCCGCCTGCACCATGGCGGTGAGCAGCGATAGCGAGCCGCCCACGTTGTTGGCGAAGTACCGCTCCGGCTCGCGCATGGATTCGCCCACCGCAATAAAGGCGGCGAAGTGGATCACAGCTTCTGGCCGCTTTTCGCGCATCAGTTGCGCCAGGGCGCTGGTATCGGCCAGGTCCAGCACGTGCAGCCGGCCGGCGGGCACGTTGTGCCGATACCCCTTGGAAAGATTATCCACCACCGTGACATCGTGCCCCTGCTCCAGCAGCAGGCGCACGGTGTGCGCGCCGATGTATCCGGCGCCGCCCGTAACCAGGATTTTCAGACTCACAAGTTCTAGAATACTTCTATGCCAAGCGGAGCGGAGTTGTTTGTCGAAACGGCAGCGCGGTTGGGCGTTGCGACCATCTTCACGCTGGTCGGCGATCACCTCAACGAAGTGCTGGCCGTCGCCGCCCGCCGCGGCATTCGCATCCTCGACATGCGGCACGAATCCGCCGTCACCCACGCCGCCGACGCTTGGGCGCGGATTCACCGCAAGCCCGCGCTTTCCCTCGTCACCGGCGGTCCCGGCCACACCAACTCACTCACCGGTATAGCCACCGCCAACCTCGCCGGTAGCCCTCTGATTGCCGTTAGCGGCAGCCGCCCCAGCACCTTGGCCGGCCGCCAGGCTTTTCAGGACATCGACCAGGTGGCCATGGCCCGGCCCGTGGTGAAGTGGGCCGCCGAGGTGCCCCATGCCGCCCAGATCCCGTCGTACCTCGAGCGCGCTTACGCTGAAGCCGATAGCGGCCGCAAGGGCGCCGTGCATCTGACTATTCCAGTAGACCTGTTCACAGCCGACGCCGGCACGACGGGCCCCCAGCCCTGCCCACGCCCCGAGACGCCAGAAAGTCCGTCCCACTCGGACGACATCCACCGCTCCATCGGCTTGCTCCGCGCGGCCGAGCGCCCCATCCTGATCGCCGGCAGCGGCATCTGGTGGTCCCACGCCGAAGAGGCCCTCCGCCGCTTCATCGAACTGACTCAAATCCCGCTCTACACCATCGCCATGGGGCGTGGCACGGTCTCCGACGACCACCCCCTCGTATTCGGCTACGCCGACCCCGCGCTCAACTACGCCGTTCACACCGCCTTTCGCGAAGCCGACCTGTTCCTCATCGTCGGCAAACGCATCGACTACCGCCTGGCGATGGGCGGGGCGCGCCTGTTTCCGCCCGAAGCCCGATTCATCCAGATCGATATTCACCCCCAGGAGTTGGGCCTCAATCGCCGGCTCGATGCCGCCATCTGCGCCGATGCCCGCCTCGCGCTCGAAGCCCTCGTCGATGCCGCCGGCCCCCAGCCGTGGCCGCCGGGCCCAGGGGGCGCCCCCTGGCTCGACCGCCTGCGCGCGCTCCGTCGCGATTGGGAGGCCACGCTCGCGCAGGCTGCTTCCGACGCTGCCTCGCCCATGCACCCCGCCACTTTCTGCCGCGAATTGAGGCAGGCATTGCCACGCGACGTGCTGTACTCCTGGGATGGCGGCGATTTCGTGCACTGGGGCCGCGCTTTGCTCCCCGCGCGCGAGCCCGGCGGCTGGCTGCGCCTCGGCCCGCTGGGGACCATCGGATCCTCGTTGCCCAACGGTCTGGCCCTGCAACTGGCGCATCCCGGGCGGCCCGTGGCTGTCATCACCGGCGACGGCGCTCTGGGCTTCTACATCGCCGAAATGGACACCGCCGTGCGCCACAAACTGCCCATCGTCCTCATAGTGGGCAACGACGCGGGCTGGGGTCTGGAACGGGAGATGCAATCCTCCGCCTTCGGCGGCGTCACCGTTGCCTGCGAGTTGCAATCGACGCCCTACGACGCCATCATGAAGGCATTCGGCGGCGGCGGCGAAACCATCGAGCGCATCGATGAGGTTCGCCCCGCCGTCCAGCGTGCCTTCGCCTCCGGCGTTCCCTATTGCCTGAACGTGAAAATCCGCGGTGTGCGTTCGCCATTCACCGACTGGCAGATCGCGGGGAAGAAGAAGTGAAGCCGCTGGGCCCACGGGGCACCCCGCCGCCTCGCGGTTTTCGCTAGAATTATTACATTGTCTCCAAATCCACGTAGCGTCATCGCCATCTATGCGGGCTCGTTCGACCCTATCACCAACGGGCACCTCGACTTGATCCAGCGCGGTTCGCGAATGTTCGACCGGCTGATCGTTTCCATTTTGCGAAATGAGACCAAGGAGCCGCTTTTCTCGGTGGAAGAGCGCATGGAAATGTTGCGCGAGGTGGTCGGCGTCTACCCCAATGTGGGGGTGGATTCTTTCGACGGGCTTCTGGTGGATCATGCGGCCGCGCGCTCGGCTACTGTGCTGCTGCGCGGCATCCGCGCCATTTCGGATTACGAGTACGAATTGCAGATGGCCCTCATGAACCGGCGGCTGGGTCCTGGAATTGAAACGGTCTTCATGATGGCTAACGAGGCTTATTCTTTTATCAGCTCCCGCCTGGTAAAAGAGGTTTTCAGCCTGGGAGGGGACATCACCGGGCTGGTGCCGCCCGCCGTGGAAGCGCGGCTGCATCGCCGGCTGTCTAAAATCAAACGGAGAGGGGCTTAGACCACAACGACATGCAGGCAGCAGCAAACCGAATTACGCAACGTATCTCTTCCATAAGCGTGTCTTCCACCATGAAAGTGGCGGCCGACGCCGAAAGGCTTCGCGCCCAAGGCGTCGACGTGGTGGACTTCGGGGCCGGCGAGCCGGATTTCCCCACGCCCGATCACATCAAGCGCGCCGCTATCCGCGCCATCGAGCAGAACTTCACCAAGTACACGCCGGCAGCCGGCACCGCCGAACTGAGGAAGGCCGTCTGCGACCGCCACAACCGGGACTTCGGGACCGATTACCAGCCCAGCGAATGCATCATCACGATGGGCGGCAAGCACCTCGTCTTCAACCTCACGCAGGCGCTCGTGAACCCCGGCGACGAGGTCGTCATCCCGGTGCCCTACTGGGTGACGTATCAAGACGTCGTCCACTACGCCGGCGGCACCTGCGTCTTCGCCGATACCGACGAGGAGAAGGGCTTCGCGCTCACCGCCTCCATGATCGAACCGCACCTTACCTCGCGCACCAAAATGGTGCTTATCAACTCGCCTTGCAACCCCAGCGGCGCGGTGATGGATTTGGGCGAGTTCGAAAAGCTCTTCAAACTGACCTCCGCGCGCGGCATCTACCTGATGACCGACGAGTGCTACTCCCATTTTCTTTATGACAGCGAGCCGTTTTCCGTGGCGGCGCTGCCCGGAGCCAAAGAGTGGGTGCTGGTGGCGGGAACACTCTCCAAGACTTACGCCATGACGGGGTGGCGCATCGGCTATGGCCTGGTGCCCGCGCCCATCGTGACCGCCATGACCAAGTTGCAGAGCCACTCGACGTCAAATCCCTGTTCCATCTCCCAAAAGGCCGCCGTCGAAGCTCTAACCGGTCCGCAGGATTCCGTGGCCGCCATGCTCGCCGATTACCGCCGCCGCCGCGATTTTGTAATCCAGCGCCTGCGCGACATTCCGGGCGTGAAATGCGCCGAGCCGCGGGGCGCGTTCTACGCGTTCCCGAACGTGTCGGCGGCCCTGGGCAAGAACGGCATCCGGACCTCGCTCGAACTTTCGGAGCGGCTGCTGGCGGAGGCGCACGTGGCGGTGGTCCCCGGCGAGGCGTTCGGCACCGATCGCCACATCCGCATCTCCTACGCCGCTTCCATGCAGAACCTCAAGCGGGGCCTCGACCGCATCCACCAGTTCATCGTCCAGAACTCATGAGTATGGAGAAGCCCATTCGCCTCACGCCCTCTCTCCGCGAGAAGGTGTGGGGCAAGACCCGCCTCGAGCCCTGGTTTCCGGATTCGGAAAGGCCTATCGGCGAGGCATGGTACCTGGCCGGCCGGGAACTGCCCCTCCTGGTCAAACTGATTTTCACTTCCGAGCGCCTCTCGGTGCAGGTGCATCCGGATAGCAAGACCGAAATGTGGCACATCCTGGACGCCGAACCGGGCGCCTCCGTCGCGCTCGGGTTCCGCCAGCCCATCACACGCCAGCGGCTGCTGGAATCCGCGCGCACGGGCGAGATCGAGCGGCTCATCAACTGGATTCCTGTGAAGTCTGGCGAGACCTATTTCACGCCGGCCCACACGGTGCACGCCATCGGCGGCGGCATCGTTCTTTGCGAAATCCAGCAGAATTCGGACGTGACCTATCGGCTGTGGGACTACGGCCGCCCGCGCAAGCTTCACGTTGAGAAAGCCGTGGCGATCTCGGATTTGGGAGTGCACCCGGGCGCCGTGCGCGCGACGCCCATTTCCAAGGGTTGCGAAGAGTTGGTGCGCTGCCCGCATTTCGTAACCGAACTGGTGAAGCTGACGCCGGGCGCGCCGCACACGCCTGCGCCTGAACCGTGCCAAATCTGGATTTGCGTGGAAGGCCGCGGCGCAATCGAAGGGGAGCCTTTCCAGCCCGGCGAGGCGTGGCTGTTCCCCGAAGCGGTCGAGCAGCCCGCGCTACACGCGGAAACCAATGCGCGCTTCCTGCGCACCTACGTGCCCGGGGTAAGATAGAGTTGGAGGCGGCCACCTACGATGTCGACGGAGGTGCGGCAAATTCTGACTGCGGTCCGTGCCCTCAGTTGGAAGGAGCGGCAGGAATTGGCCATAACCCTCGAGCAGGCGGCACTTGTCTGGCCGGTGCAGCCAAACAAGGATTTGATTCTCGCCGTCCGTGGCAAGTACGCCCATGTGCCCACGAGCAGCGAGGCATTTATGGCTCGCAAGCATGAAGATCTAGCCTCGGAGGCTGGCCGAACAACGGTTCACCCGATGTAGCCTTCCAACTCATCCAGGAACGCCGGATCGTATTCTGCCCTAATGTGACGCTGGTTCCATAGGCCCGAACTACGGACATTGGAACGGGGGCACCACAAGCCTAACCACGTGCTTGAGGGACGATCCGAGGCTTCAGTCTCGTCGATCACGGCATTACTAAGCAAAGCAATGCTATTGCGCTCGATGTATGCCCTCCGGCTCTGCGGCGAGGGGGCATCGCCGATTGAGACCCACAAGCACGGCATTGCGCCGATGTGGCGCGATACGGCTTGTTCGAGAGCTTGTTCGGCGAGGCGCGTGTCCCTTGGGGCTGACCGCCCCCACGTGGATACGGTCAAGTTGGGGTCGCGTGCCGAGAGCGCGCTCCCGACAAGCAGACGGAAGACAGACCCACGGTGATTGCCGGTAAGATCGGCAGCCCCTTTGTGTTGCGAAAGTCTATTCCACAATGAAGTCCGTGACCCCAGCGAAACAGCGTGCGTCCCCACGCGGACCACGCGATTGCCCGAGCCGGAACCCGACCGAACCTCGCCGTTCTCGAAGAAGAAGTACACGCCACGCTGAGGCCATTCAGAACGCGCCGAACACGCCTGTAGTACTCTGACACCGCCGTAGCCGAATTCGAGCCGAGCAAGAATGTCGTAAAAACGGCGAAGGTGCGCGACACGGTCAGCAACTGTCACGATAACCACCTCAATTGCTCCCCAATTCGCATTCCTTGCATCGGCACCAAGGTGTCACAGCCAACGGCGGAGACCTTAGGTTTCAGGAACTCTCGATACCTCAAACCTGCCAGAAAAACCACCCTGTTGCCTGGTTGGAGGATTCCGCCCAAGGCCTTCATGACTTTCAGGGACCACTCCAGTCGTTCCGATTTCTTCATCGCGTTCAGCGTCTCATTGTAAGGGTGAATCACGGTTCCCGGTTCCAGTAGCCCGTGCTTGGCCGAGAGGATGAACCATAGATCACCATTTTTCAATTGCCGAAGTACGTACGCTCGAGACTTGCGAAATAGGGGTGAAGAGTAAAGGTCCTCGGCAGGAATCTCTGCTGTCCGCTTCTTCGCTGCACAGGCCACGAGAAAGACCGTCTTCATGCCTTATTGCCCTATCGTACCGCGCCCGTCACATGACCAGCGCGGCGCCGGTCAGTCCCAGGTGTCGGTCTGTCGACCAGCACGTGGACGTGCGGCGCTCGCTCATAAGCGCCAGTCCGTGCGCATCCGCAAGCGTCAGTTGCTGATCGGAGAACTTCTTGACCAGCCGAGCGGCCTTCGCCAGTTCACTCGAGTCGAATGGCCCGATGGAGAGAGCCGGCACTCCAGGACGAAGTTCAGGAACTGGACTGCGCGGTTCTGATCGTACCGGCGTAGGAACCAGCCGTGGCCCTCTGCGATCACTAACGCCGATGTCACGAGCGGGGGTGGGTCGGAGAATAGCCGCTTGAAGAGTGGGTGATAACTGTCAGACCGGTCCAGGAACGCGATCAGCGCGGACGTATCGACGTAGCATTCAGTCCTTCGAACCATATACGATGTCGTCGATGGACTGGCTGGAGTTCGCATTCCCGGACTCGACAAACCCGGCGTAGCGCATCCAGGGCGACTGCTTCCGGGCTGGGAGCGCCTGGCGAACGGCGCGACGAATGAGTTCGGCACCAGAGATGCAGAGCCTGCGGATCACGTTATCACCAACTGGTCTCACGATAACACGGCCAGTTCAGCCGATCCCCAACTCGTCGAGCCGCTCCAGCGGTGTGCCGCACTGGCGGCAAATCAGCGCGTGGCAATCGCCGCACACCAGAGGGTCGGCGACCGGCTGGGTGCAGTTCGGGCAGTAGAATTCGGCGGCGGCATGCTCGGGTTCGGGCATACCGCCATTATCACGCCTGGCTCCTACTTCGCGGCGGCGATCGAATCCACCTGGATCGTCTTGGTCTTCGCGTCCAGCGTCCCCGTGACCGTCACTTTCTTGGCGGCGAACTTCTCCGGGGTCTTCTGGTCGCTCAGCGTGTAGGCCTCCTTGCCGTCGTACAAAACGTACTTCCCGCCCGCCTTCACGCATTCGGCGACGCACTTGGCGTCCGCGCCCATATTCATGGCCTTGTGATCGGCGTTGGCGCACATGTCGTCGGTGATAACGCCGGTGAACGTCTGCTTGGCTGGCGCCGCTAACATCAGGGCCGCCGCGGCAATGGTAATCGCAATCTGCTTCTTCATTGAATTCTCCCGTTCTTCTTTTCGATTTGAAGCCACAGTTGGTTGTATCGGGCTTCCGCGATTGGTTGCTTCAACTGAAAGTTGAACCCTTTCTCCAGGGTTGTAATGGTCAATTGAAATGGACCGGAGCTGACGATGCTTTCGATGTCCGAGTAACGCCACGTGCGGGATTCGTCTTTGGCGGGGGTCGAGTACACGATGGCGTCCGCGCCGAATGCGAGCGTGCCCTCGGAGCCAACGACGGGCCTCAGGTGCTTTACGGGCAGCGACCAGGAGACAGTCCCGGAGGCCTGGCTTAACGCCGCCACGAAACGCTGATCCATCCGTTCCCTCAAGAGTGCGTACAGTTCCTCGGCCGGAATCTTGCCTGTGAATGCATATACCCGGTCCGCGCCCAGCCGTAGTTTGCTGTCCTTATACGTCAGTATACAGATGCTTTCGGGCGCCAGCGTCAGTTCCTGAATGTCCTCGTACTTCCACTTCCAGGCGTGCTTCTTCGCGCCAGTGAACGAGACGCCATTCTCATTCACCGTCATCACGCCGGCGCAGCCCTTTCGCAGGTGCTCGTGGCGCACCGTGAACTGTGCGGCCGACGCCAGCGCCGCCGCTAGGATTATGCAACTTGCCGTTTTACCGAATGCCATTTCCAGACCTCATAGATTGCCGGGTAGACCACCAGCTCCAGAATGAAAGAAGTGAAAATTCCGCCGATCATGGGCGCCGCGATGCGCTTCATCACGTCCGCCCCGGCCCCCGTGGACCACATGATCGGCGCCAGTCCCACGAACATCGTCGCCACCGTCATGAACTTCGGCCGGATGCGCTTCACCGCGCCGTGAACAATGGCTTCCTGCAAGTCCGCCAGGCTGTGCATGTGCCCCGCCAGGCGCCGTTCCTCGAAGGCGAGGTCGAGGTACAGCAGCATGAAGACGGCCGTCTCCGCATCCACGCCCATCAACGCGATCAGCCCCACCCACACCCCGATGCTCATGTTGTAGCCCAACAGGTACAGCAGCCAGATGGCGCCCACCGCCGAGAAGGGCACGGCAAGCAAAATCAGCATGGTCTTCGCCGTGGACTTCGTGTTCAAATACAGCAGCATGAAAATCAGGAACAGCGTCAGCGGCAGGACAACCTTCAGCCGCTCGCGGACGCGCTCCATGGCTTCGTACTGGCCGCTCCACGCCAGCGTGTATCCCGGTGGAAGCTGCACGCTCTCACTCACCACGCGCTTGGCCTCCGCGACGTAGCCGCCAATGTCGCGCCCCGCCACGTCCACGTAGACATAGCCGTCCAACATGCCGTTCTCATTGCGCAGCATGGCCGGCCCCGTGACCAGCTTCAGGGTCGCGATCTGCGCCAGCGGGATTTGCATCTTGCCATCCATGGCGGGCACCAACGCGCGCCCCAGGCCCTCGAGCGAGCTGCGGTAATCGCGGTAGTAGCGTACGTTGATGGGGTAGCGCTCGCGCCCTTCGATGGTGGTGCTCACGTTCTCCCCGCCAATGGCATTGGTGACTACCATCTCCGCATCGTCCACGCTCAGGCCGTAGCGCGCAAGCTGGTCGCGCTTGAGATCGAAGTCCAGAAAGTAGCCTCCGCCCACTCGTTCGGCAAAGACGCTGCGCGTGCCGGTCACCTGCGGCAGGACGCGCTCAATCTGCTTCCCCACGCGCTCGATGCCCGCCAGATCCGGCCCGTAAACTTTGATGCCTACGGGTGTGCGGATGCCCGTGGTCAGCATGTCGATGCGGTTTTTGATGGGCATCGTCCAGGCGTTCGAGACTCCCGGGATGCTCAGCGCATCGTTCATCTCAGTGACAAGCTGGTCGGTGGAAATATGGTCCGGAGTGATGTGCGCGCACAGGGCCTTGGTCCATTGCGGCCATTTGTCGTACCACGTTGCGACCTTGCGCCACTGGCCCTTCGGCTTCAGAGAGATCACCGTCTCCATCATGGAGAAGGGCGCGGGATCGGTAGAGGTTTCCGCGCGGCCGGCTTTGCCCAGCACGCGCTCCACCTCGGGAAACCGCATCAGGATGCGGTCCTGCGCCTGCATCAGCCTCTGCGCTTCCGCCACCGAGATGCCCGGCAGCGTAGTAGGCATGAACAGCAGCGTTCCTTCGTCGAGCGGCGGCATGAACTCCGAGCCGAGCTTCTGGTACACCGGGACCGTCGCTGCCACCAGCGCCAGCGCACCCGCGATGATGAGCCATTTCCAGCGCAGGGTCGAGCGAACCACCGGCTCGTAGATCCGCATCAACACGCGGCTGATGGGGTGCTTCTCCTCGGAGTGGATCTTGCCCACCAGCACCCCGTTGACCAGCCCTGCCAGCCAGCGTGGACGCAATCGAAAGTTCTCCTTGCGGAAAAAGAGCAGCCGCATGGCCGGGTCGAGCGTGATGGCCAGCACCGCCGCCACAATCATGGCGAAAGTCTTGGTGTAAGCCAGCGGCTTGAACAGCCGGCCCTCCTGCGCCTCCAGCGTCAGCACCGGCAGAAATGAGACCGCGATCACCAGCAGCGCGAAGAAGCTCGGCCCGCCCACTTCCTTCACGGCGTCGACAATTGCCCGCTGGTAATCGCCGGTGGTCCAGCTTGGATGGGCCCCTTCCAGCTTCTTGTGGGTCTGCTCCACCACCACGATGGCGGCGTCCACCATAGCGCCCACCGCGATGGCGATCCCTCCCAGCGACATGATGTTCGAGCTCATCCCCATCAGGCGCATGGGCAGAAACGAAATCACCACCGCGATGGGAATCGTCAGAATGGGGATGATGGCGCTGGGAATGTGCCACAGAAAGATCAGGATCACGATCGCCACCACCGCCAGTTCCTCGATGAGCGTGTGTTTCAGGTTGTCTATCGAGGCCAGGATCAGCTCCGAGCGGTCGTACGCAGTGACGAGTTTGACTCCCGGCGGCAGCCCCGGCTCGATCTCCTTCAGCCTGGCCTTCACACGGTCGATGAGAGCCAGCGCGTTCTCGCCCTGCCGCATGATGACGATTCCCGAAACCACCTCGCCCGTGCCATCGAGATCGGCCACGCCGCGGCGCATGTCGGGGCCGAGCGTCACCGTTCCCACGTCGCGCACCAGGATCGGCACTCCCGAAGGGCTGACCGCCAGCGCGATGTTCTCCAGGTCCGCCGTCGAGCGCGCGTATCCCCGCCCGCGCACCATGTACTCGCGGCCCGTGAACTCCACCAGCCGCCCGCCCACGTCGTTGTTTCCGCCGCGCACCGCCGCCACCACTTTGGAGATCGGCACGCCGTACGCCGCCAGCCGGTTGGGATCCACGTTGACCTGGTACTGCCGCACGAAGCCGCCCAGCGGCGCCACTTCCGCCACGCCCGCGACCGACTGCAAGTGATATCGCAGGTACCAGTCCTGGACCGAGCGCAACTGCGCCAGGTCATGCCCCCCGCTATCCACCAGCGCGTACTGAAAGACCCAGCCCACGCCGGTGGCGTCCGGCCCCAGCTCGGTGTTGACGCCCTGCGGCAGTCGCGGCAGAATTTTCGAGAGGTACTCGAGCGTGCGCGAGCGCGCCCAGTAGAGGTCGGTGCCGTCCTCGAAGATGATGTACACGTAGGAGTAGCCGAAATCCGAAAACCCGCGCACGTCCTTCACCTTGGGGGTGCCCAGCATGGCGCTCACAATGGGATAGGTGACCTGGTCCTCCATGATGTCGGGGCTGCGGTCCCAGCGCGAGTAGACGATCACCTGCGTGTCGCTGAGGTCGGGGATGGCGTCCAGCGGAATGCTGTTCATGGCCCACCACCCCGCCATCACCGCCGCCGTGACGAACAGGAACACGATGAAGCGGTGGCGCGCCGAGAGTTCAATGATACGGTCGATCATTTCAGGCGGCTCTCCGAATCCATGAGGAAATTGCCCGAGATGATGATGCGCTCGCCGGCTTTCAGCCCGCTCAAGATCTCGATGCGGCCGTTCATTTGCTCGCCGATCTTCACTGCGCGCGGCTCGAAGTAGCTGTTGCCGCGATCCACGAACACCGTTTGGTGGTCGCCCGAATTCAGCACCGCCGATTGCGGAACCACCAGCTTGCGCGCGCCGCCCGTCTGGAACTCCACCTCGCCGTACATATCGGGCTTCAGCGCGTAGCCTGGGTTTGCGAACTCCACCCGCACCTTGAGCGTGCGCGTCGTGGGGTCCACCTGGGGCAGAATGTAGCTCACTCGCCCGTGGAACGTGCGTCCCGGCAAATAGGCCAGCGTCAGAGTGGCCGGCTGATTCAGGTGGATGTCGACGGCTTCGTACTCGAACACATCGGCCGTCACCCACACGGTCGAGAGGTCGGCGACCGTGTAGAGTACGGTGTCCGGCGTCACGCGCTGGCTGGGAAACGCATTGCGCTCCATCACGAACCCGGAAATAGGCGAATAGAGCGTCAGGTTCTTGAGGGTTTGCCCGCTGCGCGAGATTTCGTCGATCTGCAGGTCGCTGATGTCCCAGAGTTCGAGGCGTTTCTTGGCCGCCGCCACCAGGTTTTCCGTGCTGCCCAGCATCTCGTGTACGGGATTGTCCTGCATCAGTTGCTGCGCCTTCGTCGCCAACAGGAATTCCTCCTGCGTCGCCAAGGCCTCAGGACTGTAGAGCGACAATAGCGGATCGCCCTTTTGGACGAGCTTGCCGGTGAAGTCGGCGAACACCTGGTCGACCCAGCCTTCCAGCTTGGTCTGGACCTTGGCGATCCTGGTTTCGTCCAGCGTCACGCGCGCCGCCGCGCGTATGGAGCCGGTGGCGGACTCGTATTCAGCGGCGCCGTACTGGACGCCGATGAGCTGCTGCTGCTCCGGCGGGATTTCGACGGTGCCCGGAGGCAGCGTGGTGGTCTTCTTCTCTTCGCCCGCATAGACCGGAACCAGTTTCATGCCGCAATCCGGCGCGATCCCCGGCTTGTCGGACTTGTACCAGGGATGCATGGGGTCTACCCAATAGAGGGGCTTCCGCGCGGCGGCGGCCGGTTTGGCGTACCAACGGCCATAGCCGTAGCCGCCCAGGTAAGCGGCGGCGATCAAAAATACAATGGCAACTTTTTTCATTGCTCGATCTCCATGCCGGTCAGTTCCTCCAGCTTGGCCAGCGCCACGTGGAATTGCATGACTTCCTCGTGGGACATCAGCTCGTAATCCACCACGTTCATGAAATTCGAAAACACCGAAAGAAAATCGAGCGCCCCCGTCCGGTAGCTGGCGATGGACGATTCCAAGGCCAGTCGTGCCTCTGGGATCACCGATTTCTGGTACAGGTCGATCAGCTTCCGCGCCGTCGCCGCCAGCGTGTACTCTTCGCGGATGCTCGCCTGAATTCCAACGTCCGCGGCTTCGTAGCTGTGCCGCGCCTGGCTCGCCGTGAAGACCCGCTCGTTGACCTCCGCGCGCTGTTTGCCCAACCAAGCCGGCAGCTTGAAATCCGCGCGGAACTGCCACATTGGAGGGAGGCCGCCCTGGTTGAAGTGGCCGCCAGAAAGGGTGTAGTCGGGGTAGTAGCTCTTGCGCGCCAGGTTGGCCGCCAGCTCGTCGCGCTCCACCACCTTCTGCTCGCGCGCCAGCGCCGGCGCCTGGGTACGCGCGTGTGCCAGCATCTCCTCCAGAGTCACCGTCAGCTCGCCCGGCGCCATGTCCTCCGGCACTTCTATATGCCCCGCGGTGGGCCGGTTGAGCAGCGCGCAAATCTCGATCTCCTTGCTGGTGCGTTCCTGCTCGTACCGCAACAACTGCGTCTCGAAAATGGAGAACTGCATCTGCGCTTTGAAGACGTCCTGCTGCGCCGCGCGCCCCACGGTATAGCGGGCTTCGGATATGCGCAGGATATTCCGGAGCACGTCCTGGTAGCGCTTGACGAACGCGATGCCCGTGGCGGCGTGGTGCAGCTCGTGGTACGCCTGCTTGAGCCGCGATACCACGTTGAGGCGCACCGCGAGATACTGCTCGAATTCGGCATCGGCCTCTTTCGCCGCGATCTCGCCCCGCAGTTTGCGCTTGCCCGGGAACGGCATTTCCTGCGAGACGGTGAGGCCGGCGTTGCTGGTGGGTTCGTGCCCGATACCCGCCACGGGCCACGGCCCGCCGTTCGCCGTATAGCCCACTGACACCGTCGGGTCGGGCAGGCTGCCGGCCTGGCTGGGCCGCTGGCGGGCAGCCTCGTACCGCTTCTGCGCCGCCAGGATCTCGCGATTATTCCGCAGCGCCTCTTCCACCAGCGTCGGCAGCGGCTGCGCCCCGGCCGGCGCCCCAAGGGCCAGGATACAAACCAGATATCGTAATCTCATTTCCTCTCACCGTGGCGCAGGCACTTATGCCTGCCGTGTCGGCACTCATGCCGACACCACCTGTCCCAAAAAATGTAAAGGAAGAGACTAGATTCTAAAAGCGGAGTGCAATGCGAGTAAATCAGGCGGTGCGTGTTCCACCCCGACCGGTGTAACCAGCGCGCCTTGAGGCAGAGAAACGCCTATCGCCGGCGCCACCGCCGCCACCACCGCGACGGCCGCCGTCTGCACTTCCGGACCGGCTTTCAGAAAATGCTGCAATCCCTGGGATTGGCAGCTCGTGCCCGCCGTCTTGGTCCGGTGGCAGCAGCTATGCGCCGGTTGGTGCGCCGCGACAGCGAGCAGCATCTGCGGACAGGAGAGGCAATTTCCCCAGAAGAGCGCCCCCACAATCAGCGCCGCCATCAACGAACTGGAGACCCTCCGCATCGCAATTCCATTCTATCCTGCTTTCCCACCACTACGTCAAATCGTACCGCTCGTTCCATCTCCGCGGTGACCGCCCGAGTTAAGCTGGAGTTTGCTCCCCACGATCCTCCCCGAGAACCAGGGCCTGTGGTGGCTGCGCTGGCGGCCGACTCTTTACTACCTGGCGCAAACCGAGGCGCACGTCTACGCCCTCGCTATCGCCGCCAGCGTGTTGCTGTCAACTTATCCATTTCTCATCGTCATCACATCCTTCTGCCGCGATGTCCTACACTGGCGCGCGGCGGAGCAGGCCATCTACCTGGCCATCGGCGATTCTTTTGCCGGAGAGCCGGGCCAGTTCATGGTCCGCAACCTCCAGGTCTGGTTCAAGCTGAACGGCAAGAACGATCTCACCAGCATGTTTCTGCTTCTGATCACCGCCAACGGCATCTTCGAGCCGCTCGAGGTGGCCCTCAACCGCGCGTGGGGAGTTGCCAGGAACCGTTCCTACATCAAGAACCAGATCGTCAGCCTGGGCCTCATCTTTGTGTGCGGAGGCCTGGCGCTGCTCTCCCTGATGCTGACGGCCTTGAACAGCCAGTGGCTACAGGCGGCGAGCAGCCGCCACGCCGGATTGGGCATCTGGATCAACCTGCTGATCTTCAAACTGGCGGCCGTCCCGATCTCGATTCTGGCGCTGTTTCTGATCTATTGGCTGCTGCCCAACCGCAAGATCGAGCCGGCCCGCGTGGCGCCCGTAGCCATTCTGGTGGGGCTCGCGCTCGAAGCGCTCAAGTATGTCAACCTGCTGGTATCTCCCCTGTTATCGGCCAAGCTGCACCGCGAATACTTCGTTTTCGAGCACTCCGTGACCATCCTGCTCTGGAGCTTCGCGGCTGCCATGATCGTGCTGGCCGGGGCGCACTGGACCGCGGACCAGGACCGGGAAGATCCGCTGTCGTTGGAGGGTGCATGAAAGATTGGAAAGCCATCGCCAAAGCCAGCGGCCTCGAGGTCGATGCCGCCCAGCTCAATCGCATCGCGGAGCCGCTCGAAGCGCTGGAAGCAGCCTTCCGTCCGTTGGCGAATCGCCTCACGCCCGATGTGGAACCGGCCACCGGGTTGCGCCTCGAGGCGGACGGCGAGTGACCATTCGGGAAGCCGCCGATGCACTGCGGGCGCGCCGCGTCTCCGCCGTCGAGCTGGCGGCCGCCGCCCACGCGCGCATCAGCCGCCTCAATCCCCAGCTCAATGCGTTCATCACCGTCACCGCCGAACAGTCCCTCGAACAGGCGCGGCAGGCGGATGCCGAGCTGGCCGCCGGGCGCGACCGCGGGCCCCTCCACGGAATCCCCGTCGCCGTAAAAGACCTTTTCGCCACCTGCGGCGTGCGCACCACCTGCGGCTCCAAGATCTATGAAGATTTTGTCCCCGCCATCGACGCGGCCGTGGTGGAACGGCTGCGGGCGGCCGGCGCCGTGATGCTCGGGAAGCTCAGTATGCACGAGATGGCCTACGGCGTCACCTCGGCCAATCCGCACTTCGGGCCGGTGCGCAACCCATGGAATCTCACGCACAGCCCCGGTGGCTCGAGCGGCGGCTCGGGCGCGGCCGTCGCCGCCCAGCTCGTCTACGCCGCCATGGGCAGCGATACCGGAGGCTCCATCCGTGTCCCCGCGGCGTTTTGCGGCGCCGTGGGGCTCAAGCCCACCTATGGCCGCGTGAGCCGTTACGGCGCCCTGCCCTTGGCCTACAGCCTCGATCACATGGGCCCGCTCGCCCGCTCGGTCCGCGATGCCGCCATGGTGCTGAATGCTATCGCCGGGCACGACCGCCGCGATCCAACCTCCTCGCGCCACCCAGTGGTCGACTTCATTCCCGACGACGGCTGCTCCATTCGCCGCCTGCACATCGGTTTCCCCGAGAATTTCTATTTCGACCAACTCGACCCCGGCGTCGAATCGTCGGTTCGCGGAGTCTTCGCGCGCGCCCAGTCGCTGGGTGCGCTGGTCAAGCCGGTGAGGGTTCCGGATGTCGCCGCGCTGAATGCCGTCGGCCGCGTCATTCTGCTGGCGGAAGCCGCCGCCGTGGCCGAGCCGCACCTCGAACACCGGGAGAAATTCGGCCCCGACGTGCTCACCCTGCTCGACCAGGGCCGCCTGGTGCCCGCCACCGACTACATCAACGCGCAGCGGCTGCGCCGCCGGATGTGCCGCGAATTCGACCAGCTCTGGTCCCAAGTGGATTGTCTCATCGCTCCCACCACCCCCAATACCGCCCCGCGCATCGGCGATACGACCGTCCGGTTGGGCGGCCGGGAAGAGGACGTGCGCCTGGCCACCACCCGCCTGGTTCGGGGCATCAACGTGCTGGGCCTGCCGGCGCTTTCGATCCCCTGCGGGCTGTCGTCGGGCGGATTGCCCATCGCGATTCAGATCATCGGCCCGGCTTGGGAAGAGGCGCTCATCCTGAGGGTCGGGGCGGCGCTGGAAGACGGCGGAGTAGGGATTCCCCCGTGCCCGGCTGCCGAAGTCCTGTAGCTACTATGCCTTCTGATCCTTGAGGTCTGTCTTGACGCCCTTTTGGATTCCGCAATCCGTATTCAGGAGTTTAGAATCCCATAACCCTAATAACCTCAAAGTTAACAAGAGGTTACACGATGTTCTGGGAATCGGGTGCCCCATCCGCGAAGTGGTGCTACGGATCTTTCTTCGGGACGACACCAATATTCAGTTGAAAAGATCCTTATTTATCAATACAATTATCGTGTGGTTCACGCTGGAAGGCGAGTTGCTAGCAGCTGTGTGTACTTTCAAGCGCAGAACCGCGCTTCTGAACTGCAGGAAGGCATTAGTAGGAGGTAAACGAAAATGAAAACAAGAAACATGCGGTGCGTCGGGCTGATTCTGATCGCTTTGGCTGCTTGCCTCGGACTCATGGCTCAGTCAACCGTCACTGGTGAGCTTGTCGGTACCGTGACCGATCCAAGTGGGGCGAGCGTGACCACGGGTAAAGTGACGCTGCAGAGCGACGCCACAGGTGAGGTGCACACCTCCACCACGGGCACCGCGGGCGACTTCCATTTTTCGCTGCTCAGGCCCGGCGTCTACACCGTCACGGTGGACGCCCAGGGCTTCGAAAAGACCATAGAGAAAGTGACGGTCGGCCTCGGCCAGGTGGCCAATGTCAAGTTCATCCTCGGGATTGCCAGACAGGCCGAGACCGTTACGGTCGTGGGGGAGGTCTCCATGATGCAGACCGACAATGCCAATTTGGCTACCACGTTCGACAGCTCGCAGTTGACGAATCTGCCGGCCCCCGGGAACGACATGACGGCCTATGCGTTGACGGCACCCGGCGTCACCGTCAGCACCGGCGGAGGGTACGGCAACTTCTCTGTATTCGGACTGCCGGGCGTCTCGAACCTGTTCACCATTAATGGCACGGATAACATGGATCCCTACCTCAACCTGAACAACTCGGGCGCGAGCAACCTGACGCTCGGTTCCAACGAGATCCAGGAGGCGGCGGTCATCATCAACGGCTATACCGGCCAATACGGACGCCAGGCGGGCGCGCAGGTGAACTATGTCACCAAATCCGGCGCCAACGAGTTCCACGGAAACGCGGCGTTCTACTACAACGAAAGAGTTTTGAACGCCAACGACTTCTTCAACAATTCGACGGATACGCCTCGCCCCTTCGCGATTTCCAGGGAGTGGGCCGGGTCGGTAGGCGGCCGCATCATCAAGAACAAGCTGTTTTTCTTTTACAACAACGAGGGAATGCGTTACGTCCTGCCTTCCGGCGGACCGGTCTACATTCCCACCAGCGCGTTCGCCACGTACGTCCTCAACAATCTGACGGCCACTAATGCCCCGGCGGTGGGGATATACACCAACGCGTTCAATTTGTACTCGACTTCTTCCGGCGCCTCCCGTGCCACACCGGTGACGGCCGCCCTCGATCCGGCCCTGGGCTGCGGCGACTTTGCCGGAACCGCCGGTTGGGGTGTGTCGAAGCCCTGTGCCTCGGGCTTCCAGAGTTCGGTCAACAACCTGAATACCGAGCGGCTCCAAGCCGTACGTGTGGACTATAACATCACCGACAGGGACAGCCTCTACGTCCGTTACAACGACGATCACGGCGTCCAAGCCACGGGTACCGATCCCATCAACTCCGCTTTCAACGCGAACAGCGTGCAGCCATCGTATGGCGGCCAGATCGGTTACACGAGGGTGGTCACCCCGGCCGCGGTGAACCAGTTGCTCCTGTCCGCTTCGTATTACGCCGCGATTTTCGGTCCTCCCGACTATGCCGCCGCCATCAAGACTTTCCCAACCACATGGGAATTCGGAGATGGGCTCTACTCCAACATGGGCGGCAACGACTGGGACTATCCCCAAGGCCGCAAGGTTCGGCAGCATCAGTTGATCGACGACTACTCCGTTACTCTTGGCAAGCATGTCTTTAAGGCCGGCCTCAACCTGCGCCAGAATTATGTCAGCACCTACGCCGCGCTTCCCAATGCGACCGGTACGCTCATATTCAACTCGATGACTGATTTCGTGAACGGCTCGTTCGCGAATGGCTCCACTTACTCGCAGGCCTTCGCCAACGTTGGGGCCGAACCCCTGAAAATGTACAGCATGGGCTTCTATGTACAGGATGAGTGGAAGATCCTGCCCAACCTGGTGGCGACACTGGCTTTGCGCATGGACCGCAACAGCAACATTACCTGCGGCAGCAATTGCTTCAACGAATTGGGCTCGGCCTTTGCCGCAGCCACGCACTCCGCGACCACGCCCTACAATTCCAGTATCCACTCCGTGAATACCGCTTTTCCGGGTGTCGAGTCGATCGTGCCCGAGCCGCGAATTGGAATGGCGTACAGCGTCACGAAGACCACGGTCGTCCGCGGCGGCGTCGGCATCTTCTCGGATCTGTACCAAGGTTTGATTGCCGACCGCTTCATCACCAACAGTCCGGCGGTGGCGACATTCAGCACCTCGAGCGGCGTGGTAGCTCTGAACAACCCGAACAGCGTCTTCGCCGCGGTGGCGAATTCGGCCAATGCCTTCCACAGCGGTTTCGCCGGCGGCGCAACCCTGGCGCAGCTACAGGCCAGCGTTCCGCTGGGCTTTACGGCCCCGACTTTCAGCACGGTCGAAAACCAGCTCCTCAATCCCAAGTACTACGAATGGAACCTGGAGGTGCAGCAGACCGCCGGCAAGTACTTGATGTTGTCCCTCAACTATGTGGGCAATCACGGGCATGACGAAATCAACCAGAATCCCCTCATGAATGCCTATGACGCCAAGGGATTCCAGGGAGTGCCTACCACCGCGCCGGACCCCCGCTTCGGCGAAGTTCGCGAACTGAACAGTTTAGGCTACTCCTACTACGACGGCTTGGTCGCCTCCGTGAGGTGGCACCTGGGCCATCAGTTCTCCGGCCAGTTCAATTTCGACTGGGGCCACGCGCTCGATACCTGCTCCAACTCCTGCCTGGAGCCTTTCAATGCTCTCAGCTCCGTAAGCGTCCGGAATCAGCTCAATCCCCTGGGCGTGAACATTGTCAATTACGGCGACGCCGATTACGATACCCGCCACACCGTGAACTCCAATTATGTGTACACGGTCCCCAGCCACTTCGGGAACAAGATGATGAACTCCGTGGTGGGCGGTTGGACCCTGGCGGGAACCATCCTGTTCCACTCGGGCTATCCGTTCAGCATCGTCGACAGCGGGGTGCGCAGCCAGGTCGGCAATACGTCCGGAATCACCACGGCGGTTGTGTTGGCCGACTATCTGGGGACTGGCTACCCGAGTTGCACCACGCCCAACACGGCCTGCTACTCCACGTCCATGTTCGCCGCCAAGGCGAATCAGCACGATTGGGGCAATATTCCCCGCAACAGCTTCCGCGGTCCGGGCTACTTCGACACGGACTTCAACCTCAACAAGTCGTTCACCTACCGGGAGCGGTACAAGCTGACGGTGGGGGCGTACTTCTTCAACTTGCTCAACCACGCCAACTTCGACCTGCCCTACAACAACGTCGCTACTGGCACCTTCGGCCAGATTCTGAGCTCGGTTTCGCCGCCCTCCAGCGCCTACGGTTCGTTCCAGGGCTCGGCGGTGTCGGGCCGGCTCGTCCAGTTGGTGGTGAAGTTCGCGTTCTGACCGTCGTCTCAGTCGATTCGCGGTACAGGGGGAGCCTTCGGGCTCCCCTTTTTTATTGGTTGATGTGCAGGGTGTATGCTGGTCAGTAAGCAGGCGTGCCGCAGGGTGCGAACCCGCGATGGCAAGGTGTCCCCACAGTGCGCGACCCGTTCTGAGTCTTCTGCTTGCGTGCGCCGGCCTTCGGGCGCAGGTTTCCATCTCGGGACGAGTGGTGGATGATAACGGCGCTCGCATCGCCGGAGTGCGCGTGGAACTGCGGGCGGCTGAGGGAGACGCCACCGTGGTGGCCTCTTCCGACCTCGCCGGCAACTTCCGCTTGAACTTGCCCGCCGCCGGGGAATACGCCATTCGCGCCGAGCGTTTGGGCTTCTACCTCTACCAGGGACGCGGGCAGCGGTTTGACGCGGACTCCACTCAGCTCACCGTCGTGCTCAACCACGAGCAGGAATTCTCGGAACGGATCGATGTCACTTATTCGCCTCCGGCCATCGATTTGCAGCAGCCCTCCGATCACAAAGAGCTCTCCAACGCCGAAATCCAGGCCGTCCCGTACCCCGCGCCGCAGGACTATCGCAACGCGCTGCCGATGATGGACGGCGTGGTGCAGGACAACGCCGGCCGGGCCCACTTCAACGGAGGCGACACCAACCAGACCAACTACACGCTCGATGGCTTCAACATTTCCGATCCCGTGACCGGCACCCTGGAGGCGCGCGTCAACATCGAAACCATCCAATCCATGGACGTCGAGAACAGCCGCTTCTCATCCGACAATGGCAGAGGCTCCGCCGGCGTTCTCGACCTCACCACCAAGATGGGTGACGACCGCTGGCGCTTCGGCGCCACGAATTTTATTCCTGGAATCTCCTCCGATGGCGGCTTCCACGTGAATAAATGGACGCCGCGGCTGGAGTTCTCCGGGCCGCTGGCCAGGGGGCGCGCCTGGTTTCACACCGGGCTCGACGGCTTCTACAGTGTGGATACCATCCCCGGGCTGCCCCGCGGTCAGAACCGCACCACTGGGTTCACCGCCAGCGACCTTTCGCGATTCCAGGTCAACCTGACGCACGCCAATACCCTCACCGGCAGCTTCCTGTTTAACCTCTCCGACACCGCGCACTCCGGCCTCAGCATTCTGAATCCCGTTGAGACCACCACCAATCATCGCCAGACGCTCTTCATGAGCACCATCCGCGACCAGCATTACTTCGGCCGCGGGGCCCTGCTCGATTTTGGTTTCGCCGACAGCCGCACGCTGCTGCGCAACGCGCCGCTAGGCACCGAGCTGTTCGAAATCACGCCCTTCGGGGACCTGGGAAACTATTTCGTAGGCACCACCCGCCACGCGTACCGCGACCAATGGATCGCCAACCTGTTCCTGCCCACGCTGCACCTTCTCGGCACGCACCAGTTGAAGTTCGGGATCGACTTCGAGCGGGAGGCATTTCACCAGCATACCGTCCGCCACGACTACGAAGTCCTCGACGCCGACGGTTCCGTGGTCCGCTACGTTTCCTTCGAGGGCAGTCCCTTTATGGCGCGCAAGAATTTCGAGGCCGCGCAGTACATTCAGGACCATTGGGCGCCCTGTGAAGGAGTGGTGCTGGAAGCCGGCCTGCGCGCGGAATGGAACGAGATCGTCCGGGAAGTGGAGGTGGCGCCGCGCTTTTCAGTTTCGTGGGCGCCGCGCGCCCTGCGCGACACCAAGTTCTCCGCTGGTTGGGGCGTATACTACGACGCCATCAGCATGAGCGCCATCACGCGCCAGCAGGACCAGGTGAGCCTTTCGACGTTCTACCTGCCGGGAGGGATTGTGAACGGCCCCGTCCAGACCGCCTTCCAGGTGGATGAGCAGGCCCTCGAGGTGCCTTATTACCGCACCGCCAGCCTCACCGTCGAGCGCAAGCTGTGGCACGAGTTCTATGCCAAGGCCGGATACACGCGGCGCACGGGGAACCGCGGGTTCGTGTTCGTGACGCCCGCCGCGGAGCTGAATCCCGCTCTCTTCACCGGCGCCACCTACCAGTTGCAGAACACCCGCCGCGACCGGTACGACGCTGTCGATTTCAGCCTCAGGCGCACGTTCGCGGGCCAGTTCGAGTGGTTCGTTGGGTATACGCGATCCGCTTCGCGCACCAACGCGGTGGTGGATTACAGCCTGGAGAATCCCATTTTCGGTCCGCAGGGGCCGGGACCGTTCCCCTGGGACACGCCCAATCGCATTCACATGTGGGGCGTGGCCCCTCTGCCCAAGCACCTCTTTCCGGGGAAGCTCGAATTTCTGGTGCGCAACACGACAGTGGCATACCTGGTGGAATATCGCACCGGTTTTCCGTTCGGAGTGGTGGACCAGGATGGCTTCATGATGGGTCCGCCGAACTCCATGCGCTTTCCCGATTATTTCAATATCAATCTCCACTTGGAGCGCAAGTTTCGCGCCCTGCATTATTTGTGGGCCTGGCGTTTCGGCTACAACAATCTGACTGCCAACCTGAACGCCAACGTGGTCAACAACGTTCAGGGGACGTCCCAATTCCTGAGGTACGGAGGAGGACAGGCCCGCGCGTTCAGCGTGCGGCTGCGCCTGGTGGGGCGCAAGTAGGTACACTACTATTAAGTAGGTCATGGCCTCCCCGCCCATTCCGCCGTCGCTCGAACACCTCTCCACCCGGCCATTCTCGTTCTATCCCCCCATCCTCAACGTCGAGCACAACGAGTGGCTCTTTCGCAAGGCCACATGGTCGGAGATCCTGGTGGTCAATTGCAAGAGCGGTGTCGAGGTCTGGATCTCGCGGCGGCTCGTCGGTGAAGTGTCGCGCATCGAAGATCCGGTCCTGATTGTCGGCTTGAACCGGGAGTTGGAGTACAAGGGCGGCACGGTGTGGCCGTACCAGCGGCGCGTGATCGAGATGCCGGTCGCGGTGGGCGGCTCTCCCATGGCTTCCGGGGCCGTTGCGGACCGCGGCGCGCCCGCGCCCGTCGTGGGCATCCGGCTGGAATCCAACGACCGCCGCATCTTCAAGCTGATCGGCGCCGCGCTGCCGGTGGCGGTTCTCCTGTGCGTGGCGGCCCTGCGCATGACCCAGGTGGGCGAGGTGAGGCAGGGCGTGGTCTTCACCACCAAGGACCAGCAGTACCTCACCCTGACCGGCCGCGACGATTACTTGGCCGCGGTGCAGAAGCTGGGCAAGCCGGCCACCGACCGCTGGCAGAGCGAGTCGGGCGAGCTCCAGTGCCGCGCCCTCGGCTACCCGGACCGCAAGTACACCGTCATCCTGATGGGCGGCAGCCGCCAGTCCGCCGTCTACATCGGGACCATGGACGAGAATTGGAAACCCGTTCATTCGGTGGAGCTGCATTCCGGCGGCACCACCGCTTCCCTGCTGCGCTCGCTGAAACGGTTCTAGTAGACTTTAGAGCGTGAAGCTTCTGACCGGTCTATTCTGGTCCGCCGTGGCCGGGGCGGCGGCACTCTGCCTGGGCGCGATCGCCCTCCATCGCGGAGAACACATCAATAGCATCTGGCTGGTGCTGGCGGCGGCCTGCTCCTACGCCACCGGCTACCGGTTCTACTCCAAATTCCTGGCGGCGCGCGTGTTGGCGCTCGACGACCGGCGCGCCACCCCCGCCGAGCGGCTGCGCGACGGCCAGGATTTCGAGCCCACCAACAAGTGGATTCTTCTGGGGCACCACTTCGCCGCCATCGCCGGGCCGGGCCCGCTGGTGGGACCCGTGCTGGCGGCGCAGTTCGGCTACCTGCCGGGAACCCTGTGGATCATTATTGGGGCGGTGCTGGGCGGGGCGGCGCAGGATTTCGTCATCCTGTTCGCCTCCATGCGGCGCGATGGCAAGTCGCTGGGCCAGATGGCGCGGGAGGAGATCGGCAAGGTGGCCGGCTTCACCGCGCTGATTACGGTGCTGCTGATCATGATCATCATGCTGGCGGTGATGGCGCTGGTGGTGGTGAACGCGTTGAAAGGCAGCCCGTGGGGCGCGTTCACCATCGCGGCCACCATACCGATCGCCCTGTTCATGGGCCTCTACCTGCGCTACTGGCGGCCCGCCAAAGTGCTGGAATGCTCCGCCATCGGCTGCCTGCTGGTGATGGCGGCGATCTTCGCGGGGCGTTCCGTGGCGCAATCGGCGGCCCTGGCTCCGCTGTTTACCCTCGGCGCCATGGCGCTCGCCATCGCCATCATCGTGTACGGATTCCTGGCGAGCGCCCTGCCGGTGTGGCTGCTGCTGGCGCCGCGCGGCTACCTCAGCACCTTCGTGAAACTGGGCGTGATTCTGATGCTGGGAGTCGGCATCCTGTTCGTGCGGCCCCAGCTTCAGCTTCCGGCGTTCACGCGCTTCGTCGACGGCACGGGGCCGATTTTCGCGGGCAAGATCTTTCCCTTCTGCTTCATCACCATCGCCTGCGGGTCCATCTCCGGGTTCCATGCGCTGATCGCCTCGGGCACCACCCCGAAGATGATCGCGAAGGAAGGGCACGCGCGGCCGATCGGCTATGGATCGATGCTGCTCGAAAGCTTCGTCGCCATCATGGCCATGATTGCGGCCTGCGTGCTCCAGCCGGGCGTGTACTTCGCCGTGAACTCGCCCCCGGTCACCGTCGGCGCCACGCCCGCCGCCGCGGTGGCGACCATTTCATCGTGGGGCTTCCCGGTGACGGTAACGGATATGACCAACCTGGCGCGCGACGTGGGCGAGCAGACCCTGTTCAACCGCACCGGCGGTGCACCTTCGCTCGCTTTGGGGATGGCCCACATCTTCGCGCGCGGCGGCGGCGGACGGGCGGTGATCGGCTTCTGGTACCACTTCGCCATCATGTTCGAGGCGCTCTTCATCCTGACCATCCTCGACACCGGCACGCGCGTGGGCCGCTTCATGCTGCAAGATTTCCTGGGGCACGCCTGGAAACCGCTGGGCCGGACAAGCTGGATGCCGGGCGTGGTCGCGACCAGCGCGGTCATCGTGGCGGCGTGGGGCTACTTCCTGATTCAAGGCGTGCGCGATCCGCTGGGCGGCATCAATTCGCTGTGGCCGCTGTACGGGACCGCCAACCAGTTGCTGGCGGCCATCGCGCTATGCGTAGCCACCACCATCCTGCTCAAGATGCACGGCGCCAAATACCTGTGGATCACCTGCGCGCCTCTGGCCTGGCTGGTGGCCGTGACGTTCACAGCCGCCTGGCAGAAGATTTTCTCTCCCGTTCCGGCCATCGGTTTTCTGGCGCAGGCGGACCGGCTGGAGGCATCCTTGCGCGCCGGCGCGGCGGCCGACCCGGCGGCCACCCAGACGCTGATCTTCAATGCGCGCCTGGACGCCGTACTGTGCGGCGTCTTCCTGGCGCTGGTGACAACCATTCTGCTGGATTCGATGCGCGTCTGGGTGGGAATCCTGCGAGGCACAAGGGACGCCCGCGTATGCGAAGCGCCCTACGTGCTTTCCGAATTGCGTGCGGAGGAGTTATGAGGCGCCTGGGCAGGTTCATTCTGGCGCTGCTGCGCGAACTGGCCGACGAGAGCGCCTATGAGCGCCACCTGGCGGCGCACGGGCGGGCGCACTCCGGTGCGGAATGGCGGCGCTTCTCCGAGGAGCGGCAGCGCGCCCGGTACGCGATGCCGAGGTGCTGCTGAGAGCGGGCCGGCGGCGGCATCCCGACACTCCCAGTATCTAGACTTCTGGACCACCAGCGGTACAAGTCCGGAACGGGGGCTTATCGCTCAGATGGATTACGCAGAGTCTCGTATCGCGTGAATTTACGCCCGAGAGGATTGACCAATGCATCACGCAGGTCCTGCGCTAATGCGTCGTTGAAGGCCCCGAATAGGGCCTTCGTATGCTCCCGTATCAGAGTGATGTCTTCCTCGGATATTTCGCCAGCTTTGCAGGCAGGGTCTACACGATTGGCCGTGAGATGCGCCAGCATCAGGTTTAGCCACTTGCGGATTATGTACAGCCGAGCAGGGGCTTCGGTTATGTTCCACGTCGGAACAAAGTCGCGGACCACAACGTCAGTCGGTTGCTGCTTGGACCGATAGAAGAAGTCCCAGACCACACGGAAATGAAGAAGACACGCCTCGAGCAGCAGGCCGTCTAGCGGAGGTTCCCGGAACCGCCGTGAAAGAATCATCTCGGTGCTGACGTATAGAGAATCGATCTCGTACATGAACTCGCCGAGAATGGGCCTTTGTGCCATGTCGGTACCATACCTGTATTCCGGTCGCCTTACGCCCCATCAGGAAGTTGGCCTGTTCGGCGTCAAGTGGCCGTAACACGCCCGACGCGTAGAACTGGCCCCACAGTATCCCCGAAATCTAAGGCGTGGGCGATCCGTTGGGCGGGATCAACTCGCTGTGGCCCCTGTACGGGACCGGCAACCAGTTGCTGGCGGCCATCGCGCTGTGCGTGGCAACTGCCGTCCTGCCCAAGATACACCGCGCCCGCTACGCGATCGCCAGGTGCTGCTGAGTTCCCTCCGCTACTTCGACACCGAGAACCCGTCCACCTGAACCTCTAGGAGGTGGTTGATGCGGATGCCGTAGATGCCGTCGGTCTTGGCCATCGCTCCGGTCTTGGGTTCGGAGTGCACTACCACGCCGTTGACCACGAAGTCGACCTTGTCGGCGCCCACGCGCACTTCAAGGGCATTGACGGATTGTCCGCTGGCGTCCGGTTTCTTCACCGCGTCGTTGGGCGTCTTCGGCGCAATGATGGGGGTGGCGGCGCCATTGCGGCTCTTGAGCAGCCACGTCCCGTCCTGCGCCACCACAAAATACAGATAGGCCTGATCCGCGCCTTCGAGACCGCTGCCACCAAACACTAGGCCGTAATAGTTGGTGTGGCCGCTCGGCTTCATCAGCGTAAACGTGCCTTTGAGCGTATAAGCGCCCGACGCGGTATTGGCCGGATTCCAGTACACCGCCGCTTGCGGATTCGTGGCGTGGAAGCCCGATCCCTGGGTTACGAACTTGATTGCGCCGGCGGCGTCGGGGTCCGTTGCCGACTGGCTACGATCGACGCGCTGCCTCCAGCCCTGCGGCGTTTGTGCGACCAGCGGCGCAAGAGCGAGCACCGCGAGCACTGCAACATGAACATGACGTTTCATCTCGTGTTCCTCCTTACAATCCCTATCCGGACACTACATTATATATCCGGACGCTTATATTCCTGAGAACCACGCCATTCCGCCGCCACTACCCTTGATATAACCAATGATCCGAATCTGCCTGCTGCTGCTGAGCGTCGAAATCCTCACCGCCGCCGAGCCGGGTGTCAAGGCGCAGTTCATCGGCGGGACGCTAGCCGGAGTTTCCGCCAAGTCCAGCGCGCGCCTGGACCTGACCGGCGCCGAGGCGCTGGTGTTCCGTTGCGACCAGACCGAGCTGCGCATCCCGTTCCAGAAGATCGACACCCTGGAGTATGGCCAGACCGTGAGCCGCCGCTACGCCGCCGCGATTCTGGTTTCGCCGCTGCTGTTGCTGAGCAAGGCTCGCAAGCATTTCGTCACTTTAGGGTACCTGGACGGCGAAGGCCAGCAGCAGGCGCTGGTCTTCCGGGTGGAAAAAGGCGACATCCGGTGGGTGCTGGCCAGCCTGGAGGCGCGCACCGGCCGCCGGGTCGACTATGAGGACGACGAAGCCAGGAAGGGTAACAAATGATCAAACTGCCGCTGATTCTCCTGCTGGGCGCAGCGGCTGGGGTGCCCTCTGGGCCCGGCGCCGACGGTCCGCCCTCGCCGTCCGCCATCGAAACGGCCGGCCTCCGCCAGTTGCTCTCCATCCGGCGCGTTTACGTGGACCGGCTCACGGGTGGCGAAACCGCCGCGCAGATGCGCGACATTCTCATCAGCAGCCTGGATGGCGCCAAGCTCTTCATCCTCACGGAGAACCAGGAGCGCGCGGACGTCGTGCTGCGCGGCGCCTCCGAAGACCTGGTGTTCACCGATGTGCACACCTCCTCGGACAACATCAACGCACACGCCAACCTGGGCGTGCGAACCAGCGGCAGCAACCGGGTTGCGCGGGGCGATTCCGCCGGCCTGGGCGTGGGGGAAAGCGAATCGGACCATTCGGCCGAGCGGCGTCACGAAGCCATCGCCGCAGTGCGCCTGGTCAACAAAGACGGGGATGTCATCTGGTCCACCACCGAGGAGAGCCTGGGCGCGAAGTTCCACGGCGCCAGCGCGGACGTGGCGGACAAAATTACGGCCAGGCTCAAGGAAGACTTCGAGAAAGCGAGGAAACTGAAGTAGACTCTGCGATACCTATCTGAGTAGGTCTTCAAGCTGGATCTTGGTGTCGGTCCTGGCGTCCCGGTATTTCACGATCACGGGAGTGTACACCGAGATCCCCCAGTCTCTGCCCGGGCCGCTCGAGATCGCGCGCGAACCGGCCACTACCACGGCCGCTTCGGGGACGACGAGCGGCTCGTCATCGGTGGCGCGGTGGATGGTGTTGCGAACCAGGTCGTAGAGCGGGGTCGAGCGGTTGAGGATCGTGCCCGTGCCGAGCACCGCGCGCCGCTTGACGACGGTTCCTTCGTAAACGCCGCAATTGCCGCCCACCAGAACGTCGTCTTCCACGATCACCGGCATGGCGCCCACCGGCTCGAGCACGCCGCCGATCTGGCTGGCGGCCGAGATGTGGCAGTTCTTGCCCACTTGCGCGCAGCTTCCCACCACCGCGTGCGAATCCACCATGGTGCCCTCGTCCACCCAGGCGCCGACGTTGATGAACATGGGCGGCATGCAGACGACGCCTTTGCCGATATAGCAGCCGTCGCGGATGCTGGAGCCGCCGGGCACGATGCGCACGCCGCTCTCGACGGTGAAGCGCTTGACCGGAAATGTGGACTTGTCGAAGAACGGCTGGCGCTCGGAATCGATGGACATATCGATGACCGCGCCAATGCGGAAGCCCAGCAGGATGCCCTTTTTCACCCAGGTGTTCACGCGCCAGCCGGTGCGGGTTTCCGGGCAAGGCTCGGCCGCGCGCACGCGGCCTTCGTTCAGCGCGGCTTTGAACCGCTCGAACAGGAGGAAATCCTCGTCCGTGTAGACGGAGGGCTTCTGGTCGAAGAGGCGCTCGATTTCAGCTTGCAACGGAGGTCCTCCTCAGCAGGCCGGCGGCCTCCAGAACCTTGGCTATGCGCGCCAGGTTGGCGGGGCTGGGCGGCGCCAGAGGCAGGCGGTACACCGGTTCCAGCAGCTCCATCAGCCCCATCGCCGCTTTCACCGGAATGGGGTTGGACTCCACGAAGTTCACGTTCATGAGCGGCAGGTACCGGGCCTGGACGCGGCGCGCGGTTTCGAAATCGCCGCGCAGGCAAGCCTGCGCGAGCTGCGTCATTTCGCCGGGAATCTGGTTGGAGACCACCGAGACGACACCGCGCCCCCCCAGCGCCATTACGGGAATAGTGACGGCGTCGTCGCCCGAGAGCACGGTGAAGCTGGAGGGGACTTCGTTCAGGATAGTAGCCACCTGCCCGATGTTGCCGGAAGCCTCCTTCACGCCCACGATGTTTTCGATGGCGGCCAGGCGCGCCAGCGTGGCCGGCTCGACGTTCACTCCGGTGCGGCCTTGCACGCTGTACACCACGATGGGCAGGCGGATGGAGGAGGCGATCGCTCTATAGTGCTGGTACAGGCCCTCCTGGGTGGGCTTGTTGTAGTAGGGCGTCACCGAGAGGATGCCGGCCACGCCCATGCGCTCGATCTCGCGGGCGAGTTCTATCACCTCGCTGGTGTTGTAGCCGCCGGCGCCGGCCAGCACAGGGACCTTGCCGCGGGTCTCTTCCAGCGCGATCTCCACCACGCGCAGATGCTCGGCGCGGGTGAGCGTGGGGCTTTCGCCTGTGGTCCCGCAGGGAACCAGAAAGTTGACGCCAGCTTCCATCTGCCTGCGGACCAGCCGCCGTAGCGTCTCTTCATCGAGCGAAAGATCGCGCCGGAACGGAGTTACCAGCGCGGTGCCGCATCCTGTGAACATGTGCCACCTCCGAATACAATCTCACTGAATTCGTAAAAACCTTTCTTGCCTGTCAACCATTGCGCGGCTTTCAGGGCGCCGCGGGCGAAGCCTTCGCGGCTCCGGGCGGTGTGCCGCAATGTAATGGTGTCGGCGGAAGAATCGAAACCGATCTCGTGAGTGCCGGGGTGCGCACCGGCGCGGTTGGAACCGGCGTCGATGGGCCGCGCGTATCCCGCCTTCTTCATCTCGTCCACCAGCTTCAGTAGTGTACCCGATGGCGCGTCCTTTTTGGTGGAATGGTGGATCTCCCAAGCCCAGGCGCCGTACTCCGGCTGGGTTGCCAGCAGGCGGGCGGCCTCCGACACCAGCTTGAAGAACGCGTTCACGCCCACCGAGTAGTTGGGGCTCCATACCAGGCCGATGCCGTGTCTGGCCACGGCGGCCTTGACGGCTTCCAGGTGTTCCAGCCAGCCCGTGGTGCCGATCACCATGTTGACGCCCAACGCCGCGATTCCTTCGACGTTGCGGGACACCGCCGAAGGGATGGAAAAATCGATGGCCACGTCGATGCCCCGGAAGTTTTCCGGCGTGAGACCTTCAAAGGCCGTATTGTTGAATTCGTCGAGCTTGAGCGCCACGGCGAAACCGTAATCGGGCGCAAGCTGCTCGACGAGCCTTCCCATCTTGCCGTAGCCTACGATTGCCAGCTCAGGCATTCGCTGCCTCGTTACGCTCGAACACTTCCGGATCAAGCTCGGCGAAGAACTCCCGGTGCAGCGCTGGGACCGCGCGGAACAGGTCGGATTCGGCCACCACCAGGCTTATGTTCAGCAGCGACGCGCCCTGCGAAATCATGCGGATGTTGATGCCGTCGAGCGCGTTGAAGACGCGCCGGGCCACTCCCGGCGTATGGCGGATGTTGTCGCCCACCAGGCAGACAATCACCTGCTCCTTCTCGATATCGACCTCGGCGAACTGCTGGAGCTCGGCCACGATGTCGTCGAGGCGCGCGGGATTGTCGATGGTCAGCGACACGCTGACCTCGGAGGTGGCCACCATGTCCACCGGCGTTTCGAAGCGGTCGAAGACCTCGAAGATCCGGCGCAGGAAGCCGTGCGCCATCAGCATACGGGTGGAATGGATGTTCACCAGCGCGATCTTGCGCTTGCAGGCGATGGACTTGACCACGTTGGCGCACGGGACAGCCTCGGCAACGATGCGCGTGCCGGGCACTTCGGGCCGCCGCGAATTCAGGATCAGCACAGGGATGCTCTTGCGGATGGCGGGCACAACCGTGGCGGGGTGCAGCACCTTGGCGCCGAAATAAGCCAGCTCGGCGGCTTCGGCGAAGGAAATCGTTTTGACGCGATGGCCGCCGGGCAGGATGGTGGGGTCGGCGGTGAGCATGCCGTCCACGTCGGTCCAGATCTGGATTTCTTCGGCGCCGATGCCTGCGCCCACAATCGAGGCCGTGAAATCGGAGCCGCCGCGGCCCAGCGTGGTGGTGACGCCGTCTTTGGTCGAGCCGATGAATCCGCCCATCACCACCACGGCGTCGCGGGCCAGGGCGGGGATGGTGGCCGCCAGCCGTGCATCGGTCTCGGCAAAATCGGGCGCGGCCTGGGTGTGGCGCTTGTCGGTGACGATCACCCGGCGTGAATCGAGATGCACGGCCTTCATACCGAAGCGCTGGAAGGCCAGCGTAACAATGATGCTGGAGAGCCGCTCGCCGTAGCTCGAAATGGCGTCGATGGAGCGGGGCGTCAGCTCGCCCAGCACGGCCAGGCCCTTCACCAGCTCGGTGAGTTCCTGGAAGTGCTCGTCGAGGGTGCGATCCAGCTCGGCGCGCTGGTCGAGGTCGGTCGCCAGGCGCGCCTCGCGGGAGTGGTAATCGCGCAGGTCCTGGATCTGGCGGATGTATTCCTCGCGGTGGCCGGCAATTGCGGCCGCGGCAATGGCCAGCAGCTTGTTGGTGGTCTTGCCCATGGCGGAGACCACCACCACGGGACGGCGCTCGCGGCGCGCCTGGACGATTCCGGCGATGCGCTCAAGGGCGGCGGCGGACTCCACCGAGGTGCCGCCGAACTTCATGACGATCATCAGCCCAGCATCCCTTCCGAATGCATCAGCTCGGCATTCAGCACGGCCGCGCCGGCGGCGCCGCGAACGGTGTTGTGGCCCAGCGCGACGAACTTATAATCCAGCGCCGGGCAGGCGCGCAGCCGGCCGATGAAAGCCGCCATGCCGCGGTCGCGCTCGGCGTCCTTGCGCGGCTGCGGGCGGTTGGCCTGGTCCAGGTAAATGACGGGCCGGAGCGGCGCGCTGGGAAGCTGGCGTTGCTGCGGAACGCCGGTGAAAGCGTCGAAGGCGCGCCGCAGATCGGCTTCCGTGGGCTTCGCGGAAAACTCCACCGAGACGGTGACGGTGTGGCCGTCCACCACCGGTACGCGATTGCAGTGGGCGCTCACCCTGGCGGGCAGCGGCTCGATGTGGTCGCCGCGAAATTCACCCAGGATCTTCTGCGTCTCCTGCTGCATTTTCTCTTCTTCGCCGCCGATGAAGGGGATCACGTTGCCCACAATGTCCATGGAGGCCACGCCCGGGTAGCCCGCGCCCGAAATGGCTTGCATGGTGGTGGCAATCACCCTCGATATGCCGAACGGTTTGAGCGGCGCAAGGCCCATAGTCAGCACCACCGTAGAGCAGTTGGGGTTGGTGACGATCTGCCCTTTCCAGCCGCGCGCGCGCTGCTGCAGCGGCACCAGCTTCAAGTGATCGGGATTGATCTCCGGAACCAGCAGCGGCACATCGCGCTCCATGCGATGATTCCTGGAGTTCGAGACCACCACATGGCCGGCCTCGGCGAAGGCGCGCTCAATCTCCGTGGCCACCGAGGCATCCATGGCGGAGAACAGCAGCCGCGGGGCGTTGCCGGGCTTGCAATCTTCCACGGTGAGATCGGCGACGGTGTCCGGCGTGGCGCCGGCCAGGTGCCAGGTCATGGCGTCGGCGTACTTCTTACCGGCGGAGCGGTCACTGGCGCCCAGCCACTTGAGGTGAAACCAGGGGTGGCCCTGCAAGAACTTGACGAAATGCTGCCCCACCATTCCGGTGGCGCCCAGGATGCCTACTTCGATTCGCGTTTGCATAAGTGCCTTACGATTCGTTGATAGAGTTCGACTGCTTCGGTCAATTGCGGTTTGGCGACGCGCTCCTCGAGCGTGTGCGCCACGTGGATGGAACCTGGCCCGATCAGGAACGGCTCGCCCCACTGGCCGCCGAACGCCGGGATATCGGTGGTGAAGGCCACCACCGTGGTGGGGATGCCATCCACCGAGTTCAGGCGGAGCGCCGGGATTTCGATGATCTCGCGCAACTCCGCGCGGCCCTGAGCGGCGCGGGCCAGGGCTGCCTTGGTTTCGGCGGAATCGCCTACCAGGCGGATCATGATATCGGCGCGGGCTTCATCCGCGATCACGTTGGGCGCGCGCCCGCCGGAAAGCGTGCCGATGTTGAGAGTGCTCGGCCCCAGCAGCGGATCCACGGGCAGCGGAATGCGGCGCATATCGGTGAGCGCGTCGATTAGTTTGTGGATCGCCGAATCGCCCAGCTCGGGGTAGGCGGAGTGCGCCATCTTGCCGGTGGCCACCACCTCATAGCGCAGCGCGCCCTTGGACCCCAGCGCCATCTTGTTTTCGGTGGGCTCGCCGTTGACGATGTAGCGCCCGCCGCGCGGCGTCCGGGCCGCCCCGTAAGCGCCCGCGCTGTTGCGCTCTTCACCCACCACGAAGAGAAGGCCGAAATTGCGCTGGCCGGCTTCGAGCAGCGCTTCGGCGGCCTTGATCATACTGGCGATGATGCCTTTGGCGTCGCAGGCGGCGCGGCCCCAGATCTGCTCGCCATCGTCGCGCGATGTGAAGAAGGGAGGCACGGTATCCATGTGGGTGGAAAGCGTGACGGCGAGCGGCTGGCCCCACTGCGCGAACACGTTGAACCGGCGCGGCTCGACTTCGAGGCGCTCCAGGCGGCCGCCAAACCGGGCTGCCAGCGGCGACAGGCAGTCATAGAGGTAATGGCCGATGCGCTCCTCGTTATTGGTGATCGATTCGATATCGACCAGCGCGCGCGTGAGTTCGAAAACGTTCATAAGCTGCCAACCGGGGGAGGAAAGCGAAAGAGAAGAAGAGAACCGCCGGGTGCACGCGGCCTTCATTCCCGATAGCGCTCCACCCGCCGGAGGAACGGGTGACAGTGAGCCGGTATTAGCCGGGCTCCCCAACCGGAAGGAATGAGCTTTCCACCCCGGTTTCGGCGGAAAAACGATCGGCCCCTTTCGGCCCAGGCTTCCGAAGCTCTGTCGGAATTCCAGCCAGGCTACTGATGGCCGCCGCGCCTCTACCGCGAAAAATTCAGGATAACGAAGCTGCGGAGAGCAAGTCAAATTTGGGAACGGGCATTCGCCGCGCCACGCGCGCGGCCCGTGCGGTGTAAGCTAGTAATAGTGGACACCCAGAAGCCCGACCCGAATCTCTCCGGCGTGTCTTCCGAAGACAACGTTCCCGCTACCACCGTGGAAGGACAACTCGCGGCCGTCACCGCCGAGCGCGATCGGCTGGCGGCGGAGAAGGCCGATCTCTACGACCGGCTGCTGCGCGCGCGCGCCGAGTTCGACAATGCCCGGCGCCGGTCCGAGCGCGAGCGCTCGGAGTTCCTTCAGTTCGCCGCCATGGACCTGGTGCGGGAGATCCTTCCGGTGCTGGACGATTTCGAGCGCGCGCTCAAGGTGGAAACGGGGGATCGCGACTACGCCAAAGGAGTCGAGCTGATCTATCAGAGACTCTACGAAACATTGAAGAGAATGGGACTCGAACCCATCGAAACGGAGGGAAAGCAGTTCGACCCCAATCAGCACGAGGCGGTGCAGCGGGTCCAGACCGAAGAGGCCGAAGACCAGGCGATTCTGGGCGAGTTGCAGAGAGGCTATAATTTCAGAGGAAAGCTTCTCCGGCCCGCATGGGTCAGGGTCGCGGTCAGGCCGTAACGCATTGAATCCCGTGTCGAAGAGAGATTATTACGATGTGCTTGGTGTCGGCAGAGAAGCCGGCGAGCAGGAGATCAAGGGAGCTTACCGCAAGCTCGCGCTGCAGCACCATCCGGACCGTAATCCCGACGACCCCACGGCCGAGGAGAAGTTCAAGGAAGCTTCCGAGGCCTATAGCGTGCTGAGCGACCCCCAAAAGCGCGCGGCATACGACCGCTATGGCCACGCGGGTTTGCAGGGAGTCGCGGCGGGCGGATTCAGTCCCGACGTGTTTGCCGATTTCGGCGACATCCTCGGCGATTTCTTCGGCTTGGGCGATCTGTTCGGCGGTGGACGCCGGCGCAGCCGCGCGCAACGCGGCGAGGACATCCGCTACAACCTCGAGCTGGGATTTGAAGAAGCCGTGTTTGGCATGAGCGCCGAAATCCAGATGCCGCGGATGGAGCTGTGCGACCGGTGCGACGGCTTGGGATCGGAGCCGGGCAGCTCACCGGCCACCTGCCCGACGTGCCATGGCCGCGGGGAGGTTCTTTACCAGCAGAGTTTTCTTTCGATCCGCCGGCCGTGCAGCACTTGCGCGGGATCGGGGAGGGTGATCCGCCACCCGTGCAGCCAGTGCGGCGGCAACGGCTATCGCCAGGTGCAACGGAAGCTCAAGGTCAACATCCCCGCCGGGGTGGACGACGGCACGCGTCTGCGGCTACCGAGCGAAGGCCAGCCGGGCGCGAATGGCGGGCCTCCCGGGGATCTCTACGTGTTCCTGAAGGTGAGGGAGCACCCCTTCTTCGAGCGCCACGAGCACGATCTGCACTGCACCATCCCGATCGGCATCGCGCAGGCTGCACTGGGCGCGGAAATCGAAGTGCCCACGCTCGAGCAGCCGCACAAGCTCAAGATCCCGGAGGGCACGCAGACGGGAGCGCAATTCCGCGTGCGCGGCAAAGGCGCACCGGTGCTGAATGGCAGCGGCCGGGGAGATCTCTACATTCACGTCGACGTGCGTGTGCCCACGCGGCTCACGCGCGAACAGCGGAAATTGCTCGAGCAGTTGCGCGAAACCCTGCCGGTGGACAACGCCCCCACCGAAAAAGGGCTGTTCGAGAAGGTGAAGGACTACTTTATGTAGGGAGCGGGCGTGCCCGGCCCCTCCGGCAAGAGTTGATTCAGCTGAGCGGCGGGACAGCCGAAATCCCGCGATACCGAATCCTTCAGTAGCTGAGCCAAGTCCCGGCGCCCGGCACGGAGATACAGCGGGATGGTCGCAGCCGCGGCGGCGCAGGTGTGCCGGCGAACGATTTCGCACGACGGGTTGATGGCCGGGCCGTTAGGGCCTGGCACGGTCGCACACCCCTTGGAATCGAGACCCTGCCGGTAGAGACTCAGCAGGTCCTGTCTCAGGCTCATGTCGGACGTCGCGAGCGCGCCCCGCATCAGGGCGACCGCGGCTTCGTCGGCACGGCTGTCGGCGAGATATGCGGTAGCCAGTTGCCAGTACCTCTGGGCATTCAGCGGGTCCAGTTCCAGCGCGGCAGCCGCGGCATCCACCGCCTTGGACGGGTCGTTCAACTTCAGGTAGGTATCGGAAATCGACCGTTGGAGATCGGCAAACTTGGCCTGATCGGGTTGGGGAGTTTCATGGCCGAGCGCCCGCTCCGTCGCCACCAGATGTTCATAGCTTGCAGTCATCATGGTCTTCGAGCGCAGCAGCAGCTCGAGCGCCCGGTGGTAAGCCCGCAAACCTTCCGGCGCGGCCAGTGAGTCGCCTTTGGTAATGTAATAACCACTCGTCCGGCGATAGACCTCGAAGTTATTGCGCCAGTCCGGCACTGAGTCGAGAATCGTCAGGCCCTTCTCGGCTTCGGCGATGACACGGTCGATGTGGGCATGGGTCGAGTCGGAATCGTCCAGCGCAGCAGCCAGCCCCATGTGACTCTTGAAGCTATGGGGCGAGGTCTTGGCTGCGGCGGTCATGAGACTGAGATCGTCCCGCCAGTCGGAATTGCGAGTCCATGTGCGCGCGGTGAATGCGGCCACAATCAGGCACAGGGTAACTGGGGCCAGCCAGGCTAGGCCGGCGCGGCGGCCGATGGCGTCGAGAGCCAGGACGACGCACACAGCCAGCGCGATGGATGGCAGGTAGAGGAAGCGTTCCGCCATGATGGTGCCAATGGGGAAGACCAGGTTGGAGGTGGGCAGGAACGTGACGAACGCCAGGCCGGCAAAGAAGAATGCGGTGCGGTTGAATCGGAACATCAGCAGCGCCGCGGCGGCCACCGCGGCAACCACGGTCCACGCCAGCCAGTCTTGCGCGCTGCCGGTTTCGAGCGGAATCTGCGCGTAAGAGTAGTCGCAGGAGAGATGAGCGGGCCACACCAGCAGCCCGAAATACCTGGCCATGACCTGAATGGCGGTGAGCTTGGCCGTCCGGAAGCCGGCGCCGACGAGCGGGTTATCGCAGAACGGAATCACCGGCGGCAGGAGCTTGGCGAACACGGCTGACCGCGCGTACCACATGGCCGCGAGGGCCGGTGAGATGGCCAGACATCCCGGAAGAAGCGCTCTGCCCCGGCTCTGTTTCCACCAGGTCAGTTCGTAAAGCGCGATCACGCCCAGGACGGTGACCGCGCTTTCCTTGGAGAACACTCCCACCGTGGTCACGGCCATCAAACCGGCCAGCCAGGCCCATCGGCGCGGGCCCTGGGTTTCGGCGCTCTTCAGGTACATCCAGAATCCGCTCAGCAGCGCCATGCCCGCCAGCAGGTCCGCGCGTCCGACGATATTGGTCACGGACTCGGTCAGGACGGGATGGACGGCCCAGATGGCGGCGATGAAAACCGCCGGCCACAGCTTCCGCATCAGCCGCAGCGCGAGAGCGTACACCAGCAGGACGTTGCCGGTATGCAGCAGGGAATTGATCCAGTGGTAGCCGGCGGGCTGGTCACCGTTGCCGAGGATCGAGTAGTTGAAGAGATAGGTGAGTGTGGTGATGGGCCGATAGAGACCGCTTTCGCCGTAGGGCCACCAGTAAGTTCGCTGGAAAATCAGGCCGATGTTTTGTGCGGTGGCTTCGCGAATGCGCGGATCCTGCAGAAGAAGGCCCTTGTTGTCAAAGGCGAAGCCGGCGCTGAATGAGTTCGAATAAGCCAGCAATGTGACGGCCGAGAGCGCCAGCACCACCAGCCATTGCCGCATGTGCGGCGCCGGGCTTCGGCGGCCACGCGAGGGTTGGCTTGCCGGCGGTGCGGCGCCGCGTTTCTTGGGGGCCTTCATGAAACCGTGAAGGTATCAGGTTAACAGACGGCAAATGCCAACCGGGTTCCAAACCCTCCGCTGTGTATAATAAGTACCAATGACGGCGGCTACCGTGGAGGCGCCTGCTCCCTACCAGTTCAAGCCGGGGCCTTACAGCAGCCACGCGCTGCTGTTGAGGGAATTCCCGCGGCAGGGCGCTGGGCGTCGCGTTCTCGACATCGGCTGCGCGGGCGGCTATCTGGCGGAGATCCTGGCGCAGCGCGGTTTTTCCGTCACCGGCATCGACTTGCCCGGCACGCCGCACCCGTCCGGCATTCATTTCGTCGCCGCGGACCTGGATCGGGGTTTGCCTGTATTGGACGCCTCGTTCGATTACATCGTTTGCGCCGACGTGCTGGAGCATCTTCGCCAACCGGAGCGATTGTTGCGCGAATGCCGGGAGCGGCTGGCGCCCGGCGGCGCGCTCATCGCCTCGCTGCCCAACAGCGGCCATGCCTATTTTCGCGGGCAGGTGCTGATGGGGCGCTTTCCTCAGCACGATCGCGGGCTGTTCGACCGCACCCACGTGCAGTTTTATATGTGGCATGGCTGGGTGGATCTGCTGGCCCGCGCCGGCTTCCTCATCGAGACGCTACACTGTTCGGGTGTGCCGGTTGGGTTGGCGCTGCCAAAGTGGGAAGGATCGGTCTGGGTGCGCGCCCTGGAGCGTCTCTCCTATGAATCGGCGCGGGTGTGGAAGAACCTTTTTGCGTACCAGTTTATCGTCCGCGCACGGGCGGAACGCATGACATGAGCCCTTCAAAACCCAAGGTCGTGGTGGTGATGCCGGCCTACAACGCCGCCAGGACACTGCACCTGACCTATGCCGACCTGCCCCGGGACGTGGTGGACCTGGTGATCGTGGTGGATGACGGCAGCTCGGATGAAACCGCGCGAATCGCCCGTGAGCTGGGCCTGGAGCTGTTCATCCACGACCGCAACTACGGCTACGGCGCGAATCAGAAGACCTGCTATCGCGAGGCGCTGCGAGCCGGAGCCGACATCGTGGTGATGGTGCACCCCGACTATCAGTACGATCCCACGCTTTTGCCGGAAATCATCCGGCCGATCGAGGAGGGCCAGGCAGACGTAGTGCTGGGATCGCGTCTCATGGGGATACACCCCATCCACCAGGGAATGCCGTGGTGGAAATACTATTCCAACCGGTTCCTGACGACGCTGGAAAACTGGGTGTTCGGGCTTCGCCTTTCGGAGTACCACACGGGTTATCGCGCATTCCGGCGGCAAGTCCTGGAATCCGTAAATCTCCAGATGGATTCCGACAAGTTCATCTTCGATCAGGAGATCCTGGCCCAGATCGTCAACCTGAAGATGCGCATCACCGAAGTTCCAGTGCCGACCCGGTACTTCGCCCAGGCGTCGTCCGCGTCGTTCTTCCAGAGTAGTGTTTACGGGATTTCGATCCTATGGCTGCTGGTGCGGTACCTGCTGGACCGCGGCGGCATCGTCCACCAGCGCCAGTTCGACAGCCTGGAGCGCCGTTACCACAGCGCCGCCGAAGACCAGCATCGGGCCAATTGACGTGAACTCAGACGAACGATTGCGCGTTCCAGAGGTGATTCGGGCGGTCGGATACGCGGCCTTACTCCTGTGGCTGAACGCTTACGTCTGCCGCGAGATGTTTGTCCGATATACCCCGCACATGACCTCGATGCAGGGCTTTTGGATCGCGATGGCCCGGCTCGGTGGAGGCTGGTTCCACTCCGAATGGTGGCGCTACTGGGATTGCGGAGCACCGCTCGAGTTCGTGTACGCGCCCCTTGTGCCTGCCTTGAGCGCATGGATAGCCGCGGTTCGCGGAATCCCTCACGACGTTGGGTTTCAGACGGTCTCCGGCCTGGTCTATTGTCTGGGTCCGCTCACTCTGTTTGTGATGGCATGGTTGTGGACGCGGGCGCCGGGGTACGCCTTTGCGGCCGCGGCGCTCTATTCGCTCACCGCGCCGTCGCAATTGTTTTTGCCCGATGCTCAGTTCTCGCTCCAGCATTTCTGGGATGCCCGCCGTCTCTACCTGATGGTCGTATGGGACGAAACGCCGCATATGGCCGCGTTGGCAATCCTGCCGCTTGTAATCTTGTTCCTCTCGCTCTCCATCCGAAAGCGCCGCCCGGTCTACTACGCCTTGACAGCGCTGGCGATAGCCGTTTGCACGCTCGCCAGCGATTTCGGCCCGGTTCTCGCGGCCATGGCGAGCTTGTGCCTGCTGTTTGTGCTGCGCCGCGAGGATTGGGCCCGAAACCTGCGGGTGACCGCCGCCATCGGCCTGTTCTCGTATGCCATATGCTGTCCATGGCTTTCGCCATCCAACATCCTGGCGATCGGTAGCGCTTCCAATGGCGGAGGTGGGGGATCCTGGACCATCGGATCCTTCACCGCGCTGGCAATCGTGGCAACCGGGTGGGCGCTGCTTTGGCACTACTTGCCCCGATGGGCCGAGGACTGGCGGTTGCAGTTCTTCGCGCTTTTCGCCTGGCTGACCGGCAGTGTGCCGCTCATGTTCACGTATTTGAACCGTCAATTCCTGCTGGAGCCGGGCCGTTATAAAGTCGAAATGGAGTTTTCGCTGTCGCTCCTGGCCATATTCGCGGCACGCCCGGTTCTCGCGAGAATCCCGCGCTCTTTGAGGGCCTGCTTGCTATTTCTGTTGGTCGCGCTCGCTGCGGAACAAATCGTTGCCCAGCGGAAATTCGCCAAGGCCGTGCTGGCGCCGGCTGACGCCACCCAAACGATTGAATACCGCGCCTCGATCTGGGCGCGGGACCACCTTTCCGGCATCCGCGTCATGATGCCGGGATCTATCGGGAAATGGACCGACGCGTTCACCGATATCGAGCAGTTCGGCGGCGGTTCATGGAGCGTTGCTTACAATCCAGTCCAGCAGCTCGCCACCGAAGGCATTTACAACGGAGGCGACACGCCGGAGCGGGATGCGCCCGTCGCCATCGCCTGGTTGAAAGCGTACGGCACCGGCGCGGTCGCGGTGTCGGGCCCCAACAGCCAGGAGCTTTGGAAACCATTCAGCCACCCGAAAAAGTTCGATGGGATATTGCCCGCCCTTTGGAGCGCCGACGGCGTGACGATCTATCGCGTCCCGCTGCGATCGGATTCGCCGGCGCATGTGGTGCCTGTGTCCGCTATAGTCCGGCGCGCACCCTCCGGTCCGCGAGACACGGGGGACGTGGAGAAGTATGTGGCCGCCCTGGAAGACCGATCGCTTCCGGCGGCGGAGTTTCGATGGGAAGGCGGGAATCGGATTCAAATCTCGGCCGTGGCATGGCCGGGCCAGGCTGTCTCTGTGCAGGTCACCCATCATCCCGGCTGGCATGCCAAAGCCAATGGCGTCTCCCGCCCGATCCAAGCCGACGGCCTCGGGTTGATGTGGATTCAAGCGGGGTGCCATGGCCCTTGCGATGTGCAGCTTGAATACGAAGGCGGAACGGAACTGCGCATTTGCCGCCTGCTGAGCGCTGTCGCGCTCTCGGCGCTGGTCGTTTTTTTTGGTTGGTCGGCGGCGCGCGCTCCGCTTCGTTCCCTTTTGGGGGTCCTCGCCCGCCGCTGGGAGCACCGGGCGTGAAGCGCCGGCGTCAAATCCTGCTCGATTCCCTGCTTCTGTTCCTGTTCGCCGCCGCCCTCGTCCGCCCCTACTTCATCAACAAGTACACCGATCAGTGGGCGTCCATCGAGAGCACTTTCATTTCCGACGCGCGCTTTCTGATGGCGCACTGGCCGCATCCCCAGTGGCAGCCCCTGTGGTACACCGGCACGCGCTTCGACTACATCTATCCGCCGGCCTTGCGCTACGGCACCGCTATCGTCTCCAAGGTAACCGGCTTTTGGCCCGTCAAGGCGTACCACTTCTACACCATGTTCTCCTACTGCCTGGGCATTGCCGGCGTCTATTTCCTGATGCGCGCCGCCGGCCCGGCGCGCGGATTCGCATTTCTCGGCGCGGCGGCCACTGCGCTCATGTCGCCGGCGCTCCTCTTCATGAAGGATATGCGGCTCGACTCCCAGCATTTTGTGCCGGTTAGGCTGACCGTCCTGCTCCGCTATGGCGAGGGGCCGCACATCGCCGCGCTCTCGCTCATCCCCTTCGCTCTGGCATTCACGTGGCTCGCACTCGATCGCCGCCGCTCCGCCTGGATCGCCCTCGCCGCCATCTCTTGCGCTGCCGTGGTGTCCACCAATTTCTATGGCGCCACTGCGCTGGCGATGTTCTACGCCATCCTCGTCTGGAGCTTCTGGATTACCCGCCGCCATTCCAAATTCGCCGCCACCGCCATCGCCATCCCGCTGCTGGCCTACGGTCTTACCGCGTTCTGGCTGGTGCCTTCTTACCTGCGGATCACCGCTCACAACATGCAGTACCTTCCCGGGCACGGAACCACGTGGTCCCTTTGGGTGGCCATCGTAGTGGCGATCGCCTTCGGAGTCGCGGCCGGCCGGTGGGCGCTCAACCGGGCGCAGCGGACATGGGCGGTCTTTGCGATCGGCTGTGTGCTTTTCTTCTCGCTCGACGTGCTGGGCAATTACTACTTCGGTTTCAATGTGGCCGGCGATCCCCACCGCCTCGTCCCTGAGCTCGATCTGGCACTGGTGCTCGGCGCCGCGCTCCTGCTGGAGTGGCTGTGGAACCGCCGCCACCGCGCGGCGCGCGTGGCCGTATGCGTAATCTGCGCCGCCGCCATGGCCACCACTACCGGTTACATCCGGCGCGCCTGGCACGTGGTGGCTCGATGGCCGGATTACCGCACGCGCGTCGAATACCGCGTCACCGATTGGCTGTGGACCCACATGCCCGACGCGCGTGTTTGCTCCGCCGGCACGGTTCGATTCTGGTTCGACGCCTGGCACGACCTCGCGGAACTGGGCGGCGGTTCCGATCAGGGACAGCTCAACCCCATCGTTCAGGACGCGCAATGGCAGATCAAAGAGGGCTCCGATCCCGCCGTTGCCCTGCTTTTGCTGCGGGCGCTCGGCGTGGATGCCATCTATTTCGCCGGCCCCACTTCCGAAGAACGGTATAAGGATCTCAAGCATCCCGAGAGGTTCGCCGCCGTCCCCGTGCTGTTTGACGATGGCCAGGGCAACGTGCTCTACGGGATCACGCGCCGTTACGCCGCCCGCGCGCGCGTGGTGGAATCCGCGCGCCTGAATGCCCAACAGGCCCCGCGCGACATGGTGGACCTGGAGCGCCTGCGCGCTTACGTGGACGTGGTCGAAAACGGGCCGGATTCTCCCGCCGCCCTCGAGCGCAGCGGAACCGACGCCATGGTGGTGCGTGCCAAAGTGGGCCCTGGGCAGTCGGTCCTCGTACAGGAGACCTTCGACACCGCGTGGCAGGCGTGGTCGAACGGCAAACGGCTGCCTTTGCGTAAGGACGTGATGGGCTTCATGGTAGTCGATGCTCCGCCCGGCGACGACGAGATCCGCCTGGTTTTCGTCACGCCGTTGGAGAATCGCGTAGGCTGGGCGCTCACCGCCATCTCGGTACTGTTGCTGGTGTGGCTCCTTATCCGGCGGGAGCACGCTCGATGAACAGCCTACGATGCGCTATTCGAAAAGCTCCGCGACATGGCCGGGCCGATTCCCGAGACCCTCGCCGACGCGCTATCCCCGCTTACTGGACGTCGCTCACCTTCCCGTCCGTGAAGGTGATCTTCAGATCCTTGTACATATAGATCTTCTTGGCGCCGAGATCGATGATCTTGTCGGGTTTCCCATTCATCGATTCCACGTCGGCCATCGATTGTCCAAGAGAAATGGTGACCGGTCCGGCCGCATTCGTGTCGGCTGCCGCGCTCTGGCCGACCACGTCCTGCTCCCCTTGGTTGGCTTCCTGCGCCGCCTGGCTGAGCTCGGTCGAAACATTCGCGTCCGGCTGAACGGCGGCGGCGATGGGTGAATCCACGGGGGCGCTCGCGGCGGCGGCGGGCAGCGGTGGCAGTCCGCCCCTGCCCTGGCGGGATTGGAGCTCCGCCAGACCCTGATCCATGATCTCGCGCATGTGATTCTGCATCTCCTGCAGGTCCTGGAGCTGGACCGAAACCACGCTGCCCCTGCGGCAGTCCTGACCCTTGCTGGCCAACACGACCACGTCCGCGGCCGGCCCGTTTCCCGATCCCGGGCGGAGTTGCAGCACATCGCCTTCACTGACCGCGCACCCCGGTCCACGGTCGTCCACCATGAGGCTGCTGGAGACCACGAAAACATGCGGAACATTGTCGGAGAATACCGGGGCCGTCACGTCGCCGGAGGCTGCATTGGCCGTCATGGACTGGCCCTCGGCCCTTTCCTGATCAAGCTGCCGGTGCACTTCATCCGCGACCGCCTGCTTCACATCGGGCGTGAGGCCGACCGGGCCGCCGGCGGGGTAAGGGGCGGCTTGCAGGTTGGCGTCCATGCGTTCCTGATACGCCTCCTGCAACGTCATGGCGATCATGTAGTCCGTCAACCAGAATGCCGGGCCCAGGTATTGCGGGTAGGGCGAAAAGAATCCTCCATAGAAGCCAAACCAGGGCGTGCCGGCCCATCCCCAGCCAAAAATCACCGGCCTGGCCCATGGGCTGAAGGCGTAGGCGTAGAACGCCGGCCGGTAGAAACGCACCGGCGTGTATATGTTCAAGACCACTCCCCGGTAAGTAAACGGGCGGTAGACGCGGGCATAGGCCACCCCGTGCACGTAGTATGTCCGTTGCACGAACGCCTGGTTGTGAAACATGAGCGGACGCTGGGCATAACCGCCGCGCCCTCCCGCGTTGGTGACAATGAGCCGGTTGCCCGGACGCACCACTGCCACGCTCCGCACGCCGTCCGGCCGATGCGTGATCACCGCTCCTCCCGGCGTGTGCACCTCGCGCACTCGACCACTTTGATCCCGGTTGACCATTCCGCCGTTCGTGGTGCGGATGGTCTGCGGCCGGCCGTTGGGGTATCTCGTAACTTGCGGTTGCCCGGACTGGCGGCCGCCGGTCGGTGAGCCGAACTGGCGCGGAGAGGTGTTCTGAGGCGTGGTCTGACCAGTGTTCGGACGGCCGAACTGTTGGCCGGTATTCGGACGAGCGGGCTGGCCAGTGTTCTGAGGAGCGGTCTGACCGGTGCTCGGACGAGTAGGCATGTTCGGGGCTTGACGAGCGGGCTGACCGGTGGACTGAGGAGTCGGCTGGCTCGGGGCTTGGCGAGCGGGCTGAGCAGGGGTCTGGCGCGCGGGTTGAGCCTGGTGACTCGCAGCGGGGGCGGGGGCGGACGATTTGGCTGGCTTGGAGGCAGCCCCGCCTTTTTTCTCTTCTTTTCTCTCTTGGGCGTGCACGGCGGCGGAGAATGCGAACAGCAGCACCATGACTGCTGTCCCACTCCACCTGTGGGAAGCGGCTTTACAAGTTCGAACATTGTTCATTAGAATATTCCCATTCTGGAATGCCGGACAACCCAGATGTACACCCGTTGGCCCCCTGTTGGCAAGCGGTCCAAATGATTTCAGCCGTTGATCTCCCATTACCAAACCCGCGCATTCGGGAAGGAAATGGCTTAAAATCAAACACAGCACCCCGATGGGCGGTTAGCTCAGCCGGTTAGAGCGCCTGCCTTACAAGCGAAAAACCATCTTCCAACGGCTCCATTCCTTGCCTCCTCTTTCCTTAGTTTTCAACAATTTGGGGAATCTGCTTTCGCTCGGTAGATAACCCATTAGCCCTCAAAACGATGGGGTCTTGAGACAGTTTTGATAAGGAACGAGGCTATGAACCTTGCACAAATCATCGAAGCGCTCCCGCTCCAGGTGTACGTCCGCCGCGGCGAGCTGGTCATTCACTTTTCAACCCCGGCTGATCTGGTCAACCGGCTCACCGAGACATCAGCGGCGCTGTCCGACCTGGATCGCCGGCCGCGCGGTCGAGTTGTGTGTGTCCGAAGAAGTGCTCGCCGAGTACGGCGAGGTTCTTGGCCGCGCCAAGTTCGCAGGTCTTGACCCGCACCGTGTCGCCCGCCTGCTTGCCGTGATTGCCGAGGAAGCCACCCTGGTAGGCCAGCGGATCGGCTGGCTGAATCTCGCGACGAGTCCGATAACAGCTTCTACGAATGTGCTGCAGCGGCCGAGGCCGAGTGTATCGTGACCGGCAACGCCAAGCACTTCAACAATCCTTACAGGACGACGAAGATCGTCACGGCTCGACAACTACTCACGCTGTTGGCAACGGGGAAGAAATAACGCATCCAGAAACGGAGTATACCGTCGCCAAAGCGTAAAGGCGGCACCTTCTGCGGCAGCGAAAGCGCTGCAACGTGGCAAGCAGAAAAACCAAAACAGTAGTTCTCAGTCCTTAACCTTCAGCCGCCCGGCTCAACAAGCCAGGTGGCTTTTCCCTATGCACAGCATCGTGAGGTTTCGGCAAGCTTGCATGACTCTCCTTGACCGTAGTTGCTAATGTCGGCTTGATGCCCGACAGGGCAAGGATGGCCGCTGATGGCTACCAACGATGCGGGCGAGATTCCGATCGGTA
>Ga0181518_10000287_pt1 | contig 58833 bp, 58 predicted proteins | sample PEATcosm2014_Bin_28_FD_119751 | JGI IMG/M metagenome (GOLD analysis project Ga0181518, IMG submission 119751) | Peatland microbial communities from MTU Mesocosm Facility, Houghton, MI, USA - PEATcosm2014_Bin01_60_metaG | ecosystem: Environmental > Terrestrial > Soil > Wetlands > Peat | place...
CCGCCGGCGAGCACGAGGCACCGGATCGCCTCGTTTGCCTCGGCCTCGCGCATGGCATGGGTCATCGCGGCATACATCGGCTGGGTCAGCGCGTTCTTCTTTTCCGGGCGGTTCATCCGGATGGTGCGAACGGCGCCGTCGTCGGTGACGACGATAGAATCGGACATGGGGTCGCCCTTAATTCGCTATGCCGGCCGGCGGTCGGATCGACGCCCGACCGGACATTATTATATGGCGCTTGGCGGAGGAGGATAGCGGTCCGGCCGGGTCGAACATTGCTTGGCGCAGGCCCCATCGCTATGTTGCGGCGGCCGGCTTGGGCGGCCGGCGCCAATCCGACGGAATTGGGGCGTAGCCAAGTGGTAAGGCAGCGGATTTTGATTCCGCCATTCCCAGGTTCGAATCCTGGCGCCCCAGCCACGTAGTCTGGTCTCTAGGGGGTGTTTCCCGTTCACGCCAATTCGCGCCATATTACCGAGGCTTAGCGAGACATTGCGCAGTCTCTGCAGCCCAATTTTCCGGATTTTACGCATCTATGGTTTGATTTCACGCGCCGGTCTCTGGTCGCCAATTTTCAATATCCGTGATCTGGCAACAGAGACTCGGTTCGAAGTCGCATGAGACCGGTTCGATTTTGATGATCGTGCCGACGCGCGAGATGCTCGGTGCTGTTAGCGGCGCTGCCGTCAATTACGCCTTCGTCGAGCCAGGAGATGGCGCGAGGTCATTTCACCGTTCGTCGGCTCGAACGAGTCTACGGCAAGGCCGTTGTCCGGACCGAATATGAGCGCTTTGCGAAGAAACGCTGATGGCCAATAATCCGAAATCAGCTCATCGGCGTTCCGAGCTTCTTAGCGCCTCGCGCGCATTATGAAGCTGTAGCCGATGCATGCAGCAAACCTCCGATCGCTAGCCGCGTGACGAGCTCGGTCAGTTCATCTGTGAATGGCTCGTCGGTCGTGATGCTGAACGGCTCGTGCGCGAATAGCTCGCGATTCCGCACGAAAATGCTGCATTGGCCCATGAGCCAGATGGCCACGCATAGGGCGGCCCGTTTCTGTGTGTCTGGAGGTAGGAATCGGCGCACGATATCGACCGCAGTGGTCAGATAGGAGCCCGTATTCGTTGCCATGAACTTGAGAAAGATCTTGCTGGGATGGGCGCTCTCCCAGGCGAAAAGGCGAATGTAGCGGCTCATCTCGTCGCGAAATAGGAGCGGCCGCAATTGCTGGTACACGAAGCTTCGCAGAGCCTCTTCGCGGGAAAGCGACTTGAGTTTCTCCGGCTCAGATCCCGCATGTTCTGTCAGCTTCTCGAGCGCAGTTTTGAGGACTTCGAGGTACAACCCATCCTTGCCTTTGAAATGATAATTGATGGCTGCCTGATTGACCCGAGCTTTGACGACGATGTCCCGCACGCTCGCACCCTGGAAGCCTTTGTCCGCGAACAGATGAACGGCGGCCTTAATAATGGAACCGCGAGTGTTTTCGGCCTGACGGGACATGGGTTTCCAATTCAAACGGCCGTTTGAACTTAGTACGTCCTCCGCCATAAGGCAAACAGCCGTGGCGAAACGTCATTTTTTGGCCTCAAACGGCTGTTTGAATTTCAAATGACCGTATGATATAGTCGTTTGAAAGTAAGGACGCTGAATATGCACGAAACTTCAATGCTTACCGATATTCGGGGATCTTCGATGCTGAAGCGAACATCGTGGTTTGTCTTGGAGGTGTTGCCGTACCTACTATCCGCGCTGATTGCGGCGGTCGTTCTGCCCGGGTTCCTCTATGCACAGGCTCACGAAACTAAGGCCGCGGTCACACCAAACGTCCCCGGTCTCGAAATGATCCACCGGGACCATGCCATGTTAGCGCCCGACTTCGCCAAAACGGCCGAAGGCAAGGTGGCATATCGCTAAGGGGTGTACACGCCAACTAATCACAAAACTGAGGAATCCCGCTATGTCGCGCCACTGGCGAATCGTTTCCAAAGCAATGCAAAGACTCGCAACCGGCCTGCATGAGGTCAAGAGCGAAGGAATGTCCCCTTACGAGACTTACTATGTCCTCGCAACCGATAAAGAGCTCGAGCGACTCTACGACTTGGCAACGACGAGCATTCACGCAGCGGACGACAATACACTACGATCTGACAGAGGACATTTGCTCGAGCCGGCTTAGAGGCATGGGCGAACGTCCCAGCGCGGTGAGAAAGCGGTCGGCCCAGTGTTGGATGTCGTTGTGCGAGAGCACCCGAAACAGCGAGTCGTGCCGCTCGCGACGCTCGGCTAGTGGCATCGAGAGCGCCTGCCCGATGGCCGCTGCGACGCTGTCGGGATCGTAGGGATTAACCAGTAGCGCTGCTTTACATTCATGAGCCGCCCCAGCGAAACGCGATAGGACAAGCACACCGGGATCATCGGGGTTCTGCGCGGCGACATATTCCTTTGCGACGAGGTTCATGCCGTCACGCAGTGGGGTCACCAGCCCTACGCGCGCGGCGCGATAAAGTCCGGCAAGTGTCGTGTGGCTATAGGCACGGTTGATGTAGCGGATTGGCGTCCAGTCTGCCTCACCATAGGCGCCGTTGATGCGTCCCGCGGCCGATCCAATCACTTGCTCCATATCGGCATATTCTGGAATCTCGGTACGGCTCTTGGGCGCGATCTGCAGATAAGTCACTTTCCCCCGCCAGTCAGGTTGCGTCTGGAGGAACAACTCGAATGCCGAAAGCCGCTGCGGGATCCCTTTCGAGTAGTCCAGGCGGTCGACCCCGATGATGAGCGCACGGCCAGCCAGGCTGCTTATCACGCGCTTAACGAACGGCAATCGCACTGAACGCTGGGCAAGATGGGCGAAGGCCGCAGTCTCGACGCCGACCGGAAACACGTCGATCCGGACCCTCCGGTCGCCGATGATGAAATTCAAATCGTGGCTGTGCAGGCCGCATTCCCGCGTGAGATAACGGCTGAAATTGAAGGCATCATCGCCAGTCTGGAAGCCGACTAGATCGTAATCGCAAAGCGACGGAATGAGACGCTCGTGGTGAGGCAACGCAGTCAGTATTTCCGGAGGTGGGCATGGGACGTGGAGGAAAAAGCCGATCCGATTTTTATGCCCGCGCTCGCGTAGCGCCTTGGCAAGCGGCATCAGGTGATAATCATGCACCCAGACGACGTCATCCGGCCCGAGCACCTTGTGCAATTGGCGCGCGAAATGATCATTGACACGCAGATAGCCGCTCAGATCCCGGCGCGAGAACTCGGCGAGATCGATGCGGTAGTGCAGGATCGGCCATAGCACCCGATTCGTGAAGCCATTGTAGTATTCCTGGTGATCCTCTTTGGAGAGATCGAACGTGATGTAGGTAATCTTGTCGTGCAAAACCCGCTGCGTAGCGATCTTGGTGTGCGCGGCAACCTTTCCGCTCCAACCCAACCAAATGCCCGTTTTGTCCTTCAGTGCCGCCCGGACGGCGACTTCAAGCCCGCCGGCGCGCGCCCTTGCATTTTGCTCGGGAATGCCAACTCTATTCGAGACTATGACAAGCTGTCCCAATGGCAGTCCTCTCTCCGACACTGATCGGTCTTCATAAAGTGGTCGACTTGTAATGCTAATTGAGAGTTTGCCCTGACGCCACCGTGGGCACGCCGACCGTTTAGCGGCTGCGCAATTACCTTTTTGGCTCCTATTGCCGGCGTTCCAAAGTCATCCTGAGTCCATATCGTGGTCGCAGTGTGATTAAGCCTTGAGGTTCGACGGGATGGCCAGGCTTTAGATGCAGCCGATAGCGCTGGGCGATCATGGCAAGTATGAGCACCGCTTCCGTCATCGCAAATGCCGCACCAATGCAAATGCGTTGACCGGCTCCGAATGGAATATAGGTGAAGCGCGGACGCGCGAGTACGCGCTCGGGCGAAAATCGCTCCGGATCGAAACGATCAGGGTGTTCCCAAAGCGACGGCTTGCGGTGCAGCAGCCATGGGACGATCAGAACCAACGCGCCCGCTGGAATACGATGACCAAGAATATAGTCGGTGGCGATCGGCTCGCGCGCCATGGTGTGCGCCGGCGGGTAGAGGCGCATTGACTCCTCGATTACCATGCGCGTGTAGCGGAGACTCGCGAGATCCTCATAGCGTGGGACGCGTCCCCCGAGCATTACTCTCAATTCGTCATGCAACTTGGCTTCGACTTCAGGATGGAGCGAGAGTAGGTACCATGTCCAAGCGAGTGCCTGGGCTGTGGTCTCATGCCCCGCCATGAAGATCGTGACCACCTGATCGCGTACTTCTTTTGCCGTCATGCCACCGCCAGTCTCGCTATCACGCGCTGCGATCAGCCGGGCCAGCAGATCCCTTGGTTCGGTGTTCGGTTCACGGCCTCGCGTGCTGAGCAAACGATCAACCGAGTTGTCGAACTCATCGAAAGCTCCAATAGCCCTTCGGAACGATAGCAGCCGCGTAAGCCACAGCGGGAACCGAAGCAGATCGAGGAGGCTGGGTCGTACGCTTGCCTGATATTGCCCAACGCCGCGTTCGACAACATCGACAATCTCATCTGAATCGGAGGAGAACATCGCGCGTGAGATAATGTGCAGCGTTGTGTGCATCATTGCCGCGGCAACATCTATCTCGCCAGAATCGGCCAGGGCATCCCACTGCTCGAGCAGACCGCCTGTTACCTCGGTTATAATCGGCGCATAACCGACGATGCTGCGATGGTCGAAGGCGGGCGCCATGATGCGCCGATGCCGGCGCCAGGTTTCTCCTTCGCTGGTCAAGAGGCCGCGGCCCAGCCCGGGTTCGAGGAGCCGGCGGCTTAACTCGGACTTGATGTAGTTTGCGGCATTGTCCAGCAGCACGTGCCGAATGGCGTTGGGCTCATTGATGATAAACCTACGGCGCCACAGCAGTCGGTGCGCAATGATATCTTCTTCAAAGGCCTCGGGCGAATAGGTTGCAAGCGTATTGTCGCGGACCAATCGTAGGAACTGCCGTAAAGTCAGACGACCTTCCGGCCGACAAGGCATGGCAAGGGCAGGGGTCTGACCGTTATCGAGTTTGTTCATGGCCGCCTCAAGTCGGACTGCTGCCGTAGCCACCGAATAAAACATGAAAGCGCAAGATTTTGACCATCCCAGGCCGAAGGGTGGAGTAAGCGGCCTTCTTTTGGGAACTCCGCGCTTAGGCAAACGTTGGCGGTTTGATCTCAACAGGGAGCGCAGCCATGAGAACCGCTTTGCTCAGCGCCGTAGCGGCGCTGGTGCTCACCAGCAGCTATTCAGTCTCCAGTTTTGCACAACATGACGATGACACCTATCGGGCACCGGATGGTGGGGATGGGTATCGCATGCATTACAGGGGAGAAAACGACGAACGATCGGAGGAAAGGCAAGATATTGGACGTATGGATCGCGGACGCGACCGATGGCGAGACATGGGCTCAATGATGCGCAGGGGAGGTGGCGCACGGTTCCAGTTTAGTCGGGGCGATGCCCACATCGACATAAGATGCCCGCAGAACGAAAGCTTGCAAAACTGTGTCCAAGCCGCGAGCCAACTGATCGATAAGGTGCATAGCCTGACTCCCGGTCCATCTGAAGGCAAGCAAGGCCCTACGCCAAGCTCAGATAGCCATTAAGCCGGTCCCGTATTAGGTGAAGCGTCCTGCCGTCCATCGCAGCGGCGCCTACGGGCAATGTCAACAGCCAAGGATTGATAGGTAATCCGCCGAGTTTTCAATATCCGAAAACCGAGGCAAGAGACTGGTTCGAACGCTGACGCCCATCAACTGGCCCAGCCGGAAGGTGCATAGCCGTATCTCGGCAGCTCCGGCGTGAAAAGTCTCTGGTCCCGGAATGTTCCGAAATCAGCGCAAATCTGGCCGATAATTCAAAGGGCATATTTAGAAATGACATTTCCCGGTTCGAATCCTACATGCCCAGCCAGCCAGTCTAGTCTCTAGGGGGTGTTTCCTGTACACAGGAATTCGCGCGATATTACGGGCAATTAGCGAGACGTGGCGCCGTCTCTGAAGCGCAATTTCTCGAATATTCGGCCACCACCGCGCACTTTCACTCGCCGGTCTCTGGTCGCCAATTTTCAATATCCTTTTTCTGAGGGCAGAGACTCGGTTCGACGTCGCATGAGACTGGGTTCGACGCCCCCCTGCGCAAGGGGGGTATTATTAGAGCGGCAATTCTGCGTGATTCTTGGGTATCGCTCTACCTTCAGTATTGACAATCCAAGTGCGCCAAACGCAAGTGGAACAATAGTGGAATTGCATTTAATCTGGCGTCGGAACTCAACGCCAATCATCGCTGGACCATGGCGCAAATACATTGTGAATGCACAATTGCTGACCGCAATTCTTTCAATCCGCCGCTATTGCGATGGGCTGGCAGCAAAAAACGACAATACAACAAGATGAAACGCTATTTTCCAGAATCATTTGACACTTATGTAGAACCCTTTGCCGGATCCGCCTCATTTTTATTCCGGATTCAGCCGTCACGAGCAAAAATAAATGATGTAAACCCACATCTATGCGATTTCTATTATTATTCTAAAACCAGGACAAAGCACCTATACGATAACTTTTCCAAGCTACCGCGAACGTCTTCGAATTATTACAGCATTCGATCTAGGTTCAATGCCTTACCTAGAGGCTTCAGGAAGACGGTATACTTTTATTTCTTAAACAGAAATTGCTTTAATGGCATTTATCGTATCAACAAACAGGGAGAATTCAATGTTCCGTTTTCCGATAGCCGCGTTTCTCCATACCTTACACTTGAGGAATTTGAGCGTAGCTGCAAAACTATCAGCCAGACACAAATTTACAACATGGACTTTGAGAAATTTTGCCTGAAGCGGGTTGGAAGCGGTGACTTTGTTTATCTTGACCCACCCTATTATCGGGATGGCCATCGCACTTTCAACGAATACGATCTAGTTTCCTTTGGTCGAGAAGATTTTGAACGCTTAAATCGTGTTCTCCATGCCCTCAATAAAATAGGAGCTAAGTTTCTTCTATCATTTCCCCGGACCGGAGACGCAATTCGCTTAGCCCGCGCGTGGAATTCCAAAAATTTGCATGTGCTAAGGACCGTCGCAGGAAATCCTCAGGCCCGGAGAAGGCAGACAGAAATGCTGATATTTAATTACTATGTTAAATCAGCTTGATCTTCTCATTATAAGTGATTTGCACGCGCACTCGGGGGACCCTCGAAAGAGCAACGCCCCGTCCTATTATTCTACAAACAGTGTTTACGCTACTCCAGGTACTAACCCGCTGGTTGAAATCCCAGCTTTGATAAGAAAGGCCGGCCTACCAGTTGATTGGATAGTTTGTCCTGGCGATCTCAGCGACAAGGCTGACGCTTCAGCTCAAAAAATTGCGTGGGAGCATCTTGAAAGTATACGAATTGAGGTGGGTGCAAAAAAACTCATAGGAACAACCGGAAATCATGACATCGATTCCCGGAGGGCTCTCCCTGATTTTGATCCAAAGAGCGCTCTGCAGCAATTAAATCCAGACTTCCCAATCTCTCTTCCTTGTTATGTCCCCAATGATCGGGTCTACGTCGATCGATTCTGGTCTAACAACTTCGTTGTAATTCCATTTGCAGATTTTGATTGCACTCTGCTGATATTAAATAGCTGCGCCTTTCACGGCTACTCCTCGGATGTAAAGGTGCCCCCAAAGGAGCATCTTCGCGGCAAAATAGGTCCGCTTACCCTAGCCGCAATCAAAACGGCCACTGCCAACCTTCAGACACGTTTGAATGTTCTGTTAGTCCATCATCATTTAATCAAGATCCCTTTTCTAGACGACAACGACTCTCTAATGGTGGGAAGCAACATACTTCTTGATATTTTAAAGAGCACTGGAAAGCAGTGGTTCGTAATGCATGGACATGAGCACGCTCCATACCTAATGTATTCGGACGCGGATTTTTTCGCGCCCGTGGTGCTGTCTGCGGGCAGCGTCGCCGCAAAGACCTGGCGCGTTAAAGGAGGTCATGCGCGCAATCAAATACATCATGTTTCGATTCCATTGTCGAAAATCGAACCCGCTGGGGTGCGGGTATTTGGACGGGTAACTTCGTGGACTTGGACCTTTGAAAACGGCTGGAAGGAAGCAACCGGGGATGGTGGAATTCCGTACAAAAGCGGCTTCGGATATCGCTTCGATGGCGCCGATATGCGCGACAGAATTGTTGCAAAAGCACAATCGGCTTCTCCTGGACTACTTCCATGGGCTGAGGTTCTAAGGGACTACCCGAAATTGGAATACATCGTACCGCCCGATCGAGATGCACTTATTTCTTTGCTGGAAGGCCAAGGAATAAGGTTCGAATTTGACACCTTCGGAGTTCCGACGCGATTGGAATGGCGGATCGTATGAGCAGCGCTCCAGCAGTTTTTGAATCGTTTAATGCTCGGCTTTTAAGCTTGGAAGAGGTGGGACAAACTTTTGTATCATCTCCATTCCTTCCTGCCATCGCCTCGCCAAATCACACTGCAGTTTTGGGTCCTCGGGGAAGCGGTAAAACGACACTTCTCAAAATGTTGACCCTTCCGGCTTTACTCCGGTGGCCGGATCCTAGTCGCGATGAATTGCTTGAGAAGATGAATTTCCTGGCGGTGTATGTGCCATCCAGCTTGACCTGGAATGCTGATTATCGAGGGTTCTCCGGCAAACAAATGTCCGCTGAGGCGAGCGACTTGATATCGGTGTCACTTTTTCGCCACAACGTTCTATTTGCGCTGCTCGATACTTGGCGAGAAGCTGCAAGGCCAACTTTAAATCACAATAAGGCGTTCGCGCCCTTTTTTCTGCCGATCGAGGCGACGGCCGAGGCCGACTTAGTGAGAAAACTGGCGCTGCACTGGGAGCTTGAAGTCGAAATATCGACCGTAGGAGGATTGAAGGCGGCCATTTCCGGAAGAATTCGCCTTCTCCAGCGACTCAGCGTGACAGCCGCGCATTTGGGCATCGGACTCGATCAATTGTTGGCTGAGCACAAATTCCTATCGGCTCATTTTCTAGATGATTTTTCGTCGTTCGCCGATTTCCTACAAGATGCGTATGAGTTCAGGCTAAAGCTAGCTTTGTGTTTTGATGAGGTCGAGATCGCCCCTGATGCGATAGCGAATTCTATTCTTAAAATGCCTCGATCGATCGATCAAAGGTTTTTTGTGAAGTTCTCCGCAGCCCCTTATGTAGGAGTAGCCGCTACGCTGAAGGAGGCAAGTATTCCAACTCAGAGGCAGGATTATGATTTCGTTTTACTTTCATCATTTTCTCCAAAGGAAACGCGAGGTTTCAGTGAGGCGTTATTCGGTGCTATCTCCGAGAAGTACAAAGTGTATCAACCATCTGAGCGCATCCTTGGTGCATCTTTAATCGACGACGCCTCGAAAGAAGTTACAACATTTCCTGTGGACCGCTATGGTGCAAAAGGAGCTCATCAAAAGCGATTCAACTCTTTATTTGAGCACGACCCAACGTTCCGGGCTTACGTGACCCCCAGGAACATCAATATCGATGATCTAAGCGAAGGATCCGAAAATCAGCGCGCGGCGCTAATTAGAAAAATCATTTGGCCTGTTCTCATTCGCGAGGAATTTTTGTTTCGGCAAGAAGGTACAAAGGAACAAGCGCGCCAAAAGAGGCGATTTAGATCAACTGATCGAGTAGCCGACATATACACGGGGGCCGGATCGTTGTTTGCCATTTGCGAAGGTAATCCCCGCCGAATCATTGGGCTCATCGAACCGATGATTAAATCGTATCATGACCGTTCTCTTGCCCAAAAGCCCGGCGCAGTTCAACGATCGTTGCAAAAGGAACTTATCGAAGAGATGATCGCTGCCTACTTTGCGCTGGTATCCACTGTACCGATCTCCGGCGACATTGCGGGAATTAACTCGCTTGTAGACGTTATTTCGCGAGTGGGTAATTACTTCAAGGATAGCGTATTAGGGGTGGAGTTTAATCCCGACCCCGTACTGTCTTTCATAATTGATGAAAAGCTACCGCCTCTACTCAGAGAGTTGATCGGAAGAGGCATTAATATAGGTGCGTTTGTAATCGCTGATGTCAGTAAAGCGGTAAATGTTCCCTATCGCTTAGGCGAAATAGTCGGATTGAAAGCGCGGCTTTCCAATATTTTTGCTCCCCATTTCAAGTTGCCATTAGCAGGGGGTCGCACGGTCAATTTATCGACGATCCTGGAGCGTAGGCCGCGTGCAGGCTTACAACCATTACTCCAATTGTTCGGGGAAAAGATATGATCATAAACGGCGGAACTCGGTCCTACTCAACTATTCAAAAGCGCGCGTTCCAGTTGTTTATTTATGGACTTGGCTTCGAATCCCGTTCGACCAAGATTGCATCCCTGCTCCAACCCGATACAAAGATATTTGCACTGAAAATGCCTGAGATACGTATTCATGCGTACGATCGAAATGTGAGGTTCGCGAATACTCGTGGTCACGCGGTAATTTCCGATTTTAAAGATTTCATCGATTCCGTTTTGCCAACATGGTTTGAGCGTCGCCGCAGCGGCCATGTAAAAATCGGCTTTGATATATCATCACTGAATCGACTAATGCTCGTTGAGATATTAATTCAGCTGGCTCGCTTGTGTCGAGAAGGCGATGAGATCGAGGTATATTACTGTCCCGCAGCCTACGAAGAGCCGAACTGGCAATTTCCGCAGATTGAGAAACTGGGTCCAATTAATCCTGCTTTCTCGTGTTTCAATTCGGACCCAACTAGGCCACTTTGCTTAGTGTTTGGTGCTGGATTTGAGGCAGGGTTTTCTGTGGGAATAATTAGTCAACTCGAGCCTATGCTCTCTTATTGTCTTTGGGGTACGGGCGTTGACAGGCGCTACGACCGCGCCGTCAGGCGGGCCAACTTCGATTTTCAATTTACTGGGTTTAATACGAAGACTATTTCATACGACATAAAGGACCCCAAGGGGGCGTTTTCACAAATTGAAAGCATCGTATACGGCTTAACGAGGGACTATAGAATAATCATAATTCCGATGGGTCCGAAACTTTTCACGTTTTTGGCCGCCCTAATAGGTATGACATATTTTGGGGATGTCGCAGTATGGCGGGTACAACACAGTCGAATAAGTCCACCTGACTCCATCCCGGGAACATTTTGTATCGGGACAGCTTTGGATATTTCGCTAATGAAGGAATTCTCGGCTCTTGCAGAGAGCGCAAATACTGAGGCCCGCACAACACTAGCTTTGGGGACAAGTGATTTGGCGTGAATATCAGGGCGCAAAACTAATGCAGGCGGAATGCGGTAAGCCAGGATCACAATTTTCTAATTAGAGTCCTTGGCAAAAATACGGACGCCAAGAGAATTATCGAGCGCGTGTCTAGCAAGTTCAACCTTACCCCCTGCGCACGCAGGAGGATGGCCCCGATGCGCGCGTGCGGCGTGGAGGCGGCTTGGAACGGGGAACACATAACTTCAGATTATGGGGCAGAGAACGCACCTGCCAAAATCATACCGGCGTCATAGTTGTAGTGACCTGGAGTAATCCAGCCGCAAAGCGTAGCCTGTTCCTGATGGGCCAAGTGATACTCCAGAAACCGACACTCGATGAACGACTGTCTGCATTGAAGCAGAAGGCAGTTGATGCGTTCTCGGTCAGCGCCTTGGACGGTGCTCGGCATGCGCTGGCCAATACCGCTAATCCCTTCCGCTTCAATTTCTTCTCCACCGCCCTGCGAATTTTGTTCGAGCACTTGATGGAGGCGCTTGCTCCGGACGACCAAGTTGTCAGAAGCAGCTGGTTCAAGCCGAAGAAGCAGGACGGCAAGCCGACCAGGGCTCAGCGCATAGTTTTTGCTATCCAAGGGGGTCTCTCCGATGCGTTTGTAAAAGGCACTCTCGACATGGATGTCCGCCCACTACGCAAGCGCTTGCTCGCCGCAGTTGATGACCTCAGTAAGCATGTGCATGGACGGGAGGACACGATCATCACCGACGTGAAGGACCAGGATGACGCGGCCCGAGCGGTCATCGAAGCCCTGGAAAACTTCCTCGCGATCTATCACGAATGCCGATCTGCGATCTCCGAACCGATTCAGGAGAAGCTGAACGACGCGACCGTGGATGCACTAATCGCCGAAACGATTCAAGAGGTTGATGAACTAGCTACGCACCACTCCATTGAAGAGGTCTACGTCCACCAGACCAAGGTTAAGGCCATCGGCCCCGATAGTCTCATATATCAGGCGAAGGGCTCACTATCGGTCACCTTGCAGTGGGGATCCAATTCGGACGTGCGACGGGGCGACGGGGTTGAGGTCGGCGAATCTTTTCCGTTCGAGTGCGATATCGAGGTTTCACTTGACGATCCGTGGGACCTGTCTGATGCCGAGACGAGCTACCGCGTTGACACCAGCAAGTGGCGTGACGGGGATGAGCCAGATTGAGCTGCTGCTCTTACAATCCAAACACTGGAATGACCGCCTCGGAGCTTGTCTAGAACCCAATGCAGATTGGCATTGTCACCAAGCCGTGTGGAGTGCGTTCGAGCGGAGAACGCACCTGCCGAAATTATTCTGGCATCATAATTGCCGTGACCAGCAATAATCCAATCGTTTGGCGAGGCTAGTTATTGGGGGCACCGGAGCCACGCCATCGACTATGTCAGTCACGAGAGATGGTGAAACAAACGCGAGCGGCGCCAGCAGGCGGATGTGGCGCTCCACCTTGCCCTCGCGCTTCGCAATGTCCGCAAAAGAGGTGACGCGGCCCTCGGTAAGATCCTCAATCCAGGCGCGCGCTTTTGCAATAGCGGTGAGTAGCGCGTCCCGCTCCATCGCGGTCATCAGGGTCTTGGAGGCTGGGGTATGGAGCAGCCCTTTGACGGCCGTCATGCCGATGGGATTCCATGGCACGGACAAAACAACAGCCGCTTGTTCGCCGGGTTCTTCTGCTTGCTCCGGCGTGGCAAATCGAATTTCGATGGCCTGAGGCTTTAAGATGACCCGTTCGACTGAGTGTGCGATCAGATCCTGATCGGTTAAGTGATTGTGGCCAAGGACGGACCCGCGCACTTCCAGATGGCCGCGGGCTGCTTTGATCACCGTGGCTTCAATATCGGAGGCATTGACGCGGCTTACGCTGCCGGCCTCGTTATTCCGCTTCTGCAGAATTGGGTGCGAGACGTAATACCGGTACCGCGCACCTCTCTTGTTGGTGTGGGTAGGTGTCATTCGGTTGCCGCGGTCATCAAAAAGGCGGCCAGCGAGAATTGTTGGAGACGCTCGCAATTTCAACTGGCGGGCGTTTGCGCCTGCGACGAGCTTGGCTTGCACCGCTTCGAATAGCTCCCGGTCCACGATGGGCGCCTGCTCACCAGGATGGATTTTTCCTTTGTAACTGACTTCCCCGATGTAGAACCGATTGCGAAGGAGATGAGAGAGAGCGCCGACACCGAACCGTATGCCGCCGCGCGTCTTGCCAGTAGCCAGTGTTAGCCGCCGCGTGCGGATTTCCTTTCGATCCAAGTCCTCAACGAGGTCTCTGATTGATCCGACTTCAAGGTAGCGCCGAAAAATGAGCCGAACGGTTTCGGCTTCCTCGGGGATTACTACGAGCTTTTTATTGACACTGGCATAGCCGAGCGGAACTGAGCCGCCGACCCAAATGCCCTTGGATTTGGAGGCCGCGATCTTGTCGCGGACCCGCTCGCCAATGACTTCGCGCTCGAACTGGGCGAACGATAGGAGCACGTTGAGCGTGAGCCGCCCCATGCTGCTGGTGGTGTTGAAGGATTGGGTGACCGACACGAACGAGACCGAATGCTGATCAAAAAGCTCGACCAGCTTCGCAAAATCGGCCAGCGATCGGGTGAGGCGATCGACCTTGTAGACCACAATGACGTCGACCTTGCCGGCCTGGACCTCGGACAGGAGTAGCTGCAGGGCAGGGCGGTCAAGGGAGGCTCCGGAGAATGCGCCGTCGTCATAATGGCCCGGAATAAGCCGCCACCCCTCGTGCGCTTGGCTTTTGGTGTAGGCCTCGCAGGCCTCGCGCTGGGCGTCCAACGAGTTAAACTCCAGGTCGAGGTTATGGTCGGTGGATTTCCGGGTGTAGATCGCGCAGCGGAGAAGCTTCTTGGTGGGCCTATCCATGGGACGCCCCTCTGAGTTTGGTTCCTTCGCTGGTCCGGACGGAGGACCGCCCGCGCTTGTGCTTTGAAGGTGCGGCGCGATCTTGCGGCCGTTCGGGCTCCTTGGGTTCCGCCTCGCGTACCATACGCAGTCCAAAGAAGCGTGGGCCATTCCACTTGGTGCCTGTTATGGCCTGAGCGATCACTGACAGGCTCGAATAGGTCTTGTCAGCCCAAAGGAACCCGTCCGGCACAACGGTCACGATGTATCGTTCGCCAAGGTATTCACGGACAAGCACCGTGCCCGCCTTGAGGCGTCGGTTCAGCTCGCTCGGTTTCTCGCCTTGAGCCAATCGATCCAGGAGCTTGGCAGTCTCCTTGTCGAGACCGCCAAACGCCTCCTCCTGGATCTGGTAGGCTATCATCCGGGCGATGATGTCCTTGGTGAGTCCCTTGGGAGGGACGGCGCCGAACATGGTGCGCCAGCGCCTTCGGAGTGCGTCGATGCCGAGGGACCGGACTTGGTCTACCTCGGCCTCGATCGCAGCGGGATCAACGGGCCGCTGATCCATGGCTAGGCGGCCTTGGGTTCGGCAGCCATGGGCCTAGGCTTGGCGTTAGAGGATTTGCCCCCACCAATGCGGTAGATGCGCTCGCCGTCCTCCTTTTTGGATTCGAGGGTTAGCCCCAGTTTCTTCCGCACCACGCCAGCAAAAAACCCGCGAACCGAGTGCTGCTGCCAGTCAGTCTGCTTCATGATGGCGGCAATCGTCGCGCCCTCCGGGCGACGCAGTAGGTCGAGGACCTTTTCCTGCTTGGAGCCGGCTCGCGGCTTCGGCTCACCCTTTTTCTGAACGGCAATCTTTCTAGATAACGCTTTGCTACTGCGGCTTGATTTCGATTTCTGATTACGGGCTGCCTTGACCATATTGGACTCCTCTTTCTTGGTTACGACGGCAATGTCGCCGTCACCGCCGAACCCCGCGGAGGCCGACTTGGCGCTGGCGGGGTGAGAGGAGGGAAGCGCTGGAAGGCGCTCAGGTCGTGTCGAGGCGGTTGTGGAGGCTAGCGGCATTGAGGAGTGTACCGGCCTCGTACATTAGCTGTTCGATGTCGAGCGCGATCTCGAGAGTCTTTTCGGGATTGCCAGCCGCAGCGCAGGTGTCTGCCGCGCCGGCAATTGCGGCCGCCTTCTCCAGATTTTCCCGAATCTTTCGAAGGCAAAATCCAGCAATGACCGGCGTGTTCAACGTGTCCATGGGGCCTCCATGGCCGACATGCACGCTCATCTTGCAATGAATTGCCACTCCGCAGCAGGTGCCGGCGCCGGCTCTTGCAGCCAGCAGGTGCGCCGCCGGCGCAGATTTGCGTTATCGAGAACGGTCGATAAGGGCCCGCAAGACCGCCATTGGATCTGCCTTCATCGCGCGGACCACCCACAGGAATTCCACGACATCGATGCGGCGCTCGCCGCCCTCGTATTTGGACACGAAGGACTGAGGCCTCCGCAGCCGTTTGGCTAGCTGTTGCTGGGTGAGACCGGCCTTCTGTCGGGCCTCAATCATAATCGCACGAAACTCGGCGTGTTCGGCCGAACGAAGACTTTTTGATATTCCGCGTCCGCGAGTCGCCATCGGCGCGAAGCATCATCCCAATGCGGGTTTATCCCATAAGTGGATTTATGCGCCGTGGTGAGGTATCCCTTTGGGATGGAGGGGAGCCGATGATTGCTGCTAAGGCGGTGCGCTACATAAAGCTCGGCAGGGGCGGTTGCTGGGAGGCCGTGTCGCTTGACGGCGGCGAGCTGCACTTCGGTCACGGCAAGATTTCGCACGAATTGGCGGTCAAGGGCGACTCCGAGGCTATCAAGCGCGCTCGCATAGAAGGTGGACGGGATGCGCGCGCCGCGGCCGAGGACGCGCGAGAAGTGCTCGACTTCTATCATCTGGGTGCCGATTGCCTCTGGGTCACGTTTGCGCGGGGTCACCTGTGGTGGACCTTTGCTGAGCCGAAGGTTACTTGGCTGGGATTTGGCGAAGGCCATGGCGAGCGCGCGCGTAAGAGCATTGGCGGCTGGCGCAATACCGACCTCAACGGAAAGCCGTTGCGGATGAACGGGCTGAGCACCAAGCTCACCAAGGTGGCAGCCTACCGGCGGACCCTATGCTCTGTTGAAGCAGAGGGATATCTCCTGCGCCTGCTCAACGGCATAGAAGAACCCTTGGTCGCGAAAAGTGTCCAGGCACGCGACGATCTCCTTTCCGCGATAGCCGATGCCGTCGCCGCATTGCACCAAGACGATTTTGAAACGCTCGTCGACGTCATATTCGCTCGGAGCGGTTGGAATCGGGTTTCGCCCCTAGGGGGATCGCAGAAGCTCGTCGACATGGTGCTCGAGCAACCGACATTGGAAGAGCGGATCGCCGTCCAAGTTAAATCATCCGCATCGCAGCGTACGTTGGACCGATATGTCGAAGACATCACTGCGGACGGCACATTCTCGCGTTTCTTCTTCGTTTGCCACTCGCCGAAGGGGAGGCTTGATCCACCCGCCGATCGCGACGATGTCTATGTGTGGTGTGGTCCGGAAATCGCGGCCGCCGCAATGCGGCTCGGTCTAGCCGACTGGATCATCGATAAAGTGTCCAACTAAGCAGGTTGTTGTCCCGCTTATCCATTCCCTTGAACCCAGTGTGCCAGACTTCAGGCCCGTTATCGATCCGCTCAGTATTCCGACCCCGTCTCATGACACTGGCAGTCGGTGGAAGAGGCCCAGAGCACGAAGAGGTCGATACCGAAGACTTAGAGTTGGCGGCCCCGGACTGAAGGCATTCGATTCAAGACATCGCTGGCGCCTCATAATAATACTCGGGATCACTGACCTTCCTTCGTGTCTGACTTTCTTTCGTTAAGCCATGCTGGAGGCTTCCCAATATCCAACGTGAATATGATCTGTTCGTCCTCCGGAAAATCTGGAGCATTCAGCATATTGAGCTGCTTTGCCAGCAATAGAAGCATCTGGCCCGCTTTGATATCACCCTTGATGGCCTTATCCTTCACTACTTGGGCCCAAGCTTCAAGAAACGGGACTTTGCGTGTCCGCCCTTGGACCTTAATCGACAGCGGCTCTAGAAGCACTTGGGAAAGATTAGGATTTCGAGAACCACGTGGTCGTCCGCTAGGGTTTGCTGATCGCTGTCCCTTCTTGAACTGGTGAGCACGTGGTGGCCGTCCGTAACCGACCTCATAGTTCGTGCGATCACGCGATCGCGGTGTGCGTTTCATGAACGCTTTCCTTCGTGGGCTGCCAGCAAGTATAATTGTCGAGCCTGCTTCCGTGTTGCCGGCTTATGTCGGCGCTCGGTGATCGCCTCGAAGGTTTCATTGGTTCCTGCCAAAACTGCCGTTTTCCCGGTGAATATCTCCCATCTTCGGACGGCAACGTCACAGTAGTGGGGATCTATTTCGACGGCACGAGCTATCCTACCGGTCTTTTCCGCGGCAATGATCGTCGTGCCGGAACCGCTGAAGGGATCGAGTACAATATCACCTTGTTTGGTCACATCACGAACTGCGTCCGCAATCATGGCAACTGGCTTGACGGTTGGGTGCATGGCAAGCTCAGATCCGCGCTGCGAGCGGAAGGTGTTGACGCCGGCATAGTCCCAGACGTTCGTTCTGTTTCGTCCGTTCTTGCCGAGTTCGACGTTATTACGGTGCCGATTACCCTGACCAAAGATGAGAACGAGTTCATGCTTGGATCTGTAGAGTGAGCCCATTCCACCATTGCTCTTGTTCCAAACACAGAGATTAATGAGCGCAAGGTCCAACAGCCTCGCGGCTGTCTGCAGCTCAAACAGGTGCCTCCAATCCATGAAGAGGTATATGAGGCCTTCGGTCTTCAGCACAGGAATCGAATCGGATAGGAATTCACGCAAGAAGGCGATAAACTCTTCCTCTTTCATCTCTCCAGAGGCCATCGCGAATTCCTTGTGCTGAGCACGTCCCTTCCCGGAGATGTTCTTGATGCGGACATTGTAGGGCGGATCGCTCAAAAGCAGTGTGGCGCGGTCTCGCCCCATAAGAGATGCGATGGTGTTACCGTCCCGAGAGTCGCCGCATATAAGCTCGTGCTGGTGAGGACCTTTGGATCCAAGTAGCCATTTGTCACCGCGCTGCGTCACCGCTGGTCGATCCGGCATCGCATCCGGTGAGACATCTTCAATGTTCGGGTCTCGCCGTGTTTCGTCGGCGACCTCCAAAAGCAGGTCGACTTCTGGTGCCTCAAAGCCTACGATTTCAAGGTCAAATCCGACCTCGACCAGGTGTTGCAATTCGGTGGCCAGTGTCTCTTTGTCCCACCCGGCCTTTAAGGCAAGCTGGTTATCAGCCAGGATGTAGGCCCGACGGTCGACGTCACTTAAATGATTGATTTGAATGACTGGGATGGTCAGCAGGCCAAGCCGCTTTGCTGCCTCGACACGTCCATGGCCCGCGATGATTTCACCGTGTTGGCTTATAAGGGCCGGTTGGGTGTAGCCGAAACGCCGGATGGAGGCTTCTAGCGCCCTGATCTGTTTCGCGCTGTGAGTACGCGCATTCCCGGAGTAGGGCTTTAGGGAGCGCGGGGAGAGGTGCATGATCTGCAGTCGCTTCCCAGTTATGCCTTCGTCAGAGCCAGCTCCAGACGTTTTGCTTCGCATGGTCGCACTCCGTTGGTGCGAGTTTCATACGATCAGCTCGGTCGATCTTGCAACGACCGCAATTCCCAGTAGCCGAAAAAATTTGCTATTTTTGCTTTCGTCTCGGCGCTAGCTCTGACACTAGCTTCTCGAATTGCCTATAAGAGATCGTAATACGATTTTTTCTGCCGTCGTACTCATACAGGTATCGAGCTAGTTCTGTCCGATGGGCCGCCATTGTCGGATTTAGTCCGACCGAACATAGATAGTCGAAAAAGGGCGCCCAAAGAAACTTCGTTGGCAGGCGTGACGCCTCGGGGGTCGACGAAAATCTCTTAACAATCTCGCGACGGCCCAAACCAATTATTGCGGCTTTCCTGCGTGGTTGGTGCGCTTTGGTGCGCTGCTCTGTCGAAAAGTCCTTTTGGCGCAGGAAGATCTGAGCGGGAAACGACGTCTCTTCTCGCAGTATGGCAATCGCATCCTCCGTCGGCCTATAGTGTGCAATCGCTGGATGGGAGAAGCGCGATCTGACAAACTGGCGAATGTACTTGCGTCTCAATAGGTCTTTCTGGCGTAGGCACACATCGTCCCAGAAACGTCGATTTTCCCGATTTATCTCTGCGAGAGAGGCGCCTTGCATCATGGCGATGGCTCCGTGTGCCATCCTTGACATCATCACTTCCCAACAACCTAAGTCGTTGTGGGAATGTTGGCAAATGTCTTGACCGCGTATTTAGGGTCAATCAAACGGGCCTTCCTTTTAAATAACATTGCGTACCTGGAAAAACGCGCGTTTTCGAGCCTGCGCTAGAGTCGACCGGAGCCGGCATTCGCATAATGCCCATTATGGAGTATCTGCAATTTCCCACTTGTTTGCTAAAATAATCCCCAGGATTGGGTGTTGATAATAGGGCGTCAACGCAACACCAGGAGATCAACCATGAGAATCTTGCTTTTCATGCTGGCAATTGTCGTTGTGACAGCTGGGATCGCTACGAAGGGGCAGGCGCAAAATTACCCGTGGTGCGCAGATTACGCTGGCTTCGGCAGCCAGAATTGTGGGTTCACAACCTTTCAACAGTGCTTAGCTGCCTTGAGTGGGAACGGCGGCTTCTGCAACGCAAATACGCAATACGTTTCGCCAGCTGTGCCCGCGGCGCAAGGCCACAAGCACTCGTGATCAATCAGTGGGGGCGAGCACCGCAACCGGACTGCAATTTCATCTTGTCTCGGCGGACCAGAGGGGCCAAAGACAGATTGCGAAATATCGGCCGCACAGTTGGTCGGGGTGCAGGCCGAACGTCCGCGATAGTGCCGTAGCTACTCGGCCGGATGCGCGGGCACCGTTTGGTAGTGGCTTTCAACGCCGTGGCGAAGCCTGCCCAGGAATTGCGCCAACCGATCGAGATAGATATAAACCACCGGCGTTGTGTAGAGCGTCAGCAACTGCGAGACGAGCAAGCCGCCGACGATCGTATAGCCGAGCGGCTGGCGAAGCTCCGAACCGGCGCCAGAACCGATCATCATCGGCACGCCGCCGAGAAGCGCCGCCATCGTGGTCATCAGGATCGGCCGAAAGCGCAGCACGCACGCCTTGTAGATCGATTCCTCTGCCGTCAGGCCCTCGTTCTGTTCGGTGTGCAAGGCGAAATCGACTAGCATGATGCCGTTCTTTTTGACGATGCCGATCAGCAGGATGATGCCGACGATCGCAATCACGCTCAGGTCGTAGTGAACGGCCATAAGCAGCAACAGCGCGCCAAGGCCGGCCGACGGTAAAGTCGAGATGATCGTGATCGGATGGATTAGGCTTTCATAGAGAACGCCGAGGATCAGGTAGATGACGAAAAGCGCTGCGGCGATCAGGATCGGCGTGCTCGACAGCGACGCTGTGAAGGCCTGGGCGTTGCCCTGAAAGCTGGTCTGCAGCGACAGCGGCTTGCCGAGCTCTTTGGCAACCAGCTGGATGGCGGCGACCGCCTGACCGATTGCCGTGCCCGGCTTGAGATTGAACGAGATCGTCACCGAGGGGAACTGGCCCTGATGGTTGACGACCAATGGCGACACCTTGGTGACGCTGTCGACCAGGGTGGCCAAGGGCACCTGCTGACCGCTCGATGACGAGACGTAGATGCTGTTGAGCGCTTCGGGCCCGTATTGGAACTGCGGCTCGACCTCCAACACGACATGATACTGATTGAGCGTGGTAAACATCGTCGACACGATGCGCTGGCCGAACGCGTCGTCGAGCGTGTTGTCGATGGCCGAGGGCTGGATGCCGAAGCTCGCGGCGACGTCGCGCTTGATGGTGATGTCGAGCATCGGCCCGGCGTTGAGCTGATCGGTCGTGACGTCGACGATCCCCGGTATCGTCCTGATCTTGTCGAGGAAGAGTGGCGCCCAATGGTTGAGCTCGCCCGGGTCGGCATCATCCAAAGTATATTGATACTGGGTCTTGGACACGCGCCCACCGATTGTGATGTCTTGCGCGGCTTGCATGTAGAGCGTAATGCCCTGGATCTTGGCAAGATCGCTACGCAGCCGCGCGATGACCTGGTCGACCGGGACACGTTCGTTCTGCGGCTTGAGCGCGATGAACATGCGGCCGTTATTGACCGTGGTGGTGCCGCCACCGGCGCCGATCGCCGATCCGACCGAGGCCACGGCCGGATCGCGCATCACCGCATCGATCAACGCCTGCTGGCGTTGCGTCATGGCCTGGTAGGAAATGTCCTGCGCCGCCTCCGACAGGCCAATAATCATGCCGGTGTCTTGCTGGGGAAAGAAACCCTTGGGAATGATCACGTAGAGATATCCGGTGATCGCGATGGTACCGAGCATCACCATCATGGTGGCGAAGCGGTGCCGCAGCACGACTTTGAGCCCTGCCTCGTAGGCGCTGAGCAGGTTGTCGAAGCCGCGTTCGAAAAACCGGTACAGCCAGCCATGTTCCTTGCTCTCGGCTTTCAGCAGGCGCGCGCACATCATCGGCGTCAGCGTCAGTGAAATCACGAGCGATAGAACGAGTGCGACGCTCACCGTGACGGCGAACTCGCGGAACAGCAATCCGATATAGCCGCTCATTAGGAACAGCGGAATGAAGACCGCAATCAGCGAAAGTGTAATCGAGACGATGGTGAAACCGATCTCATTCGCTCCCTTGAGTGCCGCCTCGAACGGCGGGGCGCCGCCCTCCATATGCCGCACGATGTTCTCAATGACGACAACGGCGTCGTCGACGACGAAGCCGACCGCGATCGATAACGCCATGAGCGAGAGATTGTCGAGGCTATAGCCGAGCTCGTAGAGCACGGCAAAGGTGCCGATCAGCGATAGCGGCACTGTGACGGCGGGAATGACTGTCGCCCAGAAATTGCGCAGAAACAGGAAGATCACCATGACGACCAGCGCCACCGTAAGCAGCAATGTGAATTGCACGTCGGCGACGGAAGCGCGAATGGTCTGGGTGCGGTCGGAAATAATCGAGACCTTCACCGCAGCCGGGATCGACGCCTCGAGTACCGGCAGCATGGCTTTGATGCGGTCGACCGTCTGGATGACGTTGGCGCCGGGCTGGCGCTGGATGCCGAGGATGATCGCGCGTTGCTGATTGTGCCATCCTGCAACCAGATCGTTCTCCGGCGCGCTGATGGCATGGCCGACGTCGCGGATGCGCACCGGCGCGCCATTGCGGTAAGCAATGATCAGATCGTTGTATTGTTCGGCCGTGAGCAGCTGATCGTTGGTGTTGAGCGTGTAGGTCTGGCGCGGGCTGTTGAGCGTGCCCTTGGGCAGATCGACATTGGCTTGGCCGAGCACCGCGCGCACGTCCTCGAGATTGATGCCGCGCGCCGCCAGCGCCTGCGGATCCACCTGCACGCGGATCGCGGGCTTCTGCTGACCGCCGATGCCGACAAGGCCCACGCCGGAAATCTGCGATATTTTTTGCAGCAGGATGTTTTCCGCATAGGCATCGACAGTGGTCAGCGGCAAGCTGTCCGACGTCACCGCAAGCACTAGGATCGGCGTATCCGCCGGATTGACCTTCCGGATTGTGGGTGGATACGGCATGTTCAGCGGCAGTTGGGCGGTTGCCGCGTTGATCGCAGACAGCGTGTCGCTGACCGCTCCATCGATGGCGCGGCTCAAATCGAATTGCAGGGTGATCTGGGTGTAGCCGAGCGCGCTCGCCGACGTCATCTGGGTGAGGCCCGGAATTTCGCCGAACTGCAGCTCCAGCGGCGTCGCGACCGAAGACGCCATGGTCTGCGGATCGGCACCCGGCAACTGCGCCGTGACCTGCAGTGTCGGATAGTTGACTTCAGGCAGTGCCGCCACCGGCAGGAGTCGGTAGGTGACGAGGCCAGCCACCAACAGACCAACCATCACCAGAGCGGTGGCGATCGGCCGTTGGATGAATGGCGCCGATATGTTCATGGGATTGGCGCCTGCTGCGCGCTTTGGGCGACCGCTTCCGTGGCCGCCTGGCCGTGCAGGATCGTGACATGGGTGCCGGGCTGCAGCTTGTACTGGCCGTCGACCACGACCTGCTCATCGGCCGTGAGGCCGGAATCCACCAGCGCCTGACCCTCCCAGATTTGCGCGACTTTGACAGGGCTGATGGCCACGGTGCCGTCGCCATTGATCACATAGGCATAGGATCCCTGCGGCCCTTGCAGCACGACGGAAGCAGGAACCGTCAGGCCGTCATGGCGCGTATCGAGCAGGAGCCGCATGCTGATGAGTTCGCCCGGCCACAGCCGATGAGTTTTGTTGGGAAACTCCGCCTTGAGCTGGATCGAGCCGGTCGTCTGCAGGATCTCGTTGTTGACAAGCGTGAGCGTGCCCTGGTCCAGCTGGATCTTGCCGTCCTGGCTATAGGCGAGAACCGTGAGCGCGGTCTTGGTCTGCAGTTGCTGTTGCTGGATCTCCGGCAGGTCGGTCTCCGGCAGCGTGAAGATCACCGAGATCGGCTCGACCTGCGTGGCGACCACGAGGCCGTTGGCGTCGGTCGGATGGATGATGTTGCCCAAGTCGACCTGGCGGATGCCGACGATGCCGTCGATGGGCGAGGTCAGTCGCGTGTAGCTGAGCTGAATGTTGGCGGCATCGATTAGTGCCTGATCGGCTTTGATGGCATTCTGCAGCTGCGACACTTGCGCCTTCTGGGTATCCATCAGTTGCGGCGTGGCATCGCCCGTCTTCGCCAGCGAGGTGTAGCGCTCGAGATTGGCCAGCGCATTCGTCAGCTGCGCCTGATCGCGATCTCGGTTCGCCGTCAACTGATCGATCTGAGCCTGATAGGGACGTGGGTCGATCTGTGCCAGCAGATCGCCGGCCTGGACCGCCTGGCCCTCCGTGAAATTGATGCTGACGAGCTGTCCCTGAATCTGGCTGCGCACGACGACCGTGTTGTAGGCGATAACGGTGCCGACGCCCGTCAGATAGATCGGCACGTCATGCTGAGCGACTGTTCCGGCAACGATCGGCACCGGCGGTGGCGCCGGTGCCGCAGTGCTCTTCGATGTCGATCGCGATAGAAACGCGAATGCGGCACCGCCGGCAAGGATGACCGTCAGCAAGACCGCCGCTATGAGGTGCTTTCGTCGCATCGGCTTATCCTCCTGTAAGTAACTTCAGCAGGCGCCCTGCGCATTGATGCTGCCGTCGGTCGGCAAAGTGGGCCCGCTCAAGGGACAGGGCGTCGGGCTCACTCCTGCATTGCCGAGTTCTGTCGAGCCCATTGGAATTGTGCCGATGCCAAGCAGCGCGCTCGAGCTGGGCGGTGTGCTGCTCGAGGACATAGTGCTGGGGCTGCTTGAACTGGACGCCGGATTACATGTGCTCGCCGAAGCGGCGCTCGTTGTGCCCATTGCCGTCGGCGACATGCCCGTGGCAGTGCCGAGGCCACCGCCATCGTATAGTCCGGTCGCTGCAGTAGAGGGTGCACCGACCACGGCGGAGCAGACCGTGAATCCCGATCCCAATGTGCCGGGGGGTGCCGGGCTCAGTCCGGGCGTCGCCAGCTCGGTTGCGCCGAGCGGTACTCCGGCGGGTCCGACAGGGCCGGCGGCGGAGCTCATGGCAAATGGCGAGGTCACTCCCATTCCGGGCATCGGGCTGCCGATCCCGGCGACCTGGGCGAAGACAGGACTGCAGCCGAGGAGTGTTGCCAGAAAAGCGGCGATCAGTTCGCGACGCACGATAGCCTCCATTACTGACGATCCGATCAGCCGGCTTTTAGAAGAGCGGTGATCCCCAGTACGCGCGGGCGGACTCGCCGATGTCACGCGCGGCTGCGCTACGCGCATTTCGCATCCCGATTTTTGCTACCACCCGGCCTTCGAAAGTGTCGGCGTCCGAAGTTCGCTCGTGCGCAGTGGCGACATCGGCGGCGGCAGTCGGCGCGAACCTGGCAAAAGCCGATGCCACGACGATATTGGCGGCGAGAACGATCATCGTGAAAAGTTCCGTCATGGCACATCACTTGTTGGCGCTGATTTGCGCTCAGCCCTGGGCATCCCTTCGTTGTACGAAAGATAAGCCGATGGCCTGCCGGCACCATTAAATTGCCGTTCAGAAAACTAAATTTGATGTTATTCGCGCGGCTTAAGAGCGACTGCAGCCGCGATGGCGCTTATTGGACAGGGCAAGTCGGTTCAATGCGACGGGAATGCGATCTCCGCCATGCAACCCGGCCCGGCCGTAATCGTGAAGCGGAAGCCATGCAGTTTGACGATCGCAGCGACCATACTCAAGCCAAGGCCGAGGCCTTTGATGTTTTGACTTTTGTCTGAGCGATAAAAGCGCTGAGTCACGGCTTCTCGTTCGATCTCGGGGATCCCGGGGCCAGTGTCAATGACCCGGATGACGGTCTCGCCTTCCTGGTGAAGCAATGCGAGCTTCACCAATCCGCCTTCGGGTGTGAACTTCACGGCGTTGTCGACCAGATTGGCAACGGCCTCGAAAAGCAGATCGCGGTCGCCGCGCACGATCGGCCCGTCGGCGGCGTCGACTCGCAGGGTTACACCCTTGTTCTCCGCGATCGGATCGTAGAGATCGCCCGCTTCGCGAACCAGAGGAGCGAGTTGGACATCGCTAAAGCCTTCGCGCCGGCGGCTGTGCTCGATCTCCGTAATGCGCAGCAGCGCCATGATTGTGGCCAGCGATTGGTCGAGACCGGTGATCGCCTGATCGGCAACTTTGCGCATTTCCTCCAGTGTTGCGGCGTGCTCTCGGCCGCGCTCAAGACGTATCCGCACGCGGGTGAGTGGCGTGCGCAAGTCATGGGCGATGTTGTCGCCTACTACCTTCGCCTCCTGCAGGGCTTCCTCCAGCAGCGCCGCGCGCACCGCCGCGGTTATGGTGCTGGCCACGCCCCGGTAACCGAGGAAATTTCCTTTCGGATCAAATATGGGCTTGCCGCTGGCGGAAATATAGATTTCGGAACCGTCCTTGCTGGCGGCTTTGTACCTGAAGTCGCGAAATGGCCGGTGCGCATCGAGGTCCGCCATGTGAAGCCGCCACTTTTCTGGTTCCTCCTCGAGGTCGCGAGCGAAATCCCATCGCACTTTCCCTATCCGGCTGGTGGGCACGACGCCGATGGTGTTGAGTTGCTGCTCGGACACAAGGTGAGTGATGAAACGGTGGTCCGGGCCGGTCTCCCAGTACCAATCGGACGCCGAATCGGCGAAATCGCGGAATTGCTGTTCGCTCTCTCGAAGCGCATCTTCCGCACGCTTTCGCATGAGTGTTTGGGCCATCACTTCCCCGATGACTTTTAGCCGCGCGATGAGGTCGTCTGACCACTTCCGCGTCGAACGGAACGCGGCAAAGGTTATGCAGCCCACAATGCGGCCGCCGACACGGAGTGGGAGCCCGAGACTGGAGCGGATGCCAACACGGCGATGGTATGCGATTTGTTCGACTGCTTCCGGAGGAAGATCCTCGATCGACTGCACCCGCATAACTTTTCCCGCTCGGACCTGGCCGATATACCAACTTAGGAAGGCCGGTGCTGGGCCGAGCGGGTGTCGTTGCACCCCGGCACTGGCAACCGAACCTAAGATAGTGGCCCAGCCGTCGGCAGTAAATTCGAAGAAGTTGCTACGATCGAAACCGAGAAACTCCTGGAGCTGCGTTAGCGCGCTGTCGATTTCCGTTTCAACTTGGACGATGGAGATGTCGGCAAAACGGGCAGAGAGATCGGCAAGAAGACGTTCAAATGTTAGAAATTCTTCGAGCGACGCCTCAGTCTGCTTGCGCTCGGTGATGTCCCGGAGATGCATCACGGCGGCCTGCACACTGGGCTCCGAAAGCAAGTTGACAATCACATTCTCGACCCAGCGCAACGATCCGTCCTTGTGAAGTAGCAGACGCTCTCCTCTGACGACGGCGCCAGCTTGCTCCATGGATTGAGTCAATCGGCTGATCGATTCCTGACGATGATCCGGATGGACAAGATCGAACCCGCTGCGCCCAATGAGTTCCTCTGGAGCATATCCCAGCATCCTTTGGACGGAGGGACTGGCGTAAAGTAACGTTCCCTCGGCGCTACTCAGGAGCACGACATCATACGCGTGCTCGATTAGCGCACGGAAGCGTCTTTCGTTCGCCTGAACCGCGTGTTCTGCCAGCTGGCGCGCCTCCTCGGCCTTCCTCCGCTCGGCTCGTTCTCCAGCTTCGCGCAGCGCGCGCCGCACCGATGGCACCAGCCTCGATAGCACCCTCTGCCATTCCAGATTCCAACGCACCGGGTCTTGCCTCCCCCCTGACACGTATGGGCCCTTCCGAAAGGTCAGTCATTGTAGCACTTCTGTTCCAATTGTTTGCGGCAGCGAGCCAATGCGCAATGTCCGGGTAAGGTTTTCCATGATCCGCAGCGCGAGGCGCCCTCTTCAAATTTCAACTTTGTTCAACGCACTTGCGAGCAGACTATCTCCACCGTGCAGCCCGGCCCGGCTGCAATCGTGAAGCGAAAGCCGTGCAGCTTGACGATCGCAGCGACCAAGCTCAGGCCCAGGCCTAGTCCTTCGGTGTTGCGGCTCTTGTCGGAACGATAGAAGCGCTTGGCCACCGTTTCCCGTTCAGCCTCGGGGATGCCGGGGCCGGTGTCCTTCACCTGGATGACACTCTCGCCGTCGCGGCGCAGCAACGCCAGTGTCACACCTCCGCTTTCCGGGGTAAATTTCACAGCATTGTCGACCAGATTGGCGACGGCCTCGAAAAGCAGATCGCGGTCGCCGTGGACGGTCGCCTCGTCGGCAATTTCGACTTGAAGGGTCACGTGCTTGTCCTCGGCGATCGGCTCATAGAGGTCGCCCACCTCGCGCAGCAGCGGTGCGAGCTGAACCTGGCTGAAGCATTCGAGCCGGCGGTTATGCTCGATTTCGGCAATACGCAACAGCGCCGTGACGACGGCCAGAGATTGGTCGAGACCGCCAATCGACTGGTCAACAACCGTGCGCAATTCGTCAAGCGTCGTCGCGCGCGCGCGTCCGCGCTCGAGGCGTGCCCGCACGCGGGTGAGCGGTGTTCGCAAGTCATGGGCGATATCGTTGCCGACGCCGGCGATTTCATGGACGAGAGCTTCGATCTCGCCCAGCATCAGGTTGACGCTGGCAGCAAGTTGGTCGAATGGGTCATTACTTTTGCGGGTCGGCAAGCGCTCACGCAAATCGCCGGCTACGATGCTTTGGATTCGCCGGTTGACCTCCGAGAGCCGACGGCGGGACCGCAGGCTCAACACCAATCCGATTACGACTGCCAAGCCGAAGGCCGGCAGCAGGCTCAGCAGAAGGGCACGCCGGACAATGTTCGCAATCCCGGCGACCTCTTCAATGTTGCGGCCGATCGCAAGAATATTCCCGTCCGGCAGCGGCTCCGTCGCCAGCCGCACTTTCTCGGTCTCGCGTACTTGGTTGTCGACCCGAACCACCACAGCGTTCGCAGGGACGTCCGGCGTCAGGCCGCCGGGCAGGCTCTCCATGTTTCCCACGATGCGACGACCGTCGGCGCCGAACAGGCCCGCGATCCTGACGCGGCGGGGATCGTTGTCCAATCGCTCAGCAATGTGTGCCAGCCGCCGCTCCGGCGACTCGCCCGCGATGATATGCAGTTCGCCTGTGATCAGAGCATCGAACGAGGAGGTCAAGTAGGCGGCGGTCTGCCAATAGACGAAACCGAACAACACCAAGGTGCACAGGACAAATGCACCGGCGATGGCGAGCGTCGAGCGAAACGTGGTGGTACGCGCGAAATCAGGCAGGGGCACGGAGGATGAACCCGACGCCGCGCACATTGGTAATCATCGGCAGATCGTTCGGCTCGTCCACCTTGTGTCGCAGCCGACCCATGTGAACGTCAACGAGGTTGGTCTGGGGCACGAACTTGTAATTCCAGACCTCTTCCAGCAGCATGGCGCGCGTCAGCATCTGATCCTTGCGCCGCATCATGTATTCGAGCAGGCGAAATTCACGCGGTAGCAGTTCAATCGTCCGCTCGCCACGCTTGGCGGTGCGCTTGATGAGATCGAGTTCGAGCGGCCCGACCCGCAGTACCGTGTCCGGGCTTTCCGTAGGCCGGCGCAGGAGCGCCTCAATCCGGGCGACGAGTTCAACCGTCGCGAACGGCTTCGTCAAATAGTCGTCGCCTCCCGAGCGCAATCCGCGCACCCGCTCGTCCACCGCACCGAGCGCACTCAAGACCAGGACCGGCGTCCGAATTCCCTCGCCCCGCAGGGTTTCTATGATGGTGAGGCCGTCCATTCCCGGCAGCAGGCGATCGACGATCATGGCGTCCGCTCCGGTCGAACGCGCCTTAGCCAGTCCTTCAATGCCGTCCGCGGCCCAGCTCACGTCAAAACCGCGATCGCCAAGCTCCGCCGTGATCTCGTCCGCTGTTTCCTTATCATCCTCAATGAGGAGCAATCTGGGCATTGTCTCGTTCTCAGCTGCTGGCGCGGCAGTCTCGTTCGCGGCAGCGTTCGGAGTCCACAATCGTCGACCATCAGAATCGCCGTCGCTGCGCGAATTATTCTCCCTTCCATTATGCATCGACAACATAGCATTTTCCATCAGTTGACGACATCGACAAAGTTGCTACCCAAGATGCCGGTACTGCGTTGGAATCCGCTGTCGGCAGTTGCATGGCTGCGACTCGATGCCGTACCGCTTTCTGCACCTTCTCGAAAGCGCGCGCTTCGATTTGGCGGACGCGCTCGCGAGACACGCCGAACTCGTCGGCGAGCTCTTCCAGCGTGATCGGATCGTCGGCCAGCCGCCGCGCCTCGAAGATGCGGCGCTCGCGGTCGTTGAGCACCGTGAGCGCTTCGCCCAAGGCCTTGTGCCGGTTGTCCGACTGCTCGGATTCGGCAAGCCGGCTCTCCTGGCTGACGCTGTCGTCGACCAGCCAATCCATCCACTCGCCGGAATCGCCATCCTCGCGGATCGGCGCGTTGAGCGAAGCATCGCCGCCGAGCCGCCGGTTCATGTCGATGACGTCCTGCTCGGTGACGCCGAGGCGCTTGGCGATCAGCTTGACCTGGTCGGGCCGCATGTCGCCCTCGTCCAGCGCCGAGATGCGGCTCTTGGCCTTGCGCAGGTTGAAGAACAGCTTCTTCTGGTTCGCGGTGGTGCCCATCTTAACGAGCGACCACGAGCGCAGGATGTATTCCTGGATCGCCGCCTTGATCCACCACATCGCGTAGGTCGCGAGCCTAAAGCCCTTGTCGGGCTCAAAGCGCTTGACCGCCTGCATCAGCCCGACATTGCCTTCGGAGATGACTTCGGCGATCGGCAGGCCGTAGCCGCGATAGCCCATGGCGATCTTGGCCACGAGCCGCAAATGGCTGGTGACGAGCCGATGCGCAGAACTGTCGTCGGTGTGCTCGCGCCAGCGCTTGGCCAGCATGCACTCTTCCTGATGCTCCAGTATCGGGAACCGCCTGATTTCTTCAAGATACCGGCTAAGGCCAGTTTCACCCGATAAAATGGGCAATGCAGCAGACTGGGCCATGACCGCGTTTCTCCGTGTTGCCCGCGCATCCGAAGTGATTGCGCCGTTGCTACGTTGATAATGAGCCTGCTGCGATAGTGGCTCCATTAAATTGCGCGTTAGGCTATTAAATTCGCTGTTAGAATCCGACTTTTACCTAGGCGCCGTGATCGGAGCTGCCGTCGATGCCTGCGCGCCAGCGCAGCTGTATTCGCTCGATCGGATGAACATAATTTGATGTTTTTGATGGGCTGAGCCGATCCGATCGCGTCCGCTCGCTAATTTGTTTGGGTGAAATCGAATTTAGTTTTCTGAACCGCAATTTAGTGGTGCGGCGAAGCCGTAAGCCCATTTCCATCGTGCAGCCAGGTGCTGCACACCTCGAAAAGGTGCAGGCCAACACAATCCAGGAGAAGTGCTATGAAGAAGCTTATTGCGATTGTTGCTCTCACCGCCAGCGTCATGGCGGCGCCGGCTTTCGCTCAATCATTCGACAAGGACTTCGGCACGGGCAACGAGCAGTCGTTCAGCTACGGTTCGGATGGTTCCGAGCAGACCGGTAAGGTTGCCGGCCGGCAGAGCGGCGTCGACGCTTTCGCCATGGTTCCGGGGAATTCCTCGGCTGCCGATACGTACAGCTGGGGTACTTACTGACGTGATGAAGGAAAGCAGGGCGCGCTTCGGTGCGCCCTCTTTTCTTAAGCTATCCTCAATGCGACGCGGGCAATCAGTCCCACACCGTCGGCGGCTTTTCGATGGACATACATTTCGGTAGACGTATCAGCCGTTTGCGCCATTGCTGCATCGGCTGCATCTAATTTCCGACTCTCCGCAGCGCGGTCCTCAGGCCTTCAGCACTTTTTTCCAGCGCGCTCCGTTCCTGGGAAGACAGTTGCGGCTGCATCACTTCGAGCACTCCGGCATGGCCGACGACGCTCGGCAGCGACAGCGTGACGCCAAATTCACTTTGGAAGCTGCCGATCGGTATTGCCGCGCGCTCATCGCGCAGCACCATTTCGGCGATCCGCGCCGACACGATGCCGATTCCATACTGGCTGGCATCGTGACCCTCGATGATCGTGATATTGGCGTAACGGACGTCCTTCTCAAGTTGCGCACGAATGTCGTCGAGTTTTTCGCCGCGCTTTTTGCCGAGCTCCGTCACCGGCACGCCGGCGACGCGCGCTGTCGACCAGAGAAAGACCTGGGAGGTGCCGTGGTCGCCGATCACCTGCGCTTCCACGCTTTGGGGGTCGACGCCGAAATGTTTGCCGAGATGGACGCGAAAGCGCAGGCTGTCGAGATAGGTTCCCGTGCTCAATACGCGATCGTGCCCAGCTGCTTCGCGGGCAATGTCGGCCAGCGGATCGGGAGGATCGGTGACCGCTACCAGCACCGCGTTCGGGGCAGCGCGAACGATTTGCGGGACAATGTCGCGATAAATAGCAGCGTTCTTGTCGAGCAGCCTGAGCCGGCCTTGTGGATCGTTGCGGTCGGTGGCGCCTCCAGTCTTTTCGTTGACTCCCGACGTGATCAGAACCACGCCGGCCCCGGCAAGCGCATCATAATCGCCATCCTTGATGTCGACAGGCGGCGAAAGCGGAACGCCATAGCGGATGTCGGTCGCAACCGCTTCCGCCGTCCGCCGGGTACGATTCACCAGCACGATCTCACGCGCGCCGCCGCGCGCTACGGCTGCCAGCGCGATTGCGCATCCGACATTACCGGTACCGATGATGCCGAGTTTCATGCCCCTATCTCCGATCGGGTTGCCGGACCGTTGCTTCACGAAGTACGCGCTGGCGGGGCCATAAATTCCGGGCCAACCGGATCAGTGATGGTTTCGCGCAGGATCCGATTGATCTCGGCCTTGGTTGCGGTATCGAGCCGCCAGCCGGTCACCGCGTCGACGGGTTTCAGCTGGCCGGGATGCCGGGCGCCCCACAGCGCCGTGGTGATACCCTGATCGAGCATCCAGCGGACAGCGAGCTCAATGACGTGCTTGCCAAAGCGCCCCTGAGCGATCTGGTCGAGCCTTTGCACCGCCGAGAGATATTGGGCAAATCGGGGTTGCTGGAACTTTGGGTCGGTGCGCCGCAGATCGTCGCCGGTGAAAACCGTATCGGACCGCATTCTTCCGGATAGAAGACCGCGACACAGCGCGCCATAGCCGAACGTCGAGATGTTGTTCCTGCGGCAATAGGGCAAAAGGTCGGCCTCGATCTCACGCTCGAACAGATTATAGGGCGACTGCAGCACGTGCAGCGGCGCCACGTCGCGAAACTGCTCCATCTGCTCGACGGAAAAATTGCTGACGCCGATGGCGCGGATCTTCCCCTGTTTGAACAGCGTTTGCATTGCTGCTGCGGTTTCTTCGATCGGTACAAGAGGATCAGGCCAATGAACCTGATAGACGTCGATGTAATCGGTTCGAAGTCTCCGCAATGAGTCCTCGATCTCCTGCATGATGCGGCTGCGGCTTGCATTGCGAAATACTTTCCCGTCCTTCCATTCAAGTCCAACTTTCGTGGCAATCACCACATTGTCGCGCAGGTGACCCTCGGCTATCGCTTTGCCGACGATTTCTTCCGAGCGGCCAAAGCCGTAGACCGGGGCCGTGTCGATGACATTGATGCCGTGATCCAAGGCGGCGCGGATGGTGGAAACGGATTCGGCTTCATCAGTGCCGCCCCACATCCAGCCGCCGATCGCCCACGTACCGATCGCAACGCGCGACACAGTCAACGGCGGGCCGACAATAGTGGAATACTCCATATCGACTTCGAGAGTTTCGGCTTGATGAGCCATAACCTTACTCCTCCTTTGAGCTTTTGGTGCTACGTGGCTTTCCCCGCACGCGCGGAGCCCGCCGCCGGCCAATCCTTCAGTGCCGCGGCCTGCTGCGAGCCGGGAAGTCCCGCCTCTTCTGCGGCGATCAGTCCGAGTGCCGACCAATCAAGATCGGCGTAGCCGCGGTCGATACCGGTGAGCATTCGGTCTCGTACGACGTCGACCGACGGCATCGGGACGCCGATGCTGTCCGCCTCGGCAATCGCCAGGCGCACATCCTTGAGCGCCAGGGGCAGACGAAATCCGGCTGCGTAACGCTCTGCGACGATCTTCGCGCCATAAATCTTGTGCGCCCGCCCGCCGAACATCGTGCTGGTCATGATGTCGAAGAAGGGCGCGGGATCGAGTCCGCGTTTTCGCAACACCGCGACGATTTCGCCAAATGTCTCCAGCATCGTAGCCGTCATCATATTGCCGAGGAGCTTGATGAGGTTTGCCTGCGCCGGTTCGCCGTCGACCACGAACGTCTTTTGACCGAGACTGTCGAGGAGCGGCCGGCAGCGCTCGACATCTGCCGCCGCGCCGGCGGCGACGATGTACAGCTGGCGCGCCTTGGCGGCATCCGGATTTCCGAACACCGGCGCTGCGACGTAGCCTTGCTCGTTACTCGCATGCTCGCTCGCCAGCTCAGTCGACGCGGCCGTGCTGATCGTACTCATCGACAGATGCAAGGCGCCTGGCCGTAAGCCCTGAGCGAGGCCATCGAGACCGACCGCTTCGCGCCCGAACACGACTTCGCGAACCGCATCGTCGTTCGGCAGCATGCTGATCACGATCTCGCAGTCGAACAAATCGATGAAATTCGTTGTCGGCTCAAGACCCATTGCTGCGAGCTTGCCCGCTTGCTCGGGACGACGGATGTAAGCAATCACCTGGCGTCCGGCGGCGGCAAGGTTTGCGGCCATTGCCGTGCCCATCTGGCCAAGCCCGACAAAACCGACGCGAAAGCTGGTCTGCTCGTTTGACACTGGTTGCCTCCTTATTGCGCGCTCGTGCAATTTCCGTTGCATGACTCCGTCATCACCAGCGCTGCATTCCGCTAAAGAAAAGATAGCGCGTCGGCCGCGCGGAAATATTAAATTGCCGTTCACAAAGCTAAATTCGAATTTATAATGTGAAGGAGAGGTATGCGGTTGAGATTATCACCGATCCGACGACCACGAAAACTTCGTGGCTCGGTGGCGTGATGTTGCGCTGACCGGCAGCTTCATCCCCATTGCGGCGCCGATCTTGTCGATGGATACGTCGAACATTCATCCGCTCCCATCTCGCGAGCCTGAAGCTTTGGCACCTCTAGGCTTCCTCGGCTGGGAGCGGATGAAGGATCAATTGATGATGATCGGATGCTGACACCTTATGCAGGTTGGTTTAGGGTGTCTCGCCTGCCGCCGTCATGCACGCAACGTAACGGTCGGATGCAAACTTGATCCCATCAGTGCACTTCATAAGGGCCGCTTTCCTGTGTTCACTGAGTTGGGGGCCATGCCCTGTCAGGGGCGGTGGCGGGTTTACGTCTGGTTGAGCCAAGGCTTGCGATGCAAATGCGGAGACCGAGGCCCCGATCAGCAGCACAACAAGAGTCTTGTTTGTAACGCGCATGATTCATCTCCTTCGATGCGTTGGTTGCACTTTGTGATGTGCATCACGTTTACGAACGGAAATGAGCTAAGTCGATGGCCAGCCAAAACCACTAAATTGTCGTTTAGAAAACTAAATTCAAATTTATAGTGAGACGAAGTCGGCTCGGCTCTCCTTTGAGAAGACTAAATTCAATTTTTGCGAATAAATCGGACGAGCAATACAAGTGCGATAGCAAACGGACTCGTGCTTTGGATTTTAGCCAATCAAATTGCGGAGTTCCCGAAAAAGTCATTTTAATTGGTCCAAAAGGGCTTTTGCCGTCGTCAGATCGACGGTTCCAAATCCTTCGCTGAAATGTGCATAGACCGATCCCAACAGATCGCGCGCCTCCTCGATGCGACCCTGATCGCGCATCAGCCGGGCAAGGCTCGTGGCGCTGCGCAGCTCCCAGGAGAGCGCGCGTTGCCGGCGCGCCCAGTCGAGCGCCTGCCGGAAGAGACCTTCGGCCGCCGCTGCGGCTTCGGGTGCGCCCTGCAACAGAAAAAGCTCACCCTTGATGCGCAGCAGCTCGGCAGTTGGCCAGTGTTCTTCGCTCCGCTCGGAGCGGACTATCACCTCCTCGATCGCGGCAAGCCCGTCGGCGATTTGCCCGGCACGGCCCAAGGCTTCTGCCATAAGGAACGTAAAGAACCGCGGGATGGACCCGGCTGCGCCTGGTTCGTCGAAACCAGCGCGCAGGAGCCGTAATCCGGCGCTGAGATCGCCGCGCTGGATGAGGAGCGCTCCCTGATAGCTGTGGCCAAAGGCGTGCCAGCGCGCCAGCTCATGCCTTGCCGAATGGTCGACCAGCATTCCCACGTAATGTTCCGCCGCGGTCAGATCGCCCGTAATCAGCGCGATCGGGCATGCCGCCAGGGCGAGAGCGAGACCCAGCGAGATTGCGTGATCGGTCTCCCCAGCGTCCGCGACACTGATTTCGGCAGTCCGCATCGCCTGATCGGGCAATCCCTGCAGCCACATGATCCTGGCGAGGTAGGCCCGCGCCGCCGACAGCTGGTTGACCTCAAAGCGAACGATTTTCTGCTTCTGGGCAGCAACGAAATAGTGGACAAGCACATGCTCGAGATGGCGCCGCGCGCCGGGCAAATCGCCCAGGTAATACTGCGACGTACCGATCATTCGCTCGCCGGTCAGGCGATCGTTCGGGTCGGACCGCTCCGCCGCCAGAGCATAGAACCTTTGGGCCAGGGTCAGAGCGATGCGTTGCTGGCCGTCGTTGATAAGAAAGGACCACAGGCCCCAGAGCGAGCGCAATTGGTATTCTGCATCGCCAAGGCGCTCCGCAATCTCGAGGGCCTTTGTCCCAAAGGCGCCGACCTCAGCAACGGCACCTCCGGTATACAACCGCGATGCCGTAAGCGCAGCGTAGAGCTGCATCTCGCGGCGCTCGTCCCGCCCGTCCCCAGTTGCTACAGCGGCGAGGGCCTGCTCGACTCGGCTGCTACACTCTCCCATGAGTGATAAATGCGTCCACAAGGGGACTGCGGCGGCAGTCAGCGCCACGCCGATCGAGGCGTCACCCCCCGGCGAAAAGGCCCAGTCGAGCGCCGCGCGCAAATCGTCGATTCTCGGGACGAAGTCCGCCAGCCATGCGTCGGTTGGCAGCGTCTCCAGCTCCGCCTCGGCGTTTTCAAAAACATCCAGGTAGCGTCTGGCGTGGCGGCGCACCGCCGCGTCGAACTCGCCGGCTTGAGCGAGTTTCTCGAGCGCATAAGTTCGGGTCGTTTGCAGCAGCCGATAGCGTACCTTCGCGCCGCCACTGCCCGCGGTCACGAGCGATTTCGCGACCAGGCTCGCAACGCTATCAACGACCTTCGACGCCGGAATCTCGTCATCCGCCGCTATCGCAATCGCGGCCTGCAACGGGAAGCCGCCAACGAAGATTGCCAGGCGACGCAGCACCACACGCTCGGACTCGGTGAGCAGCTCATAGCTCCAATCAAGCGTCGCACGCAGTGTCTGATGACGCGGCATTGCCGTGCGATGGCCACCCGTGAGGAGCCGGAAACGGTCATCGAGCCGGGCCGCAAGGCCCTCAATCCCAAGGAACCCGACGCGAGCTGCCGCAAGCTCGATCGCCAGCGGGATGCCGTCGAGGCGACGACAAATTTCGGCCACCACGACCACCATGCGTGCGTCAGGCGAAAAAGATGGCGCGGCCGCGCGCGCCCGCTCGACAAACAGCCGAACGGCGCCGTAGCGAAGCGGATCCTCGCCATCCGAGCTACCTTCTGCCGGGACAGCGAGCGGCGGCACCGGGTAAACCCACTCGCCCTCTGCTCGGAGTGGCTCGCGGCTGGTGGCAATTACGCTTGCCGACGGGTTGACGCGCAACAACGACTCGGCCATTCGCGCCGCGGCGTCGACCACGTGCTCGCAATTGTCGAGCACCAACAGGAGCTTTTTCGAGCGGAGCGCGTTCGCGACAGATAGCGGCGATGCCGTGCCCGAAGCAAGTTCGAGTCCGAGCGCGGTAGCGACGGCGACCGGGACAAGCTCGGGATCGGACAGCGTGGCCAGCTCGATGGCCCACACCCCATCGGCAAATCTCGGCAGCAGGTGTCGCGCGGCCTCAAAGCCGAGCCGGGTCTTGCCGATGCCTCCGGCGCCGACCAGGGTGACAAGGCGATGAGAGGCGCTGAGGTCCAGGATATCGTGCAGCACGACGTCGCGGCCGATCAGCTCGGAAACCGGCTCCGGCAAGTTTGTCGGCGGGCGGGATGGCGTGGACGGCGGTTGCGCTGTCTCCGCAAATGCCGGCGCACTGGGCGCTGCCGAGACCGCACGGATCGTGCCAGTAAATTGATAGCCTCGTCCGGCGATTGTACGGATCAGATCACGGTCGGCGGCGAAGGCCCGGCGCAGCGCCGCGATCTGGGCATGAAGGGCATTCTCCTCGACAATCCGGTCCGGCCAGACTCGATTCATCAGGGCGTCTTTACTGACGACAGCCCCAGACGCTTCGATCAGCGCCATCAGAACGTCGAACGCGCGTCCGCCAAGCTCCAACGGCCGGTCCTCGACGAGAAGCTCACGGCGGTGAGGGAAAATACGAAAGCGACCAAATTCTATCGCAATTGGGCGATCGGCGGGATCCATCTGCCCCCCCACAGGATCGATAATGAGCAGTTGTACAGTCAATGAACGGAAAAAATCGACACTTTAATTTCAGGTATTTTCAGATTTTTTCATACGTCGGAGCGGAGCATTGACACGGAGAGATCGCGGACCAATCGCCAAGCCGCATACCTCTTGTTGCAATAAAAACGGGCTTTCCACCCGACGTTGTTATTGCCTGGACTGCCGCAGATGACAGCTCAGTGACATCTTCTGAGGATCTCCAATCCGCGGCACGTACGCGCGCTCGGCGTCGCGGAGCCTAAGTCGACGCGAAATCAGAAGAGCGGCTGAACCGTCCATCGGGTTCATCAATCCGTCTGGCGGCGGTCTTGCCTTCAAGCTCTCTGACGGAACGGCCGGCGGTTTCCGGAGCAAAAACGACGACCACAAGCAACGTGACCAAGCCTATGACCGCGATGAGCGTCATCGTGGTGCCGAGGCCGAACGCCTCGACCAAAACCGGAAAGATCGCAATCCATATGACGCCGCCAAACAGCTTGCCGCCGATCCCTTCGCAAGTCGCCTGGCCGATGGCCCTGATCCGCGTCGGGTACTGCTCCGCGTACCACATTTTGTATGACGGGGCAGAGCCGGACGCGGCGAACAGGAATAGGCAACCCCATCCCATCATCGCGATCGGGTCCGAAGACTGTCCGAAGAAATAGGCACCGACCAGTGCAACCAAGGCGAACAGCGCATAGGTCGGCTTGCGCCCGAGAAAATCTGACACCACGCCGTTGAGGAGCTTGCCTGGGATCTGTGAGCTGGTGACCATCAGCGAAAGGATCAAGGCATTCGAGAGACCGATCGATTTGGCCACGAATATCGAGGGGATGTAGTTCACCGACACATAGAACAAGGAGAAGGTGCTGAAGGCACCAATGGTCATTGCGAGCGTCCGCACGAGGTAGGGCGGCTGCCAGACTTCAAGCACGGTGCGCAAACCGACACGCTGGTGCTCGCCGCCGAGGGACGCTTCCAACTCACGCGTGACGACGGGTTCCGGTAGTGGCGCGCCGGTCAGCCGTTCGACCCGCTCCTCAATTTCGGCGACGATGCGCTCCGCCTCATCCGATCGGCCGGCGCGGCTCAGCCAACGTGGCGATTCCGGAAGGTATTTCCACAACACCCAGACATAGGTGATGGGCAAACCGGCGATCAGCAGGAATACGCGCCAGGCGATGTCGGGCGCGAAGTTCGGCAGCACGACAAGGCCGAGGAGCGGCACCGCGACGTAGCCGATCCCGAGCGACGCTTCCAAGACGCCCGCGAAGCCGGCTCGGGTACGCGACGACACCAGCTCCACGAGGAGCGCATACGGCATGATGAAGGTCGCTCCCATCCCGAGGCCTGAGAGGCTGCGCAATATCAGCAAGGTCCGGAAATCGGGTGCCAGTGCCGAGACCAGTGTCAGACCGGACAACCACAGCATGCCGCCGACCAGTACACGCTTGCGTCCGAATCGATCGGCCAGAAGACCGGCGGGGATCATGCCGATGGTGATACCAACCGTCGACGAGGCGGCGAGCATGCCGACCTGCGCCGCACTAAGATGCATCAGCGGTTTTAGAATCGGCAGGATGACCGACAGGCTGCCAATGTCGAAAGCCTCGACGATAAACGCGCCCGCGAGCAGCAACACGAAGGCACAAGTATAGCGAGTTGTCGGAAGCCGCTGCAGCCGCGCCGACAGGAGCAGCGACTCGCGAGTGGTCGTAGGCATCATTCACCTCCCCAGAACACCGTTTCGGGGCGCTCTATGCGCCAGCGGCGATAAGCTCAGCGCGACGCGGCGGCAAGGCGAAGCGCAAAATCGTATAGCGTTTCGAGGCAGCCGTACAGGGCGCGGAAGCTTCCGCTTCGATCTCCGGCGGTAGACCGGAACGAGACGCACGGCGCATTGCGAGAAGCGCAGCGGTCGCCAGAACAGCGGCTGGTTAAAATTGGTATCTAGGTCGCTGTCATCAATTCTGTAGAACTGCACCCAAACCCGGTATGACCATTTTACGAAAGGCAACCACGCGAAGGTCAATTTATATCGTTTCAGAACTTTTCATGCCGCGGCTGGGACATTTAGCAAAAACTTAGCAAGTATTAACCCGCGCAGAATGCATTATCCGTTAGGTCAAGATGCGCCGGAACATTCCTACTTGGACCCCGACAGGAGGAACGACCATGTATGAGAGCCAAATAAAACCGGCGCCCGCGTCATTGCACAGGAGAGCGGTCAACCTCTTGCCCGTGACCGGCTAGTTCGACGAAAACGGTTGCCACATGGCGAAGATTTGGATGCGATAGCAAATGCCGGGGTGAGACATGACGCAAACGATAGAGCATTCGATATCCGGTCGATCGCTTTCGGACGCACAGCTGCTGCTGCGCGAGTATTCACACCGGATCAACAATGAGTTTGCCTCGGCGATCGGTGTAATTTCAATAGCAGCTGCGCGCTCGCCGAATGATCAGGCAAAGGCCGCGCTTTCCGCCGTTCGGGATCAGCTTCAGAATTTCGCACAGGTGCACCATGCCCTGCAAATGCCGGCGCATAGCACCAGCATCGATGCGGGGGCGTATCTGAGAAGGATTTGCCAAGCGATCAGCCGCTCAAAGCTGGATGCCAGGGGCATCGAGCTATTGCTTATGGAGCGTCCGTTTCAGATGGATTCCGAACGCTGCTGGCGGCTGGGTCTGATCGTGTCTGAACTCATCACAAACGCGGTTCGCCACGCATTCCATAGCGGCGGCGGCGCGATTAGCATCGAACTGCTGCCGTCAGCCTCATTTGTCGAATGCCGGGTCGCCGATAACGGCTCGGGCGTCGCTAACGTAAATCACGGGCACGGTCTCAAGATCATCGGTGCGCTTGCTGAGAGTCTCGGCGGCAGCATCGATCAGCAGTTTGGACCAAGAGGTGCAACGTCGGTCTTGATTTTTCCGCTGAACCCCTAAGCCATGAACAAACGGCAAGGCGAGTGAAAAGCCTACCGCGGTCTATTCAGTAGCCCTCCGGTGAGGCCATTGCGGCCAACGAGGTGAATTCGGAGAAAGGGTTATGACAGAGGCAATCCAGAAACTCGGCGCCAGTGCGGAAACCGCGATGCAATTCCCAATTTTCCGCCAAAATGCTCAAATGTCACGCCCCTCAAGTTATGGGAGCCATCTAGCGCGGCTGATCACGCCAAGCCAGATTGCAGCATTCCGGCGTTCAGCTGCGCAGTGTCTTTGTGGAATCGTTGCGCTGGCATTGGTGACCTTCGTATGCCTCCGGCTCAAGGCGGAACTCGCGACGACGGCCTTTATTTTTCTGTCCGTCATTGTGCTGCTCTCCTTGATCGGCAGCTACTTAGCGTCGGCTTTTCTCATTCTCATGGCTGTTGCCGGCCTGGCTTACTTTTTTGCCACGCCAGTTTTCAGTTTAGCGATCGGCTTGCCGCAAGATATCGCACTGGTGATCGTCTTCTTACTAACCCCATTGACGGTGACGGGGTTGGTCAGACGCGCCCGAAACCTGACCGAAGCAGCCCTTCAAGCCGAAGCCGCCGCCAAGAAGGCAGAAAGGGAGCTTCGGCTCGCCATTAATACGATTCCTGCGCTGGTCTGGAGTGCTTTGCCTGATGGCTCTAGGGATTTCTTCAACCAGCGTTGGGAAGGAATCGGCCTCTCCATAGACGATCTACGAGGTTCCGAATGGATCAAGACGATTCATCCGGACGAGCGCGCAGCGGCGGCGGATAGGTGGCGCATCGCCGTGGAAACTGGAACTCCGTATGAGAGCATAACACGTGTCCGGCAAACGGACGGGGGATACCGCTGGTTCCTGGCGCGGGCGCAGCCGCTCCGCGACGAGTTAGGAAAGATTGTAAAATGGTACGGCATTCTGTCCGATATCGAAGACCAGAAGCGTGCCGAAGATGCGCTTCGCGAGAGCGAGCAGCGATTCCGTGATTTCACTGAGTCGGCTTCCGATTGGTACTGGGAGACCGGGCCGGACCACCGTTTCATCACCATACCCGAGCAGACCAACATCGTCGGCACCACGCCTACGCACCGGATAGGCACGGCGCGATGGGAGTTTGCTTGCGATCTTGAAGAGGAACCGGAAAAGTGGCGCCTTCATTTAGCGAACCTCGATGCGCACAAGCCATTCCGCGACTTTAGGTACAGAATGACCAGGGTGGACGGTTCGGAAGCCCATATTTCTACGAGCGGCAAGCCCCTATTCGATCCGGAAGGACGTTTCCTCGGTTACCGGGGCGTGGCGAGCCACATTACCGCGGCGGTGCGTGCGGCGATGCTGGAGGAAGCGCTGCAGGAGGCGAAGGTAGTAGGCGACAACATCGCCCATGACTTGCGCACGCCACTCACCCGCGTACGGATACGCCTTGAGCGCGGCCGAGAGCACGCCGCAACACTGGAGGAAATGCGCGAAGTTGCCGATCAGGCGATCGCCGGTCTCGACCAATCGTTGACCACGATCACGGCGCTGTTGCGCATTACCGAAATCGAGCATAGCCGCCGGCGCGAAGGGTTTAGCGAGGTCCAACTCGCCCCTCTTGTTCGCGAAGCGGGCGATGTCTACGAGCCGATCGCCGAGGACAAGGGTGTCATCTTTCGGGTCGAAACTCCCGATGGGGCGACCGTGCGCGGCGACCGCGATCTTCTTTTCGAGGCCGTTACCAATCTGGTCGACAACGCAGTGAAGTTTACCCCCGAAGGCGGAAGGGTGGATCTCGTCTTGCTTTACCAGGAAGGCGAGACCGTCATCCGGGTCGTTGACACCGGCCCCGGCATCCCCGAGATCGAACGAGAAACGGTGACCCAGCGCTTCTATCGCTCAGACCAAAGTAGAAACATCAAAGGTCTTGGCCTGGGCTTGAGCATGGTTGCCGCAATCATCAAATTGCATAGCTTTCGTTTTAGGATTTCAGCCGGCCCGGGTTGCACGGCGGAAATTGTCTGCCCGCACGTGGATTGACGGCTTCCGCGAAAGCGCAAGACAGCGGCCTGCCTATTCACACCGTGTGCGGCGATCGAGGCTGCCGGTGATATGGCGTCGTCGAGAGGCCGATCAGCAAAAAGACAATAGCGCCGGTCACGGCGGCGAAGCCGTGCAGCATGTGAATGTGCGTCGAGTCTGCAGCATAACCCGGCATAAACGTCGGCAAAGAGCCGCCAGGCAACAGGTAATACATCGCACCGACGATGACGCAAACAGCAGCCAGAAAAAAAGCGAGAATTTTCATTGGATGTTTGCTCCCGTCAGCAAGGATCTGCAGAACTCGACGTCTTGGTGGAAGCGCTATTGCCGATCGACGGCCCTGGGCGGCGTGGTCGCAAAATGGCCCGGGGCGTAGGCGTAGAGGTCGCCGCCATATCCATAGGGGGAGGGGTAGCCTGCAGCGGCTCGGCTCGCGGCGCTGCCTGTCGTATAGGCGCTCTGTGCCATTGCCGCCGCAGGCAGTGCGATGCTCGACGCCGCAATGGCGGCAATCAGAACGAGTTTGGCCTTGTTGATCATGGTCTTTCTCCTGAGTTTCGCTGCAGATAATGGCGTGACGCCATGCCGTTTCATGATTGGGAAATGGGTTCGATGCGGGAATCCTCAATTAAATAATTTTTTATCGCTTCGTTCATAACGACGGAGCGGGATGCCAAGCTTCGTATTAAATCGAATTGGGTTTTCCGAGCGGCAATTTAATGGTGCCGGAAGTCAGCCATCATTTTATTTGGTCTCGCACGGATGGTCCGTGCGCTCGACATCGTAGAAGGAGATAAACATGGGTGTTACAAACAAGCCCCTCGCTGCGCTGCTGATCGGGCTTTCGGTCGTGGCATTTGCATCGCAGGCCTCGGCCCAAGACCAGATCAGTGCGCACCCGGCTACGGCCATCGAAAAGTGTACTCAGGAGGCCAACGCCGCATATGGGCCCAGCGGCGATACGTCCATGCGCGGGTTCAATCACGACCTGTACGCGGCATGTATGGCTGAGCAAAACGAGGCTCCCTAGGCGATTGCACAGCGGGTCGGGCGATCTTATCGGGAAGTTCGTCTCGACTCACTTACCGCTGGTCGCGAGACATGAAGCCGTCTGTGAGCGTCTGCATGAAACTCACCAGCGCATCTTCTTCTGTGTCCGAGAGGCCGAGCTGCCCCACGCGCTTGGTGTTGATGTTGTCGGTCGATTCCGGTGCGGGCCAGCACGTCGTGCCTTCGCCTGGATCTTTGGGCTGACAGCGCGGTAGGGCGTCCCGCGTGTTGTAGAAATGGACGATCGATTTCAGGCTGGTGAAGTATCCATTGTGCCCATACGCCTTGACAAAGGAGGGGTAGGGCCGCTTGTCGACATTGCGCAGTGTCGGCACCTGAAAGCGGGCTTGGTTGCCCGGCGCGAACTTGATCCATTGCGCGTCGGCCACTGACGGCTGGCTCAGCGGATGGCCCTTGGTGAGGAAACTGCCAACACCGCTATCGACGAATGATGGTCCGGCCGGATTGGCGACGTAGCCCAGCGCGTCTGGTTTATTCTCGACGTAGTAGGGCAGCCGCGGATTGGCAGGGACGCCGATATTGCTGGCGGTGAAATCGGTGAATAATGGATCTTCACCGGGTCCGCCGTCACGATGACAGGCGTTGCATTGCGCCTTGCCGCGGAACAGGTCGTAGCCCTCCTGCTCCTGCGCCGTAAACTGTGCCCTGCCGGCGAGCACCGCGTCGTATTTCGAGGTAAAGCTCGTCACCTCGGCAGAGGCCTCATAGCTGGCGATTGCCTGCGCCATTTGATCGAAGGTCGCGCGCTGGCCCGACCGCGATCGGTCTGGCTGAGATGAACCGGTAGCGGATCGTTGGCCGCGGGCGGTCCCGGCCGGTTACAGACCTGCTCCACGTCGCTCGGCCAGGCGATCGCGAAGGCCTGTTGGCCCCAGACCTTTTCGAACAAAGCGCGATACGGCTGCTGCGAGGCGCGATAGACCGCACAGGCAATATCGGACAGGCCCATTTCCACCGGGTTAGTCGGCGGCCCCTCCGCCTGTTCGGCCGCCGGATTGCCCAGGCGGCGGCCGGTCGCGCGCATGTCCCAGAAATTGCCGCCGACGAGATCGCCCTGACCGGGATTGTAGTGCAGAACGGGCGCGAGCGGCGCATAAGCGTGCGTCTGCGGTTTGCGTTCGCTGTATCGCGTGCGCACCGAACCCGGATAGGAGCCTGTCGTCCGGTTCAGCTCCGACACCGGACCGGTAAAGCCCGTTTCCGGCATGTGGCAAAATGCACAAGCTTCATTGCGGTTCACAGAAAGCTGTTTGTCATACAGCATCACCTTGCCAAGCAGCTCGATTTGCTGGACCTGGTTATCGGGCGGCGCGGCCAGCCGCTCGCGCGTCTGCCCCTCGATGCGGTCGATTTCGGCCTCGACCTGCGCGATTTCCTCAAGCACTTGAGGCGTCAGCGTAGCAGCGGTCTGTTCCGCAGCCAGCACATCGCCAGGCAGCGTCGCAATGACGATGACAGTTCCGAACGCAACCTTCGTTATCAAGGCGCGACCCCCTCATTTGGGACCGATATTGCCCAGATGACTTCCAGAACTGCCGTGAGTATTCACGGTTTTGAATCAAAACAAAAGTGGTGGTCGAGTCAAAAGGGCTATTCGCCGCTCACGCCAGCTCGGAAGGCAATGAACTCGTCATTGGAGCGTAGCGCGCAAGCGACGCATCCGTCGATATGTCAGCGGGACCGCGACATTGATTGGATTGCGGATCCCGGACACGGCCTCTACCGCACTCAATTGGCGTGTCATCGGTACGATTAAAGGGATCTATGGTCCTGCCAAAGTTTCCACCGCCGTACGCCAGTTGGAGGCGAGTAAAACCTCCGAAGCGGACCATGTGTCTGGAATAGCGACCGTGGGCGGAGTGGCCGTAACCTTGGCGAAGGGCGTAATCGTAGAGGCCGCTGCCGTATTCATATGGGGACGGGTAGCCGGCGGCGGCTCTGCTCGCCGCCGTGTCCGACGTATAGGCGCTCTGTGCCTGTGCGGTCGCGGGCAGCACGATGCTCGACGCCGCAATAGCGGCAATCAGTATGAGCTTGATCTTGTTGATCATCGTCTTTCTCCTGAGTTTTGTACCAGACAAAGGCGCGACGCCATGCCGTTTGGACCAGGAGGTGGGTTCGATGCGGTGAACCTCAATTAAATATTTCTTTATCGCTACGTTCATGGAAGTTCATCGAAATCGCCCTTTCGTTTACGCCGACATGCGGGCCACGCCAGACCCTGTTCGCTTAAAATGGAATTTAGTTTTCTGAACGGCAATTTAATAGCGCCGGCAAGCCGGCTGCCTATTTTCAATCATGACACCTTCCGCAATGGTGGAGGCACCAATGTTTGGCAATTCGAGTCAGGGCGGCGTCGCGGAGCTATCATTCCTTTACCTGATGTTGGCGGCAACCTACTTCCGGCAGGCCAGCCGTGCGCGTCATCGCCATGTGCGCGACGCGTTGCGCGACCTCGGCCGCGAATATGTGAGCAACGCGCATCGCGTGGTCGTGGTGTACGCGTGTCCGGATCGCGGACCACATCACCTTACATCCAACACTCAACCATAGGACCCCGTCGTGGAAAGGATACTTCCGTTTCTCACTGCATTGTCGCGGCGGCGTTTTCTCGAAACCGCCGGCGCAGTGACTTTGGCCATGGCTTCGCGGCCGGCGGCAGCGGAGGCCGCGGCTGAACCCGTATCGATGCCCACCGAGAACGTTACGCTGACCGTCAATGGACGGCGCCACGCTCTCGATCTAGATCCTCGCACGACGTTGCTCGATGCGCTGCGCGAGCGTCTAGGGCTGACCGGTACGAAGAAGGGTTGTGACCAAGGGCAGTGCGGCGCTTGCACGGTGATCGTCAATGGACAGCGTATCAACAGCTGCCTGACGCTCGCTGTGATGCATACGGGCGATGAGATCACGACCATCGAGGGTTTGGAAGAAGACGGCAACCTGCACCCAATGCAGGCGGCATTTGTGCGCCATGATGGATTACAGTGCGGATATTGCACCCCCGGTCAGATCTGCTCGGCGGTCGCGCTGTTGGCCGAGCACAAGGCGGGCTGGCCAAGCTATGCGACGGCGGATGTCGCAACCGCGCCGGTTCTGACGGACGCGGAGATCGCGGAGCGCATGAGCGGCAATATTTGCCGGTGTTCCGCTTATGCCAACATTGTTTCCGCTATCCGTGAGGTGGCCGAGGGAGGACGCACATGAAGCCGTTCCACTACGAACGAGCCAGCAGCGTCGCGTCCGCCTGCGCATCGGCGACGGAGCCCACGACCAAGTTCATCGCCGGCGGCACCAACCTGCTCGATCTCATGAAACTGCAAATCGAGACGCCCACCCATCTCGTCGACATCGCTCCGCTGCCACTCGCTCAGATCGAAGAGACCGCGGAGGGCGGCCTGCGCATCGGCGCACGCGTTACGAATAGCGTCCTCGCCGCCGACATGCGGGTGCGCCGCCGCTATCCGGTGTTGTCGCAGGCGATCCTGGCGGGCGCGTCGACGCAGCTTCGCAACAAGGCCACGACCGGCGGCAATCTGCTTCAGCGCACGCGGTGCGCCTACTTTTATGACACGACGAAGCCTTGCAACAAGCGCATGCCGGGCTCCGGCTGCGCGGCGCTGGACGGCCTCAACCGCATGAACGCCGTGATCGGCGTGAGCAACGATTGCATCGCTGCACATGGCTCCGACATGGCGGTTGCGATGGCGGTGCTGGACGCTCGGGTCGAGACCGTCGCGGCTGACGGCGCGACCCGGACCATCCCAATCGACGCGCTGTATCGTGCGCCGGGCAACACGCCTCATATCGAGACGGTGCTGGCGCCAGGCGAGATGATCCAATCTGTGCTGCTGCCACCGCCGCCACCGGGTCGGCAGCTCTATCGCAAAGTGCGCGACCGCGCTTCCTACGCCTTCGCGTTGGTTTCGGTTGCGGCGGTCGTGGCGCGCGAAGGCGACCTGGTGAGCGCCGCGCGCGTCGCATTCGGAGGCATTTCCTACAAGCCCTGGCGATCCGCGGAGGCGGAGGCGGCGCTCGTCGGTGCGCCCGCGACACGTGCGTCCTTCGACGCTGCTGGGCGCGCTGCACTCAAGGATGCCCACGGCTACGGCTACAACGATTTCAAGATTCCACTCGCCCGCCGGACTCTGCGCGCCGTGCTGGCCGACGCGACCGGCGTCATCTGAGGAGAAGCGATCATGGCCGAAGTCAATCGCGCCGACCCGATTGGGCTTCCTCTCGACCGCGTCGACGGGCAACTGAAGGTGACTGGGAGAGCCACCTATGCCTTTGAATACGTAACGCAGGGCGGCGCCGCTTACGGCGTCATCGTTCCCTCGGCAATCGCCAAGGGGCGCGTCGTTGCCGTCGACGTCCGGGACGCACAGCGCGCGCCCGGAGTGCTGCTGGTGCTGACGAAGGACAATGCGCCCCGCCAAAGCCCCTGGGGCCCGGTCGATCTGCCGGACCGTTTTGCTCGCGCCGAGCCCGCGCTTGATACCGATGCGGTGCGTTATTTCGGCTTCCCGGTCGCATTCGTGGTCGCCGAAACATTCGAGCAAGCCACTGCCGCCGCCGCATTGGTTCATGTCCGATACGAGTCTTTGCCCGGCCAATACGACCTGCACGCGGCCGGCCCGACGGCCGAAGACCCAGGCCAAATAAGCGACGGCACGCCGGCCGACAATTCAGTCGGCGATTTCGAAGCTGCGTTCGCTGCTGCGCCGGCGAAGATCGAGGCGATCTACACCACACCTTATCAGCACCAGGCCCCGATGGAGCCGCACGCAACGATGGCCGCGTGGGACGGCCAAATGCTGACGGTCCATACGTCGGCGCAGCTGACGACAAGCCCACAGGAAGGCCTCGCCCGGACATTCAACATCCCCAAGGAGAACGTCCGCATCGTCACCCGTTACGTCGGCGGCGGCTTCGGCGGCAAGTTGCCGTTCTATGTCGACGCGACGCTCGCGGCGATCGGCGCCCGCATCGTTCGTCGACCTGTGAAAGTGGCGCTGACCCGCCCCCAACTTTTTCACATCACCACCCATCGCACCGCATCCGAGCAGCGCCTGCGGCTCGGCGCGGACCGCGACGGCCGGCTGACCGCCTATGGCCAGGATGCGCTGGTGCAATGCGCGCGCTTCGACAAGTACGTCGAGCCGGTGTGCGGAGCAGCACGCATGCTTTATGCCGCGCCCAACCGGCTCACGCGGCATCGCCTGGCGAAGCTTGATTTGCCGCGCTCGGATTCGATGCGCGCTCCAGGGGACGCGATCGGCATCTTGGCACTTGAATGCGCCATGGATGAACTGGCCGATACCCTGGGGCTGGATCCGGTTGAGCTTCGGCTGCGAAACGACACAGCGATCGATCCCGAACGGCATATCCCCTTCGCCTCGCGTCATCTCTCCGACGCGTTGCGCCAGGGCGCCGCTCGCTTTGGTTGGGACAAACGTGTTGCAAAGCCGGCCAGTGTCCGCGACGGGCGCTGGCTCATCGGACACGGTGTCGCGTCCGCCATCCGCGGTGACGTGCTTCGTAATGCGACCGCGCGTGCGCGCCTCGAGCGCGACGGCCGGCTGACCGTGGAGCTGGCGATGACTGATATCGGCACCGGCACTTACACAATTCTCACGCAGATTGCCGCCGAGGCGATGGAGCTGCCGGTCGACCGCGTCACGGTTCGCCTTGGCGATACCCGCTTTCCACCGACCGCCGGCTCTGGCGGCTCGTTTGGAGCGGCGACATCCGGCGCCGCGGTACTTGCCGCCTGTCGGAAACTGAAGGACGGCCTCGCCTCGGGGGTCACGGAAGCGGAGGGATCGGTCACCCCGGCCGAACTCGACAACGCCTACGCGCACGCCGGCTTCGGCGCGCATTTCGCCGAAGTGGCGGTGCATCAGGACACCGGTGAAGTGCGTGTTCGACGCATGCTCGGTGTGTTCGCGGCCGGTCGCATCCTCAATGCGAAAACGGCGCGCTCGCAGATGATCGGCGGCATGACGTGGGGCATCGGATCGGCGCTGATCGAGGAGAACTACGTTGACCCGCGTTATGGGTCGTTCGTCGCCCAGGATCTGGCGAGCTACCACGTCGCGGTGAACGCCGACGTCGGCGCGTTGGACGTCGTGTTTCTGGACGAGGCCGATCCGCATGGCAGCCCATTGGGCAGCAAGGGCCTCGGCGAGCTCGGCATCTGCGGCGCGGGCGCCGCGGTCATCAATGCCATCCATAACGCCACCGGCGCCCGTATCCGCGATATCCCCGCCACGCCGGACAAGCTGTTGGCTACGCTTGAAACGCTTGACGCTTAGCTAGTGAGGGCTTTGTTATGAGCAAGTATTCCCCCATTCGCATCGTCCGGCCCGACCAATTCGACCCCGGAACGGCCCAGACGCCGGGCTCCGAGCGTCGTGCCGCCATCGCGGCCGACAATGGTATCGCAACCAAACTTTGGGGCCGGATATTTACCGTCGAGCCCGGGGCCAAAACCGGCATCCATCATCACGGCAAGCAGGAGACGCTCGCCTACGTGCTCGAGGGCGATTGCGCGGTCCGTTGGGGAGAGCGCGGTGAGTTTTCCGCAGCCGCGCACGCCGGCGACTTTATCCACGTTCCGGCGTGGTTGCCGCACATGGAAATCAATCCTTCGGAAGATCACCGCTTCGTCTGGGTCGTTGTGCGAAGCACCGCGCAACCGATCGTGATCAATCTCCCCGATGACTATTGGAAGTGAATCCTTGACGCGTGAACCCGTAACCCAACCCACCAGGAGGAGTAGTCCGATGAAAGTCTCCGACCTCAAGACCCGCCAAGCCGCCCCCCTGCTGACCCCGACAGACCTCGGCCCGACCGCGACGCGCGACGTCGCGGCGGCGTTGAATCTCCTGCTTGCAGACGCTTTCGCGCTCTACATCAAAACCAAGAACTTCCACTGGCACATGTCTGGCCCGCACTTCCGCGATTACCATCTGCTGTTGGATGAGCAGGGCGATCAGATCTTCGCGATGACCGATCCACTTGCCGAACGCGTCCGCAAGCTCGGCGGTATGACGTTGCGCTCGATCGGCCAAATCGCGCGGATGCAGCGCGTGTCGGACAACGACGCTGAATATGTCACGGCGCAAGACATGCTGGCAGAGTTGCGTGACGACAATAAACAGTTGGTGGCCGCCATGCGCGAAGCTCACGAGGTCTGCGACGAGAATCGAGATGTGGCGAGCGCAAGTCTGATCGAAGTATGGATCGACGAGACCGAGCGGCGCACCTGGTTCCTTTTCGAGGCCACCCGACGCAGCAACGAACCAAGTTGAAACCTGACAAAGATCATTGCCGTATCGCAGAAATAGCTCGCCCAGGGCTCGTCGATTTGAGGGGCGGAGAGACGCAAATGCTTGCACTGGTCAATACACCCAACGGCAAAGCGCCAGTCGAGCTGCGGCAAGTGCCGGAGCCGGAACCGGGCCGCCACGACGCGCTGGTCGCAGTGCAGGCGTTTTCGCTCAATCGCGGCGAGTTACGATCGTTCCGCAATAACGAGGAGGGTTGGATCCCCGGCCAGGACATCAGCGGCATTGTGCTACGGCCAGCGGCGGACGGGAGCGGTCCGCCGGCTGGCGCACATATTGTCGCGTTGATGGACGAGTTCGGCTGGGCGGAACGCGCCGCGGTGCCGACGCAACGCATCGCCGTGCTGCCCGATACTGTCAGCTTTGCGGCTGCGGCCGCGCTGCCGGTCGCCGGCCTGACCGCGTTGCGCACGTTGCGACACGGTGCACTGCTGCTCGGCAAGCGCGTGCTGATCACAGGCGCGGCCGGCGGGGTCGGTCATCTCGCGGTGCAGCTCGCCGCACGCGCCGGCGCTCACGTCACCGCCGTAGCGGGACGGCCGGAACGCGCGGCGGGGCTGCGCGAATTGGGAGCGACCGACGTGGTGGTCGGCATCGAGCAAGCCCAAGGACGGTTCGGGCTGATCCTCGAATCCGCCGGTGGCGCGTCGCTGGCGACGGCGTTGCGCGCGGTGGACGCCAATGGGGTGGTGGTGGTGTTCGGCAATTCCTCAGGCGAGACGACAAGCATCAGCTTTGCTGATTTCCGCGATGGGCAAAATGCGCGCTTGCAGAGTTTCTTCTCATTCACTTCGGGACCGGAGGAGCAGTTTGCGCCGGATCTTGCATTGCTGGTGTCGCTGGTCGCGGACAAGTCGCTGACGCCGCAGACCGGGCCAGAGCGCAACTGGCGCGACATCGCGCGGGTCGCCGACGAGTTGCGCGACCGGCGTGTCGGCGGGAAGGCGGTGTTTCGTGTGGAGCCGTAAGCGAGGTCAGGTGGGATAGGCAAGCTCACCGATGCCTGTTCGATCGCCAAAAGTGGTCAGCGCGGAATTAGGAAAGGAGTACGGGGGAATCACAAGATGGGTCTTCAAAAGCAGATATTGCTGTGCCTCGGCCTCCTTGTCTTGTTCGGAGCCTTTGGCCAAGTGCTGGCGCAGAGCGGCGCGCCAAAGTTCGAGGTGGATCCCACCTGGCCGAAACCTTTGCCCGAGAATTGGGTCACCGGCCAAGTAAGCGGTGTCTGCGTGGACAATCAGGATCACGTGTTTATCGTCAATCGGAACAACATAACGGCAAAGGAGGCTGAAGTCTCCCGGCAGGCCCCGCCGTTCATCGAGTTCGATGCCGACGGCAAAGTTGTGAACGGCTTCGGCGACTGGGAAACGGCGCCGAACACGACTCACGGGTGCATAATCGACCATGAAAACAATTTCTGGACTGCCGGCAACGGCGACGGAATCATTCAGAAATACAGCCACGACGGCAAGCTGATGATGCAAATCGGCAAGCGGGGCGTTGTCGACAGCTCCGACGGCACACTCAAAGGACGGGCCATGAACTCCAGCCACACGCAGTTCTATATGCCTGCCGATATCGCCGTCGATCCCGAAAATGGCGATGTTTACGTCGCCGACGGATATGGCAACAGTCGTATCGCTGTTTTCAACCGGGCGGGAGAATTCCTCAGGCAGTGGGGGCATCAGGGCACAAAAGAGGAGGCGGATGCGGGTGTTGGTGGTGCATTTATGCGGGTGGTGCACTGCGTAGCCGTTGGGAACGACGGACTCGTGTATGTTTGTGACCGGCAGAGCGATCGCATCCAAGTATTCGATAAAATGGGACACTTTAAAAAGAATATCTGGATTAAAAGAGGACGCAGCCTTCCCGATAATTGGGGAACCACTTGGTGGATCGGATTTTCTCCGGACCGCGAACAGCGGTACCTGTATGTGGCCGATGGTGGCGACGAACAGGTGAAGATTCTCGATCGTGCCAGTGGCGAAGTTCTCTCAAGCTTCGGTCGCCCAGGCCATCAGATCGGCGAATTTACCCATGCCCACACACTGGCCGTCGATTCCAAAGGCAACGTTTACGTGGCTGAGACCGACTGGGGCCGAAGGGTACAGAGATTTAAGCCGGTAGATTAGAGAAACCTTTTATCACTTCGTTCATGGGGTCATTGAAATCGCCCTTTCTTTCACGCCGACATTCGGATCACGCCAAACCTCCTCGCATAAAATCGAATTTAGTTTTCTGAACGGCAATTTAATAGCGCCAGCGAGCCATCTGTCTACCTTTAAACACGAACATTAACCCGACCTAGAGGAGATTTAACCATGAGCGTAACAAAACTTCTCGTGACAATAGGGCTGCTGTTGAGCGCAAGCTCGGTTGCTTTGGCGCAAGAGCGGCAATGTTTCGGCGATCGTCCCTATTACGGTTCTGAAAGCGCCGGATGGCTCGACTCCAATTATCATCCCGGCATCGACTGCGACATCGGACCGCCCGCCAGTGCGCATGTCCGCGGACATGGCCGGCCTGGCCACTGATAGCCGGCGGCGATCGATGGTAGCTGGTAGAATTATCCATAGGCGTTATGGCCGCGACGCTTGAGGTCCTAAAGCGTGCGAGGATGAGTGACATGAATATCGTCGAGATTCCGCCGTTCACCGAACGATACATCTTGGCGCGCCAGCCAACCGGCGCACTGCGAGCAGTCACCAAGGGTGGGATGAAAATGTCGCCGAAAAATTTCATGCGGTCAACGATCATGGCGGTGGGAATTCTTGGCGCCGCACTCGCCGGTGAATGGCCCACGCCAGGGACGGCAGAAGAGTCTTATCCGTGGTGTACCCAGGGCAGCCTCTTGCACTGCTATTACATGACGCGCGAGCAATGCGAACAGACCGTGGATTACCACGGTTTTTGTGTGCCTAATCCCGATCTGTCGCCGCGGAAACAGTGAACCCGTGCAACAATTCTCTTCGCCGCTTTAGCGGACAAACAAAAGGTAATTTTATGCGCCTGCCTCTCATCACACCGACTGAACTCACGCCTGAACAGCGAGGGCTCTATGAGGACATGCGCAAAGGCATTTCCAGCAACTTTAATGCGTTCAAGGCTGTGCGGGAGGACGGCGCCCTGATGGGCCCGTGGAATCCCTGGTTGCACGAGCCCGGAATCGGCAAGGCCATTTGGGACCTGACGTTGGCAATGACTGCGAACGCGACATTACCCGACAACGTTCGCCAGATCGTCATCCTTGTTGTGGGCGCACGTTTCGACGCGGCTTATGAGATCTACGCCCATATCGCGGTCGCGGAGCATGAGGCGATGCGTCCCGCGCGTTTAGCTACGCTGGTTGCCGATCTAAAGCCCAACGACTTGTCGGAGGATGAAAGTGTCGCCTTTGATGTCGCCTATAAGCTCGTTCGTGGGGGAACATTGCCTGAGGCCCTTTACCGTCTTGCGGTCGACACCTTCGGTCAGCACGGTACGAATGAGATGATCTATCTTGTCGGCCTCTATTGCCTGGTGTCGACGACACTTAACGGCTTCAACGTGCCAGTTCCAGAGCGGGAATAAAATGCTTCGAGAAATTAAATTACGGAAATAATGGCGAATACCCTTCCAGCAACGTGGTTGTGAACCGGCCGCGTTAGCCCGCTCGCGCCGCTATTGCGTGGACTCGGATGGCCGCCGACCATATGCCCGCCCGGATAAAATCGAATTTAGTTTTCTAAATGGCAATTTAATAGTGCCGGCAAGGCCGCTGTTTATCTTTAGTTCTGACACCTTCCCAATGCTGGAGGAGCACATGTCCGGCGAAGCGACTCAGTTGTTACTTTTCTTGGCAATCGTTGGCCTCACGGTGGTGTCGACAATCGATCTTGCCATGCAGCCCGTCAAACAAGAGCGAGACATCGATAAGAAACATTGACGAGTTTGACTGCTGTAATAAGATTGAATGGATGCGGTGATCCATGACCGACACGAGGAGCCTTGCGAAACTCGACGTCAATCGTGACCTCGCGCTCAGCGACGCGGCGCTGGTGCCGGTTGCGTTCCGGGAGCCGTTGTCGCGCAGGACCATACCGCACCACGTCACCAGGAGCTTGGTCCTGACGGCCTGCATTGCGGTGCTGCTGATCGCCGCCGCGGTCTCATATGGAAGCTATTACTGGGTGGTCGGCCGTTTCCTGGAATCGACCGACGACGCCTACATGCAGGCCGATTCCACGATCATCGCCCCCAAAGTATCGGGCTACTTGAGCCAGGTGCTGGTCGAAGACAATCAGCCGGTAAAGGCCGCCCAGCCGCTCGCCAAGATCGATGACCGCGACTATGTCGCCTCCCTCGACCAGGCCAAGGCCGACGTGGCAACTGCGCAGGCCGATATTGAAACCATCACGGCTACCCTGGCGCAGCAGCAGGCCATCATCGCGCAAGCCCGCGCCGCCGTTGCGGTCGATCAGGCCAATCTGACCTACGCAGAGCAGGAGAACACGCGCTACAGCGGCCTCGCCAAAATCGGCGGCGCCAGCGTGGAATTGGCGCAGCAGGCCGAATCGAAGCGCGACACCGCGCAAGCCACGCTGACGCGCGACGCGGCCGCGGTCACGGCCGCCGAGCAACAGGTCGGCGTGCTGCAGGCGGAGCTCGCCAAGGCCGAGGCGACCTTGCAGCATAACGAGGCCGTGCAGGAGCAGGCGCAGTTGAATCTCGGCTATACCAATATCATCGCGCCGATTGACGGTGTTGTCGGTGCCCGCAGCTTGCGTGTCGGTGAGTACGTGCAGGCCGGCACCCAGCTCATGGCGGTGGTGCCGCTCGCTGCGGTCTATGTAGTCGCGAATTTCGAGGAAACTCAGCTTGCCAACATCCGCAAGGGCGCGCCGGTCAGAATCGTGGTCGATACCTATTCGAAGGCAGCCGTCAAAGGCCACGTTGACAGCATTGCGCCTGCCAGCGGCGAGGAATTTGCTCTGCTGCCGCCCGACAATGCCACTGGAAACTTCACCAAGATCGTGCAGCGCATCCCGGTAAAAATCGCCATCGATCCGAACGATCCGCTCCGCGGCGAACTGCGGCCCGGCATGTCCGTTACCGCGACCGTCGATACCAAGATGCCGGCACCAGCCACCCGCCCGTCCGCGGCGGTCCACTGAGAGCGCGGGCGCCAAGGCATGCATCATGGCCCTGTCGGATGCAATTGCGAGCCCACGCGACTCAGCTGATCGGGCCAGCTTCACGACCTGGGCAATGGTGCTCGGCGCGCTGCTCGGCGCCTTCATGGCGGTGCTGAACATCCAGATCACCAATGCATCGCTGCTCTATATCGAAGGCGGCATCGGGACCGGGGTCGACAACGGCGCCTGGATCTCGACCGCCTATCTCATCGGCGAGATCATTGTCATTCCGCTGTGCGACTATCTCAGCCGCGTTTTCTCATTCCGGCGCTATCTCATCGCCAACACTGTTTTGTTCTTGACATTTTCCGTGGCCTGCGCTTTTGCGCACAACCTTGGCCAGATGATCGTTCTGCGCGCGCTGCAAGGGTTCACCGGCGGCGTGCTGATCCCCATGGCTTTCACGCTGGTGCTGACCAAGTTGCCGAAGGCGCAGCAGCCGATCGGCCTGGCGCTGTACGCGCTCACCGCGACTTTCGCGCCCGCGATCGGACCGACCATCGGCGGCTATCTGACCGAGACCTATGGCTGGCAATACATCTTCTTCGTCAATCTGGTTCCCGGCATCGGCATGGTCGCAATCCTATGGCTGACGCTCGAGCGCGAGCCGATGCGGCTTTCTCTTCTTGCGCACGGTGACTGGTTTGGCATCGGCGCCATGGCCATCGGGCTCACGGCCCTGCAGACCGTGCTCGACGAGGGCAACAAGGACGACTGGTTCGACTCCGTCTTGATCGTGCGGCTCTCCCTGATCGCCGCCGTCTTTTTGTCGCTGTTCATTTGGATCGAGCTCACGTCGGCCAACCCGGCCGTCAATCTCAGGCTCTTGGGCCGGCGCAATTTCGGCTTCGGCACGCTCACAAACGTCATCGTCGGCTTCGCGCTCTACGGCACCGTCTATATCCTGCCGCAATATCTCGGCCAAGTATTCGGCTACAACGCCGAGCAGATCGGCTTTGTGTTGGCTTGGACTGGCCTGCCGCAGCTTCTGATCATTCCGTTCGTGCCTTGGCTGATGGCGCGAATCGATGCGCGGCTCATGGTGATGTGCGGGCTTGGCATATTCGCGGTCAGCTGCTTCATGAACGCCTATATGTCGCCGGACTATGCCGGCGATCAATTATGGATTCCGAATATCGTGCGATCGATCGGTCAGGCGGTGGTGCTTACGCCGTTGACCAGCATCGCCATGGTCGGTATCGCCCGGGAGGAGTCCGGAGCCGCGTCCGGCGTGTTCAACATGCTGCGCAATCTCGGCGGCGCCTTCGGGACCGCTTTGCTGGCGACTATCGCAACCAAGCGCGAGCAATTTCATTCCAACGTTATCGGCAGTGACGTGACGCTATTTCGGGACAGCGTCCGGGAGCGGCTGAACCAGCTCACTGCCTATTTCATGAGCCACGGCATTAGTGATGCCGCCACGGCGCAGCGCAAGGCCATCGTTGCGCTCGGCAACATCGTGCGCGAGCAAGCCATGATCATGGGCTATTCCGACACCTTCGCGGTGCTCGGCGTATTGCTGCTGCTGGCTGCCGGGTTGCTGCTGTTCACGCGGCGCGGCCAGGCAAGCGGCGCCGTGGCGCACTGAAATCAGGTATTCTGAACAACAATTTAATGGCGGCGACCGGTTGGCTGCTTATTTCCAAGTGTAGCCAATAGGCTCAACGGAGATGACAAATGCGTAAGAGCCGATCCGGAAACTTCTTGAATCCGATGAATCGGATGTGATTCCTTATGAGGCGCTTGATTCTCTGGAGAGCGCCCGATGTGGACCGATGAACACCGCCTGGCCGCGGATCGAAGCG
>Ga0181518_10000288_pt1 | contig 58793 bp, 54 predicted proteins | sample PEATcosm2014_Bin_28_FD_119751 | JGI IMG/M metagenome (GOLD analysis project Ga0181518, IMG submission 119751) | Peatland microbial communities from MTU Mesocosm Facility, Houghton, MI, USA - PEATcosm2014_Bin01_60_metaG | ecosystem: Environmental > Terrestrial > Soil > Wetlands > Peat | place...
GGAAAAGTGGAAATCCAAAACCAGGATTCCCACTTTCCCACCGCCCCGATCAGCCTGCGGCGCGAGGAAGAAAGCATTTCAAAAAAATCCAAAGCCGTTTACACAAAACACTTGACACCGCCGACGGACGCTACCTTGCCATACACACGGTCGACTTTAGCAGCAACGTCTGGATGCTCGAAGGCTTCTGACCAGCAGGCGATGGCTGGCCAAAAAATCCCGCTTGGTGAGGCCGCATGACTGCCTGATCCGGCGTTTCACCTTCACGTCACAAATCAGGGCGAAATACGAGCTCCCGGCGGTACCGGATAAAGAGCTGGCGAGAAACCCCATCTCACCCAAAAGCAAACGACCGCCGCCGGATTATCCGCCCCACTGTGATTTGGAAACCGCCCACCTCAAGCCCTTTCATCCCCCAGGGTGTGCCAAAACGCGGATCGTGCGTCGGCCAATCACCCCACTCCCCACAAAACCTCTCCTTACCCGTCAACCAGTTGCCGCCACCGATCTCAGATTGCCCCCGCCCGTCGTGCTCTCCTAAAGGTAAGGAGTGCAACATGTTCCCCCAATCCCATCCCGACCCCGGCCCCGGCACCTCGCACCCAAATGCGCAAGAGTGCCCAACCAGGCCACCCAAATCCCACCAAAACCAAAAATTTACCAAACAAAGCCGAAATATGAGGGTAGTGCTATACCCTCAAATAGGGGTAGATTTACCTATTGACATCCTAAAGGAAAAGCTCCATACTCCTCTTGGATGTCTACACGAAACTCAAAGCCCGATGTCCTCCAAGGCACTCTCGACCTGATGGTCCTGCGTACCCTCGAAACCATGGGCCCCCAGCATGGCTTTGGACTCGCCAAGCGCATCCAACAGATCTCCGATGGCGCTCTCGATCTCAACCAGGGCACCCTCTACCCCGCCCTGCTGCGCCTCGAACAGCGCGGCTGGATTCAATCCCGCTGGGGCGCCTCCGACAAAAATCGGCGGGCGAAATTCTACGAGCTCACCGACGCCGGCCGCAAACAAATCGGCCACGAAACGGACGACTGGGTCCGCACCGTCGCCCTCATGCAGCGGTTCCTCCGCCCCGCCGAAAAGGAAAGCTGATGCGCATTCTCTGGAATCGCTTCAAGGCCCTGTTCTTGAACCGGCGCCTCGAAGGCGAGTTGGATGAAGAGGTCCAAGTGCATCTCGCGATGCGCGCCGACGAGCTGCGCCAGCAAGGCATGGACCCCCAAGCCGCGCAACAGGCGGCTCGCCGCGAGTTCGGCGGCGTCGACCAGATGAAGGAAGCTTACCGCGACCGCCGCGGCATTCCGCCGCTCGAAATCCTGGCGAAGGATATCCGCTACGGCCTCCGCGGCCTGCGCCGCAACCCCGCTTTCACGCTTGCGGCTGTGCTCTCCCTGGCCCTCGGTATCGGCGCCAATACCGCCATCTTTTCCTTCGTCAACACCCTGATGCTCCGTATGCTGCCCGTCGAAAAGCCCGACCAACTGGTGTCTCTCTATAAGACCGGCGGTTGGGGCCGGGGATATGCCTCCTATCCGCTCTACCTGGAATTCCGCAAGCATACGGACTTGTTCGCCGGTGTGTTCGCGCGCAGCGGCGCCGACAAAGTGCGCTTCGACCCCGGCCACAGCAATCGCGCTGAGTTCGTCCAGCGCGAGTTTGTCACCGGCAACTACTTCGAGGTCCTCGGAGTCCAGCCCGTCTTGGGCCGCGTGTTTACCGGCGATGACAACCGCACGCCGCAAGCCCACCCGCTCGTGGTCCTGAGCTACGATTTCTGGCGCAGCCGTCTGGGCCTCGACCCCGCGGTGCTCGGACGCGTGCTCCTGGTCGACGAACAACCCCTCACCGTCATCGGTGTCGCCGCACCCGCGTTTCATGGCGTGGAAGTGGAACATCGCGCCGATCTGTGGGTCCCAGCCATGATGTATCGCGGCCAGATCATGGAGCCCGGCATGCATTGGATCTGGATCATGGCGCGGCGTAGACCGGAAATCCCCCGCGCCCGCTTGCAGGCCGCGGTCAGCACCATCATGCAGCAGTACCTCGCCGGCGTTTATGGCGGCAATCCCAACGCCGCATTCCGCCGGTTTGCCATGGAGCAAAAAGTCGAGGTGCGCGACGCCGGCGTGGGCATCTCGGAACTGCGCGATGCGTTCGGTAAGCCCCTCAGGATCCTGATGGCTGCCGTCGCCCTGGTGCTGTTGATCGCCTGCGCCAATGTCGCCAACCTGCTGGTCGCGCGCGGCTCCGCGCGGCGCAGGGAAATCGCTCTGCGCTTCTCGCTAGGCGCCTCCCGCGGCCGCATCGTCCGCCAATGGCTGATCGAAAGCCTACTCCTCGCCCTGATCGGCAGCATCCTCGGTCTCTTGTTCGCCATGCGGGGCGAACGCTATATGCTCTTGTTCTTACCCGCGGGTTCCAGCGACGAATTCCATGTCGCGCCGGACGCCGCCGTGCTCGCTTTCACCGCGGGCATATCCGTTCTCTCCGCCCTGCTGTTCGGCCTGGCACCCGCATGGCGCGCCACCGCCCTCGATCCCGCCGCCACGCTCAAGGAAGGCGGAACGCCCTCGGCGGGTCGCGGCCCGAGGGCGGGCCTACGCCAGGCGCTGGTGGTGGTGCAGGTGGCCTTCTCCGTAGTGCTCGTAGTGGCGGCCGGCTTATTCGCGCATAGTCTGCGGGACCTGCACTCCATTAACGCCGGATTCGCCTATCAAAACGTCGTCACTTTCTCGCTCGACTATCCGCGCGCCTGGGAGGCTGCGGACAAGGACCGTCTGCGCGAAAGACTCTCTACTCGCATGGCGTCTCTGCCCGGCGTGGCGTCGCTCAGTTACGGATTTCCGGGGCCCTACCTGAGCGGTAACTGGTCGAGCGGCATCCGTGTCCCCGGCTCCGCCCGCACAGCCAAGGAAGGCGTCGAAGTCGCCGAACAAGGCGTGGGGCCGGCTTACTTCGCGACCATCGGCAGCCGTCCCCTGCGCGGCCGCGAGTTCGACGAAAGTGACATGCGCGCTACTCGCAAAATCGCCGTCGTGAACGAGTCATTCGTCCGCGAGTTCCTTCCCGGCGTGCCTGACCCCGTGGGCCGCGTGCTGAGTTTCGACGACTCCAAACCCGAAGGAGGCGAGCCCACCTACATCGTCGGCCTGGTGCGCGACATTTTGCACAATGGACTTCGTAGCCGGGCGGAGTCCACCGTCTATGTGCCCTTTACCCAGGGCAAGCAAGGCCCCCTCGCCTTCGATCCGCCACTGCTGGTTCGCGCGCAGCTTCCGCCCGATGCCCTGGTCCCCATGATCCGGCGCGAATTGCGCAACCTCGATCCGGAAGTCGCTCTCGTCGAGCCGCGCACTCTTCGCGAGCGCATCGACGATTCCATCTTTCTCGACCGCATGGTCGCCACCTTGAGCGGATTCTTCGGCGTCCTCGCCTTACTGCTGGCAGCCGTTGGCATCTATGGAGTGATGGCCTATGCAGTCGCGCGGCGCACCGGAGAGATCGGTCTGCGCATCGCTCTCGGTGCGGCCCCGGCCCGGATCAAGTGGATGGTGCTGCGTGACGTCCTGCTCCTGATCGCGCTCGGCATCCTCATCGGACTCCCGCTGTCGCTGGCCGCCGGCCGTATCAGCGCCTCATTGCTATATGGCGTTCAGCCGAACGATCCGCTCACACTCGTGTCCACCATCGCGGTGCTCGTAGCCCTCGGCATGCTCTCCGCGTTCGTACCCGCGCGCCGCGCCGCCTCCATCGCACCGATAGAGGCGCTCCGCCACGAATGAAAACACAACCCCGGCCCCCAGCCCCTGAAGATGGGCTGTTTCCGTCCGCAGCGGACACAAGCACCATCCACCAACCACCAACCACCAGACACGGCGAGCTTTGCTCGCCCTCGGAGCGCCCCGTGATACCATCTGAAGCGAAAGGCAATCCAAACCGTTATGCGACTCCGCTTTCACTCCGCGCTTCCCGCGCTTTTGCTGTTAATTCCCGCTGCGCTTCCCGCCGAAGATCCCAAGCCAGAAGCCATTATGGACAAGGCCATCGAAGCCACCGGCGGCAAGGCGGCCTATGAAAAAATCAAAACCGAGGTTCTGAGCGGAACGCTCGAGCTCTCCGCCATGGGCTTGAAAGGCACTATCACGATGTACCGGGCTCTGCCGGACAAGAGTTACACGCTCATTGACTTCTCCGGCATGGGTAAAGCTGAAGAAGGATTCAACGGAGACGTGGCGTGGGCCGTAAACGGCATGGAAGGCGCGCGCGTCAAAAAGGGCGACGAGCGCGCGGTCGCCATGCGTAATGCTTCTCTGAATGCCGAGCTACACTGGCAGGATTACTTCCAGAAGGTCGAATTGTCGGGAACCGAAGACGTAGCCGGCAAGCCCTGCTACAAACTCACTCTCACGCCCAAAGAGGGTAGCCCGGAAACCCGCTTTTACGACAAAAGCTCCGGTCTGCTGGTCAAGACAATTCTGCCGACTTCTACCGCGGACGGGCCCGTCACCGTCGAAATAGGGCTGAGCGACTATCGCGACGAAGGCGGCATACTCATGCCGCACACCATCACGCAAAAGGTTCCCAATACCGACATTATCGTGAAGATCGACAGCGTCAAACGCAACGAGGATATTCCCGCCAATCGCTTCGATCTCCCCGACGAAATCAAGGCCTTGGCCGCCAAGAAATAGCAGCCGTGGTGGGGCAGGCGCTTTAGCCTGCCAACATCGTTTCCGTCCCCGCGCCCGTCGGCGAGCGTCTTCGTCCCCGGTGGGGCAGGCGCTTCCGCCTGCCAACAGCGTTTCCGTCCCCGCACCCATCAGCGAGCGGTCTTAGTCCCCGGCCGGCCCTCGATCTGCACCAGTTCCTGCACACGGGGCGCAGGCGCCGGCGGACGCAACAACTTCCCCGGCAGCCTCGAATAATAGGCCAGCCGCTCAATCACCGGCAGCAGCCTGCGCACCGTCTTACCGTGAACCATCAGGCTGCCCGCCACCAGCGCCGGATGCGGAATCGTCGTGCAGCATCGCGCGCACACATCGATGTCGCCGGCTCGCCCGCTGGCGTGCGCGCGGCGCATGTTCTGCATCTGGTCCGAATTCCAGAGCCTTTCCAGCGGCTGCTCCGCGAGGTTGCCGAGCGGTGCGCCATCCAGCATGTAGCTCTGGCAGCATGGGTAGACATCTCCGTTCTGCTTCACGTACATCGGACCGCGCCACAAGTAATGGCAGGGATGCTTCCAATCTTCCGCCGCGTGGCCCGCATCGGGATGCATGAGGTTGGTCTCGTCTTCCTTGATGCGCACTTGGTCCACTCCCGGCACGCCGCGCCAGAACCGCACGAACTCCGCGACCTCGCCCGCGTTGCGCTCCATCCGCACCAACTGGACCACCACCTGCATCTTGGATCGCCGCGCGCGTTTCATCTTCGCGAACCGCACGAAGTTATCGCGCACCTTCTCGAACTTCGCCCCTTTGCGATAGAACTCGAAGCTCTCCTTGCTGGCGCCATCGAAGCTCAGCGTGATCTGCTCCAGCGGTGATTCCAGTATCCGTCCAGCCAGGCGCTCATCCAGGAAGGTCCCATTGGTTGAAAGCAGCGTCGAGATGCTGTGCCGGTGGCAGAACTCGATGCGCTCGAAGATCCGCCGGTCCATGAACGGCTCGCCCAGTCCGATCAGCATCATGTGCTCGGCCGTGCTGCCGGATTCCCGCACCAGCCGCTCGAAGACGTCATCGGACATATCCGCCTTGGGTTGCAGGTGCGTTTCCCGCGGGCACATGGGGCAATAGAGATTGCACTTGGCGGTGGTCTCGACGATGTACTCCACCGGCAGCGCCGCCAGCGTCGAACGCCGCGCCAGGTAGCCCCACAACAGTTTCGCCCGGTTCCAGACCCGCATCGTCCTTTCATTGTAGCCGCAGCGCACCGCTAGCCATCAGATAGGAAGATGCATGATCGCGTCCGCCAGCTTAACTCAGCGGGCATACGGCCCGGCGCCGAGTATGTTCTCTACTGGTCGCAGATGAACCGCCGCGCCGATGCGAACCATGCTCTCGCATTCGCCGTGGAATTCGCCAATCGGCTCGATCTGCCGGTGCTCTTCTACGAAGGCCTGACTTGTTCCTATCCTTTCGCGAGCGATCGCTTTCACCGCTTCATCCTGGAAGGCGTTCCGGAGACTGCCAGGCGCTTGGCTACCCTGGGCATCGGATACACGTTCTATCTGCGCAGGCGGCGCTCCGACCCGAATGACGTGCTCTACCGTCTGGCGGCCCGCGCGGCTGCCGTGGTCACCGATGACTATCCCACGTTCGTCGCCGCCCGCCACAATGCCAGCATAGCGCCCAAGCTGGACGTGAGCTTCTACGCGGTGGATTCGTCTTGTATCGTTCCCATGAATTGCTTCGATAAGCGCGAGTACGCGGCTTATACCATTCGCCCGAAAATCCATAAGCTGCTGCCGCAATATTTGAAGCCGTTCGCGCCTGTCAAAGTACGCAAGCCGTTTCTGGCGCGCCCGTGCGAGTTCCACACGACTATTACCCCAGAGAACCTCGACGAACAGATCGCGTCCTGCGAGATCGATCACACGGTGCGGCCCGCCCCGTCGATCGCGGGCGGGCGCGTGGCCGCCAAAAAGCAGCTCGCGGCCTTTCTCAAACACGGCCTGCGCCGATATGCCGCCGGCCACAACGAGCCTTCCGCGCACGCCACCTCCGGCCTGAGCCCGTACCTGCATTTCGGCCAGATCTCTGCGCTCGAAGTGGCGCTGGCAGTCCAGTCTTATGCCCGCGCGCACAAGCTGATCGCCGACGAGTTCCTGGAACAGTTGATCGTGCGCCGCGAGCTGGCCTTCAACTTCGCCCGCTTCGTGCCCACAGCAGATTCGCTCGATGTGTTGCCGGAGTGGGCCCGCGAAACCATGCGCCGCCACCGCCGCGACCGCCGCAATCCCGTTTACAAGTGTGAACAGTTCGATCGCGCCGAAACACACGACGCGCTGTGGAACGCGGCGCAGAAGGAACTGCTGGTGCGCGGCACAATCCACGGCTACTATCGCATGTATTGGGGAAAGAAGATCGTCGAGTGGTCGGCCAGTTACGATGACGCGCTGCGCATCATGATCTACTTGCATGACCGCTACGCGTTGGACGGCCGCGATCCCAATACTTACACGAATATCCTGTGGTGCTTCGGCCTGCATGACCGGCCGTGGCCCGAGCGGCGCGTGTTCGGCACGCTGCGCTACATGTCGCTCGAAGGCATGCGGCGAAAAACGAATGTGGACGCGTACATTCGCGAGGTGGAAGCGCTTTCAGGTACAGTAACCTTATGACCATCGCGATAACCGGCGCTTCCGGGTTCATTGGCCGGCGGCTCATGAAGGCGCTCGCCGGCGGGAATCACTCGCTCCGCGTGCTCAGCCGCCACGCCGGCACCAACCTGCCGCCCGGCGTGAAACTCTACGTCTGGGATGCGTCGAAAGGCCAGCCGCCGGCGGAGAGCCTGGAAGGCGTGGATGCGCTGGTGCACCTGGCCGGTGAGCCGATCGCGCAGCGGTGGAACGACGAGGTGAAGCAGAAGATCCACGAAACCCGCGTGACGGGCACGCGCAACCTGGTGCAAGCGCTTTCGACCGTCTCCCAGCGGCCCGCGGTGCTGATATGCGGGTCGGCGATCGGCTATTACGGATCGCGCGGAGACGAAGTTCTCACCGAATCGTCCGCTCCCGGCAGCGGATTCGTGGCGGAGATCTGCATAGAGTGGGAGAAAGAGGCCGACTTGGCGGAGTCGCTGGGCATGCGGGTCGTAAAACTGCGCACCGGTGTGGTGCTGGGCGCCAATGGCGGCGCGCTGGCCAAGATGCTGCCGCCGTTCAAGGCCGGCATGGGCGGAAAGTTGGGGCACGGCGATCAGTGGATGTCGTGGATCCATCAGGACGACCTGGTAGGGATCGTCCAGCACGCGCTGTACGATCCGGTGCGCGGGCCGGTAAATGGCACGGCGCCCAATCCGTCGACCAACGCCGACTTCACCAGGACCCTGGGTCACGCCCTCGGCCGGCCGGCCGTCGTCGCCATGCCCGCCTTCATGCTGAAGACCATGTTCGGCGAGATGTCCGAAATAATGCTGGCCAGCCAGCGGGTACTTCCGCAGGCAGCGCAAGCGGCCGGGTATCAGTTCCGGTATCCTGAGTTGGAGCCGGCGCTACAGAACATCCTGGCGGCGTGAATTGTGGCCCAGGCGCTTTAGCCTGCCAGCCCCACCGAGTGATACACTAAGAGATCCAAGTGAAGTGGATCTTATTGTCTTTTATCGCAATTTGCGTAGCGGTGGGCGTGGTCTGCGCGCTAGCTTTCCGCCGATGGTGTCTGGCTTGGGGAGCTACCCCTGCTGAAGTGGCGAAAAGCCTTCCGGGCGACGCCTTTCTGCCCGAGGTTCCCTCCAGCGCTACGCGCGCCATCACTGTCGGCGCGCCGCCGGAACGCGTGTGGCCGTGGATCGCCCAGATTGGCCAAGGGAAAGGCGGGTTTTACAGCTATGCGTGGCTGGAGAACCTCTTTGGTTGCCAGATCGTCAACGCGGAGCAGATCCATCTTGAGTGGCAGGATGTGAAGACCGGCGATACCGTCCGCTTGCATCCCAATATGTCTGGGCTGCCTGTGATTCTGGTGGAGCAGAACCGGGCGCTGGTGCTCGGCGTGGACGGCATTCCCGAGCACCACATGCCCCCGGTGACATGGGCATTCGTCCTCGAACCGGCGGCGCGAAATACAACGCGTCTTCTAATCCGCTGGCGCTCCCGCACACCCCGCACGCTCTACGATCTCACGTTTAACAAGTATCTGCTGGAACCGGTCCACTTCATGATGGAACGCAAGATGATGTTGGGGATACGCAGACGTGCCGAACCCCGACTGGTGAAGATTCGGAGTACCTTAAGATATGCGCGAAATAGGCCAGATTAGCCCTGAACCAGGTTTTTATCGTTGTGCGATCTGCGGCGCTGAGATTTACATAGAGGCCCGTCAACCATTCCCATCGTGTCCCGGCCATGACCACTCGCCGCGATGGATCCTCATCGAGGAACACGCGTTGCTGATGGCCGGTGTCTAAGTGGGGCAGGCGCTTTCTCCTGTCAACACAATGTGTGGACGTGGCGGTGGAATTCGTGGAGCAGCGTCCGGGCTCGACCTGCGCTATGCCGATCATGCCGCCCAATGAGCTAGCCAGCCAGCGATAATACCTGGTGTGCCTCCCGGTGCGCCCGATGAAGCCCGCTGGCTGCGTCCAGAGCCGCGCCGCGAATTGCCCGAGCAAATCCTCCAGCGCATAGTCAGCCGCGCCCTGCCGCACGCCAACTTCATTGGAATCGAACCGCTCTCCGAAGGCTTGCGAAATGCGAACTTCAAGCTGCATCTGGATGCCGCCCGCGAGCCCGCCGTACTGCGCATCTACGAGCACGATCCGTCGCTGTGCCTGAAAGAGGTGGATCTGATTCGTTTGCTCGCCGCATCGGTTCCCGTGCCGGAGGTGTTATACGCCGAGCCGCGCGGATGGGAGGATCTCCCTCCATTTGCGCTCCTGCGCTACGTGGAAGGCAGCACCTTCCGGGACCTCAAACGCAGCGGCGATCGAGACGCCATCGCACAAGCTGCGTACTCCGCGGGAGAAACGGTGGCCGCCATCGGCCGCATCACTTTCCCGAAGCCGGGATGGGTTGCTCCAGGACCGGCCGTCACGGCGCCGCTATTGGAAGGCGCCGACGCAGTCCCGCGCTTTGTCGATCTGTGCCTTGCATCGCCGAACCTCCATCGCCGCATGCCCGGCGAAGTCCGGGATCAAACCCACGCCGCGATCTGGTCGGCCGCCGCGCCGCTCGCGCAATTGCACGGCGAAACGCATCTCGTACACGGCGACTTCGGCAGCCGCAACCTCCTGGTACGCCACATCGCGGGCCGGTGGTCCGTGGCCGCAGTGCTCGACTGGGAGTTCGCCATCTCAAGCTCTCCCCTGGTGGATCTCGCCCACTTCCTGCGCTACGAGCGCGCCACGCGCCCTCTCGCCGAGCCACACTTCTCCGCGGGCTTTCGCAATGCCGGTGGCGTGCTGCCACCCGACTGGCGCCGCCTGTCGCGACTCCTCGACCTCACCTCCCTGTGCGAGAGCCTGACGCACGAGGTGCTGCCGGATACAGTTGCTGAGGAACTGGTCGAACTGGTCCGCGCCACCGTCCAGGATCGTGAGCCGCAACTTGCATAACCGCGTGGTGGGCACTCTTGCCGGCGCTGGCGAGCTAAACTCGCCATGCTGCGAGACAATAAACAAATGACCACAGCCGAAGAAATCAAACAACAACTCCACCCTGGCAAGCTCTTCATCAACGGCCAGTGGGAAGACGCCGCGGACGGCCGGACCATCGATGTCGTCAACCCGGCCACCGGAGAACTCCTGACCACCGTGCCGGACGGCGGAGCCGCCGATGTGGATCGCGCCGTGGCCGCCGCGCGCGCCAGTTTCGAGCGCAAAAGCTGGCGCGGCATGGACCCGTCCAAGAAGGAAAAGCTTCTCTGGGACATCTCCGAGATTCTGTTGAAGAATCGCGAAGAGCTGGCCGTGCTCGAATCCATGGAGAACGGTAAAACCGTGCGCGAAGCCGGCGGCGCCGACGTCGATCCCGCCATCGACGCCTTTCGCTACTACGCCGGCTGGGTGCGCAAGCTCTACGGCGAAACCATTCCGGTGGATGGCCCGTTCCTGAATTACACTCTGCGTGAGCCGGTGGGCGTGGTGGGCGGCATCGTGCCATGGAATTACCCATTGCAGATCGCCGCGTGGAAGGTGGCGCCGGCGCTGGCCTGCGGCTGTTCGGTGGTGCTGAAGCCTTCGGAGTGGACTCCGCTCACCGCGCTCAAGCTCGCCGAATATTGCCAGCAGGCCGGCCTGCCCGACGGCGTCCTAAATGTGGTGACCGGCTACGGCCAGACCGCCGGCGAAGCGCTGGCGCTGCACATGGACGTCGACAAAATCAGCTTTACCGGCAGCATACGCACCGCGCGGCGTCTGCTGCAAGCCTCGGGTGAATCCAACCTCAAACGTCTCAGCCTGGAGCTGGGCGGGAAATCCCCCAACATCATTTTCCCGGATTGCGATATGGAAGCCGCGCTGAAGTCGGCCTTCTGGGGGATCTTCGCCAACAAGGGCGAGATCTGCAGCGCCGCGTCGCGCCTGCTCGTGCACCAGGACGTACACGATCGCTTCGTCGACGAAATGGTCGCGCGCGCGCAGAAGCTGCGGGTCGGCGATCCGCTCGACAAAGGCACGCAGATGGGCTCGCAGGTCTCCGGCAGGCAGATGGAGCGCATTTTAGACTACATCAAGTCCGGCAAGGAAGAAGGCGCAAAGCTGCGTTGCGGCGGCGAGCGCGACACCGAAGGCGCCAAGGCCAAGGGCTTCTTCGTCAAGCCCACCATCTTTTCCGAGGTGAAGCCGGCCATGAAGATCGCCCAGGAGGAAATCTTCGGCCCGGTGCTTTGCGCGCTGAAATTCCGCGATGCGGACGAAGCCGTGGAGATCGCCAATGGCACCATCTACGGCCTGGTCTCGGCGGTCTGGACGCGCGACATAAAGCTGGCGCACCGCATGGCGGCCGATATCAAGGCCGGCTCCGTGTGGATCAACACGTACAACGGCTTCGATACCGCATCGCCCTTCGGCGGCTATAAGCAGAGCGGCTTCGGGCGCGACCTGGGCTCCTACGCGCTCGAGCAATATACCAACATCAAGTCCGTTTGGGTGGCCCTCTGATGGACCTCGCGTCGCTCCAGGCATTGTTTGACGAGCATCACATCCGGCGCGTGAAGCTGGGCGCTTTCGACATCGACGCCACGCTGCGCGGAAAGTACATCAGCCTGGAAAAGTTCTGGTCGGCGGCGGAGTCCGGATTGGGCTTCTGCGATGTGATCTTCGGCTGGGATATCGGCGACGTGCTGTACGACAACGTGAAGTACACGGGCTGGCACACCGGCTATCCGGACGCGCATTGCCGCATCGACTTATCCAGCTTCCGTGTAGCGCCCTGGGAGCCGGGCACCGCGTTTTTCCTGCTGGATTTCTGCGACCCGCAGGGCCAGCCGCTGGGCATCGCGCCGCGGCAGGTCTTCCAGCGCGTGCTCGCGCGCGCGGCGGACCGCGGCTACACCGCGCACTTCTCCGCGGAGTACGAATTCTTCATCTTTCGCGAGACACCCCAGAGCCTGCGCGACAAGCATTTTGGCGGGCTCACCCCTTTGACTCCCGGTATGTTCGGATACAGCGTGCTGCGCGCCTCGGCCAACGCCGAACTGGTGCTCGACATTCTGGAAGCGCTGGCCGCATTCGACGTGCCTCTCGAAGGCTTCCACACCGAAACGGGACCGGGCGTATACGAAGCGGCCATCGCTGTAGAGGCCGGTCTCGTGGCGGCCGACTGCGCGGCGCTGTTCAAGACCGCCGTGAAGGAGATCGCCGCGCGCCACAACCTGACGCCGACCTTTATGGCCAAGTGGAACCCAGCCCTGCCCGGTTCCAGCGGACATCTGCATCAGAGCCTCAGCCCTGCCGGAGAACACGAGAACCTGTTCTATAGCGAGACTGGCGATGGCGGCATGTCGGACCTCATGCGGCAGTATGTAGCCGGCCTCGTGACGAATCTGACGGGATTGGCGGCGATATTCTGTCCAACCGTCAATTCCTACAAGCGTACGGTGCCGGGCGCCTGGGCGCCGGTGAATGCCACTTGGGGCGTCGATAACCGCACCACGGCGGTGCGTGCGATCCCCGGCCGGCGCAAATCCACGCGCGTGGAGCTGCGGCTGACGGGCGCCGACATCAATCCATACCTCGCGATGGCTGCCTCGCTCGCGGCGGGTTTGGACGGCATAGAGCGCAAGCTGGAGCTGCCGCCGCCCACGGTGAATGCCTATGCCGGAGACGCGCCGCCATTGCCGCGAACGCTGGCGGAAGCTACGCGCCTGTTCCGCGAAAGCCGCGTGGCGCGCGAATGGCTCGGCGAGCAGTTTGTGGATCACTACGCGAGCACGCGCGAATGGGAAGTGCGCCAATACGAGAAGGCGGTCACCGACTGGGAACTGGCCCGCTATTTCGAGTCAGTCTGACGACACGCGTGTGTCGGATTTGTACAGCGTGTCTCAACGGCCCACTTTTGGCGGGCTGGAGATCATCGACAATAACAGGCTAAAAACCACTAAAACCCCGAGGCCTCCCGCGATCCACATACAATCCTCGTCACTCCTTGCTATGTAATAGTGCAATTCAGGGGCCGAACGTTTCGTGGCGTGGTGCAGGCTCTCAGCCTCGCGAGGTGGGGCAGGCGCTTCCGCCTGCCCCACCCAAGGGTCAATCGCGCGGCGTTCGAAAGCGCCACACGACGCGATCGAATCTGCTCTACACACGGGCATCGCCGAGCCAGCGAAGAAGCCCGGCGAAGACCAAATTGAACTGATCGGGTTTGAGTGTCCCCAACTTTCGAATCGCCCTTACGTTCGGATATGTCGCTACGCTCTGGACCAGGAATGCGCCCGCCTTCAAGAACGGCACATTGACGGCGATCTCGTATTGGGGATCCGCGAAGGCTGGTGGCATGCGGGAGGATCAGGGCGCGGCCGGGGCGAACCTTGTCGGCCATGCCGAGATCGAAAAGCCACATTTCACCGGGACTCGGCGTCATTTCCCTCGGCGTCAAGGTCGCCAAACAACCGATCGGCAGCCGAGGCTGTTTCCTCATCGTCCAAGAGACCGGAATCGAACGGCACCGGCGCAGGAACTCCACCGTGAAAAGCCGCTTTTCCTCCTCGGGCAGAGCTTCGAAGGCTTCCAAGAGTTGGGCAGTCTGTCTGCTCATAACTCTACGCTACCCTCTTTCCCGTGGGCAGACAAGCGATCTGTCTGACCATGGTACGAACTGCAGGGCGCGGCGCCTGAACCAGAGGCGTTCATCGGTTCACCTCCGGCTTGGACGCGGACTCACAGGGGAGTATTCTCCCAAAACGCCGTATGGGCGTGTCTGCCTGCGGCCATCACTTCAGCGGGTCGGCGACATTACAGCCAAGTGGAATAATGTTGAGCATCGCTGGGTCTCAGCCGATTGCCAGCGTCTTTATACGTACCGAAACCCGTGGGCCTCCAGTCGGAACGTTGGATACTTTGGACGTAGCGCCAAACCCACGGCGTAGGGTCCAATGACTAGGAAACGGAGCCAAAGCGACATCGAGGAGAATCCGCGGACGGTGTCCGAAGGAAGCCTCGCACCCCAGAACCATACAACTACTGACACGAGCAGCAGAAGCGCGAACTGCGGCCCGAGAATCCAAAGCCAGACCGAGACTGCCTCCCGTATTGACAGGTTCCGGCTCTTGCTTCCGTCGTCGCGGACAACGTACACGCGAAACGACCGGTAGTTCTTTCGCACCAAACGGCGGGTGAGGAGCGCCTGGATCGCAAAGAAGGCGAGATTGCCACCAAGCGCGATGACCGAGAAGTTGTCCTGGAGAAGGTCGACTGAGTATCCGCTCGTCAACAAAATGACCAATCCCATCGAGCCGATCCATGCCGGCCAAGAAATCGACCAGAATGCTGCAACTTTCTGCCGCCAAGCAAGGCTGATTTCCCACCCAGGAAAATCAGTTGCCTTGCCGGCGCTGAAATCGTACCCGCAGTCGCACTTCAGGGATTCTGGCGGATTTGTGAGACCACAACTTGGACAGTCCATCGAGCCTCCAGGATAGCTCCACGTATTCATCTACAGGGCAATGGAGGCCCCGTAGATGAAACAGCGCAAACGCGGGCAAGCCAAGAAGTCGCCCCCGAAACACAGCCTTAACCTGCCAGATCCTGATCAATCTCGATCAGCAGTTCTCAACAGCTTGCCGTCGAAGGAGTCGCAGCGAGGTTATCGCCACGCGATTGACGAGTTCATTGAGTGGTATTGCTCGGAACCACGTTTGTCATTCAACAAGGCTGTCGTGACTCGCTATCGAATTCACCTCGAGTCTCGCCAACTCGCGCCGAACACGACTAACGGAAGGCTGGCAGCCGTAAGGCGCCTTGCATATGAGGCCGCTGATTCCGGCCTCCTGAGTCCAGACCTGGCTGCCGGAATTCGTCGAGTCAAGGGTGCGAAGCGCCTTGGCGTTCGTCTGGGCAACTGGGTCACGGCCACGCAGGCGCGTGCGTTGTGGCAGGTGCCCGATCCCAGTACACTGAAGGGCAAACGGGATCGAGCCTTGCTTGGGATTCTCTTGGGCTGCGGGCTACGCCGCAGAGAGGCTGCAGAGCTTGAGTTCGCTCGTATTCAACGCCGGGAGGTCACTGGGCCATCTCGACTTGGTCGGCAAAGGCCGGCACATCCGCACAGTGCCGGTTCCCGACTGGGTCAAGACGGCAATTGACTCCTGGTGCGACGCCGCCGGCGTAAGCGGGGGCCGCGTGTTCCGGTGTGTTTGCGGGGCGGGCAAGACGTGGGGAACAGCCGTAACGGAGAGGGTCGTGTGGCACGTCGTCAAGAATTGCGCCAAGCGAGCAGGGATCGACAAACTAGCACCTCACGACCTGCGTCGCACGTGCGCTCGGCTGTGCCGCGATGCGTGGGGAGAACTGGAACAGATCCAATTCCTGCTGGGACACGTGTCGGTCCAAACGACAGAAAAGTACCTCGGGTGCACGCAGCGACTGCGGGAGGCCGTCAATGACCGGATCGGAATCGAACCAACGGATCCCGGCGAGAGCGCTTAAGCACCAATCGCAAATGGGTGATAGGGCGCGGCCCCTTCATGCTCAGTCGCGCCCACTAATGATGCCGATCATCGGGGGGCCGGTGCAGATCACATCCACGACGTGATTGAGACAAGCGATCTCATAATGCTGCAGCACGCCAGGATGTTCATCGGGCGCATCGGTCGTCCTCTTTGTGAACTCCAGCAGGTGTGACCATGAGAAAACTCGGAACAGTTTGCCGGCGAACTGTTCGGGTGATTCGGGATACCTGCCGTACGACTCGTTGAGTACCGTGTAGGAGACCATGTGCCTTTGGTCGAAGATCAATCGGAAAGACCGGCATGTTGCATCCCTCTCAATTGGCCTGGCACCCAATCGAAGCTGCTCGACCGGGCTTTCGTCTCGGGGAACAAGAATCTGGGCCTGGACTTTCGCTTCCGTCACAATTAGCTCGATCGTTAGCTCTTCGAGTTCGCGAACGCTGTCGATATACAGATACTCACACTCATTAATTTGACGGGCACCGTCTTCCCACTCCAGTTCTACCTGTGCAACTCTTCCGAGCACATGCCCCGCGTCCTCCCAAGGTTGAGTCTACCTCTCTACACAGGTCCTCGAAGCTCGGCGGCCACTTGGATGTAAAACGCGCGTTTCGCGGAAGTGCGGCCAGACTCCCAGGGAGTCCGCACCTGGGAGGCGTGGCAGGACGCCGCGCGGATCACCTCCCGCAAGGACACGATTGTGCGTCGGCGCCTGGGACTCGATCTCCCCAAAAAGGGCGGGCACCACGCGGCAGAAACACAAAGCGAACAGCGCCGCGCCGCTAACCCCGAATCAACCGCACCGCATTCGACAACGGATTGGCCGCCGCGGGTTCGGCAGCCGCCGCCGCAGCCTCGACCGCCGCGGGCTGCTCGCCCTCTCCCGGCGAAAGAAACAAATTGGTCTGCACCCCATGCTGCCGCGTGTACAGATCGTAATAGCGGCCGTGCAGCGCGTAGAGCGTCTCATGCCGCCCGTGCTCCGCGATGCGCCCACCCTCCACCACCAGAATCTGATCCGCGCGTCGAATCGTCGACAGCCGGTGCGCGATCACGAACGTGGTGCGCTCTTTCATCAGGTACGACAGCCCCTCCTGAATCAGCGCTTCCGATTCCGAATCGAGGCTCGAGGTAGCTTCATCCAGAATCAGGATGGCGGGATCGGCCAGGATGGCGCGCGCAATCGAGACCCGCTGCCGCTGGCCGCCCGATAGCTTGACGCCGCGCTCGCCGACCACCGTGTCATACCCTTTCTCGAACGATTCGGCGAATTCGTCCACGCGAGCGATGCGGCAGGCCTCGCGAATCTGCGCTTCCGTGGCATCCGGGCGCGAGAAAGCCACGTTCTCGCGTATGCTGCCGTCGAAAAGAAAAGTGTCTTGCAGGACTACGCCAAGCTGCGTGCGGTAAGAGTCGAGCCGTATGGTGGAGAGATCCACGCCGTCCACCAAGATGGCGCCCTCCCGTGGCGTGTAGAAGGCCGCAATGAGTCCGATGATCGTGGATTTCCCGGAGCCCGAAGGTCCCACCAGCGCAGTCACGGTGTCGGGGGCCGCGCGGAACGAAACGTCGTACAAGACGGTCTTGCCTTCGTCATAGGCGAATGTGACGCGATCGAACACCACTTCGCCGCGGATGCGCCCTACTTTCACCTTCCGGCGCGGGTCCTCATCCTCGGGACGTTCGCGCAGCACTTCGCGGGTGCGCTCCAGGCCGGCCAGCGCTTCGCTGATCTGGGTTCCGATGCCGACGATCTGAAACACCGGACCCACCAGAAAAGCCAGGAACATAGTGAAGGTGAAAAACTGGCCCAGCGTGAGGCTTCCGGCCATGATCTGGCGCGCGCCCAGGTACATCACCAGCGCACCCAGCATGCCCACCATGATGGTGGCGCCAAAGCTCATGAAAGACGTGGCGGTGAGACTCTTCATCACGTTGTCCAGCAAACGCTGCACGCCACCGGAGAAGACTCCTGCTTCGGCAGCCTCCGCGTGATAGCCTTTCACCACCCGCACGCCGCCCAGCGACTCGGTGAGGCGCCCCGTCACTTCGGCGTTGATCTTGCCGCGCTCGCGGAAAATCGGCCGCATGATGCCGAACGCCTTGCGCAATGCCAGGCCGAAGACCAGAATGGCGCCGAGCGCCACGCCGGTCATGGTGGGACTGAGCCGCAGCAGCACGGCTAGAGCCAGCGCGGCGGTCAGCAGCCCTCCGGCGAATTCCACCAGCCCGGTGCCGATCAGGTTGCGCACGCCTTCCACGTCGCTCATGATGCGCGCGACCAGCGTGCCGCTCTTGTTGGCGTCGTAGTAGGTGACGGGAAGGCGGCCCACGTGCTCCTGCACCTTGCGGCGCAGCTCCGCAATGAGGCGCTGCGCGGCTTTCGAAAGCAGTTGCGTCAGAGCGAACGACGTAATGCCTTGCACCACCGTGGCGGCCACTACGGCCAGAATCAAAGGACGCAGCAGCGCGTAGTGACGCTTGCCGAGAATGTCGTCCACCAGGTATTTGGTGGAGGCCGGCAGCACCAGTCCCGACACGCGATTGATCGCCATCAACACCATGCCGAAGGCCAGCAAGCCGCGGCGCGGACGTACGAGTTCCCAGATATCGGGCAGCAAGGCGCGCAGCCGTTCGGAGTTAGGACGCTTGGTTGTCTCTGAGGGCACTCAGCTATCAGTTTCGCACGCCCAAGTGGGCTGGGCACCTGGTAGATAGGCTAGCCGGCAGAGGCAGAGGTGGGGCAGGCGCTTCCGCCTGCCAACCAATCTTTTCCAGGCTTTTCAGGAAGCGATCGCCCGCGCGTAGCTGCGCCGGACACTTCCCGGCAATTCATACCGATCGAACTCCGCCACAGCGCACCAGACCACTTCGCGGGCCTCCTCGGAAGGCCGGCAAGCGTCCGAATCGGCTTGAAACCGGAAGATCAAATCGTGATGCAAATGGAACAATTCGTCGCGCCGCGGCGGAATGCCGTGCACATCCACTCCGACCAGGCGCGGCGCAGCATCCGCCAGCAAGACCGCGCCGGTCTCCTCGACGACCTCACGCCGCGCCGCATCGCCGATGAGCGGATCTTCCGGCTCCACGTGCCCTCCGGGAAGCAGCCAGCGCTGCAACCGCCGGTGCAGCACCAGCAGGATGCGGTCTTGCTCCGGGCTGAGCACCAGGCCCGTGCAAGTGATGTGTCCCGGATTGAATTGCCATCGCGAGAACGGCGCCGGCGAGGAAGCCAGCAGCGCCAGGAGCAGTTCCTTGCTTTTTGCAGCTTCGCCATCGCCATCGGCATCAAAGAGTTTTAGCAGGAAGGCCACGTGCTGCGGTTCGATCATCTCATTATGTTTGCACAACTGTTACATGTGGCTCCGGCTAGACTGGAAAAATATGGGCATTACCATCACGCAAGTGGACGCTTTCACGAGTAAGCCGTTCGCCGGAAATCCGGCGGCGGTCTGCATCCTCCCGCAAGCTCCCGAAGAGCGCTGGATGCGGGATGTGGCGCGCGAGATGAACCTCTCCGAGACTTCTTTTCTGGTCCCGCAAGACGGCGGCTACAACCTGCGCTGGTTCACGCCGTCGGTCGAAGTGGACCTTTGCGGCCATGCCACGCTGGCCAGCGCGCACGTGCTCTGGCAGGACGGCCATCTGGCCTCGAACGCGCAGGCGCGCTTCCACACGCGCAGCGGGCTGTTGCTGGCCGAGCGCCAGGGCGACTGGATCGAGATGGATTTTCCGGCCAAGCGTGAGGAAGCCGCCGATCCGCCCGCGGACCTCGCGGCAGCCCTCGGCGCCATGCCGGTATACGTGGGGCGCAACCAGTTCGATTACCTCGTCGAGTTGGATTCCGCGGCGACGGTGCGCGGTCTGTCGCCGGATCACTCCACGCTGCGGAAACTGCCGGTGCGGGGCATCATCGTGACGGCGCGCTCCGATTCGCCCGAATTCGATTTCATCTCGCGCTTCTTCGCACCGGGTTCGGGCATAGACGAAGACCCCGTAACCGGCTCGTCGCATACCTGCCTGGGGCCATACTGGAACAAGCGTCTCGGCAAGACAGACTTCGTGGCCTACCAGGCTTCCCCGCGTGGCGGCGTGGTGAGGGTGCGCTGCTGCGGCGATCGCGTCAAACTCGGTGGGCAGGCGGTGACGGTGCTGCGCGGCGAGTTGCTGGGGTAATACTCAACGCAGCCACCAGCCACCAGACAGTGCTAGCCCCGCTCGCCTCTTGAGTCTCAAGCAGCCGTGGCGCAAGCTTCAGCCTGCTGCGGCGAACCTCAGTTCGCCGTCTTAGCGCGGCGGCATGGTAAAAGTGCGCTGCTGCGGCGATCGCGTCGAATTCGGCGGGCAGGCGGTGATGGTGCTGCGCGACGAATTGCAGGGGTAGTACTCAACTCAACCACCAGCCACCAGACACCAACGGCGGCGAGCGTTGATTGCCCCGGCCGCTCGATTTTTTTCTGCGAATATTTCGGACCACCATATACTAATTCGCTTAATGGGAGCCCCGACCAGACATCGCATCGTGTCGTGTGTAACCGCAGCAATCGCCGCATTTTGCCAACCCGCGCGCTGCGATTCCATCACCGTGACGCAAAGCGTGTCGGCCGAGCTTGCGCCTGCGGCCAAGCTGTCCGTCCCTGCCAGCGTCCCGCTGACCGCTTCGGGTGCCGCATTTCAGCCGTTTAGCGGAACCTTGACCCTCAGCTTTCGAGTGCGCAGCAGCTCCGCGGGTGGCGGCGCCATTACATTGCAGACGACCTCGGATTTCTCACCCTCCGGCGGCCCTTCGGCAGCCGGCGGCGCTCTCACCTATCTTTGCAGCAATGGCACGTTGGGCACGCCGTGCACCGGACGGCAGACCGCCGGCACTGGCGCCCAGAGCTCCGTGCTCACAATTCCGCCGGCCGCATGCACGGGCGGAGGCGGCGCCTGCAGCGCGTCGAATCCCAATTCCATCCAGGTGTACTTCAGCCTGGAAAACGATTCCGGTACGGCAACCGGAAACTACGCGGCGCAAATCACCTTCGTGATTAGCGCCATTTGAACTTATAGGAGCGCATGAAAATACGCAGAGCAGTCATGTTTATTTGGTTGGCGGGCGCCGTTGGCGCGCTCCTCCAACTACCGGCCAGGGCCCAGTCATTCGGCCCCTCAGGCACCACCACGCTGTCCGTCACGGTGGGGCCGGAGGCCTCCATATCCATCGCCACGGCCACTAGCGCCCTGGCCACCACCGGGACCGGGTTCAACAATGCCTTCACCGGCGGCACCACCTTTACTTACAAAATACGCAGTACCAAGACCGGCGGCACCGGCAGCATCGGAGTAGAGGTAACCTCCGACTTTTCGCCCGGCTCGGGCCCTTCAGTGGCCAGTCCGCCGACCGCTGGGGATGCGCTGTCGTACACCTGCACGGTAGCGACTCCCGCCACGGCTTGCACGGGCTCGCAAACGGCAAGCACCACTGCCGTTACGCCGGTGGCCACTTTCGGCGCCGATGCCCACTCGGCCATGGGTGGCAATACTGGATCGCTCAACTGGGCCCTGACCGACGATCCCAAGTACGGAACTGGCACATATACGGCGACGGTCACCTTCACGATCAGCGCCGCCTAGAGAACGCACGATGAGCGTACGGAAACAGTGCGCAATCGGGCTGCTGGTGGTGTCCGCGGCGGGCGCGCAAACCCGGCCGCGGACGCCTCAAGTGGTAAATATCCGCCCGGCGGCGGCGAACATTAAGAATGCCGTGGTTACTCCGCAACCTTTGCAGTTTCTCTCCTCCGACCCCGACTCCCGTCCGGTGGCCGGGAATTCGCCAGCCACCATTTCTTGGGAGATCGCCGGAGCGCAATCGACCGGAAGATGGACCCTGACCGTTCAGACCGGCGCTGCCAGCTTTTCCGGCTGTGGCGCGGTGCCGGCCGCCGCCGTGACGGCTCAATGCGTGTCGGTCACCGGTGGCGGCCAAGGCGGATCGGGCACCTGCGCCGCGCCTCTCCAGCTATCCGCGCATCCGGGAACTCTAGCCGTGGGAAGCCAGGGCCAAGGGAACTCCTGGTTGACGGTGACCGTGAACTTCACATTTCAAGACGGGTGGCCGTACATCGCCGCCATGAATCCACCATGCACGCTGAACTTAAGCTACATCATCCAGACATCCTAGCCATCGTGCGGCAGGCGCTTTCGCCTGCCAACCTTCTGGCAGCCGGCGGCATCTTGCTAGCGTCACTCGTAGCGGCCGCCCCTCTATCCGCTCAAGTCGGGCTGGGACTGGCGCCCATGCGGGTCGAGCTGCGCCTGGCCGCCGGGGGCCAATACACCGGAGCATTGGCGCTCACCAGCGATTCGGAGGGCACCGTTCGGGTAGTCGCCGGAGCCCTGGACTTCTTCATCGATGCCACCGGCAATCCGCAGTTTAGCCCACTGGTGTCCAGCGAGGCCGAGTACACCTGCCGCGATTGGCTGGCCCTGAATCCCATGGAAATGGAACTGGCGAGGGCAGTTCAGTCACCCGTGCGATACACGTTGCGCGTACCGCCCGGAGCCGCTGCGCGGAGCTATCACTGCGCGGCAGGCTTCACCACCGTGCCCACGGCCGGAGATCTGAAGACCACCGGTTTGAAGTCCGCTGTGCGGATTGTGGCTGTGTTCTACGTCGTGGTGGGGAATCCGCCCAGTGAGGGGACCATTGATGGCCTTCAACTGCGCTATGTCCAGGAAGGCCAGGATGCGGGGTGGCGCGCCGTGGTATCCATCCGGAACTCGGGCTTGATGCACTTTCGCCCGGCGGGCGAGTTACAAGTGTTGGACGCCTCCGGCGCTGCCGTGGAATCCGCCAGCTTCGTCCCGATGCCTGTGCTGCCACGGCGTGTGCAGGAGTTCCCGTTCCCGTTGAAGCTCTCCGCGGGGCCCGGGCCGTATACGCTGCGCGTGCGCGTGGATCTGGGCGGCGACGAAATCCAGGAAGCCACCGCGGCGGTGACGGCGGAACGTCCGGCGCCGTGAAGTGGGCTCCACTGGCGGCCTTGTTGTGCGCTCTGCCGGTATCTGCGGACGAGAATAGCGGCCAGGCCGATATCAGCTTCCAGGGATATTACCTGGGCGGAAACGCGCAGCTTCCCGAGCGCATCACCGGGCTTGGATTTGGCTTTCGCGATTTCTTTCCCGGCCTCGGCATCGTGAGCGGCAATCTCGAGGGCTATGCCCACGGCCAGTTTCAGACCGGAACCAATTTCCTCGAATTGCAGGGCTTCCCGTGGCTCGGCCGCCGATGGGAGTTCCGCGGCGGCGACTTCGCCACTTCCTCCACGCTGGTGGACTTTCCCTTCCACAATGTCTTCAACCCAGAAATAACCGCCCGCGGCGCGCAAATCGTCAGCAGCCACGGCGCCACCCGCTACGAATTCTTCTATGGGAGGGAGACGCTCGAAGAGGGTCCCCGCGTGCCGTTCCGAATCGATGCCCCGCAAACCGTCATGGGCGCATCGGCGCAATATAAACGCCGCCGGATCGAAGCGGGGCTGCGTTATATGCGGCTCTCGAGCAGCCTGGCCGAAATTCTCCAGAACCCGTCCCTGTTCCCCTCCGGCCGCGACTTTAGCAGAGTAGATTCGTTCGCGGCGCAGGTGCTTTACCGGCTCACGCGCAGGATACAGTTATACGGCGAAGCTTCCCGATCGGCGGCCAGCCACGCCGCCGAATCCCTACCCACCGCCAGCCTGCCGCTTTCAACGTTCGCCGGCGCGGCCTGGGAAACCCCGAGAATCACGGCGCGCGTCAACTACGCCCGCCAGGGTGTGCTGTATTTCCCCCTGGCCGGCTATTACGCCGGCGATCGCCAGGGGCCGTTCGCCGAGCTGCAATACCGGCCGTGGAGCAGAGTCGAGCTAACGGGATCCGCCAGCCAGTACCGCAACAACCTGGAGGGTAACCCGGACGTAGCCACCTTTCACAGCACCACCACCTCGGCGGGCGCCAGCGTACAACTGCCTTGGAAATGGACCGGCTCGGCGCAGCTTTCCACGATTCAGTTCTCGGCGCGTTCCGCGGGCGCAGCCAGCGACTCCAGCAACCGCCACGTGAGCGTGGATATGGCGCGCCCCTTCCGCCGCCAAACGGTGCGCTTCTCCGTACACGACTTGCAGTTGATAGCCAACGCGCAACCCCAACGGCAGCGCTGGGCCGAGGTGGAAGATACTCTGCGCATCAAGCGTCTCATGCTGGGAGCCGACGTGCGCATGCAGCAGGTCACCGGCGATGGGCGCCGCAACACGATTTATGGGCGCCTGACCGCGCAATTCAACACGCGCCGCTTCAGCGTGTTCGCCAATGCCGAGATCGGAAACGATCTGCTGAACCAGACCTTGTTTGCCACCAACACCTACCGGACCACGGTCGCGGGCGTCACCGCGCACCTCGCCGGCAAATGGGATCTGCAGATCGAAGCCTTCCGCAATAGCCTGAACATGGCGCTGAATCCCGAAAGCATTTTCCTGCTCGAAACCGGCGGCGTGGGACTGGGGAACGCGCTCTCCTCGCTCAACCAGTGGAGCGTATTCATCCGGATGAAGCGGCAAGTCCAGTGGGGCCGCCCGCTGCCATCCGGCGACCTGGACCGCTATGCCGCCTCCCAACTGCCGCTGGCCGGCGCCGTGGACGGCGTCGTGTTCGAACAGCGCATGTCCGGACAATGCCCGGCCGCGGACATTCCAGTCAGCCTGGACGACCACCGCACAGTAACTACCGATCGCGACGGGCACTTCCGTTTCAGCGACGTCGCCGAGGGCGTGCATCGCGTGCTGGTGTCCGGTACCGAGCTACCTGCCGATTACGATCCGGGCGCGAACGGCGAGGCAACCGTCGACGTCCATCCGCGCCGCGCGGCGCGTGCCACGCTGAGCGTGGTGCGGCTAACATCGCTCTCGGGTGTAGTTACCGGGCCCGAAAAGGCGCCCTTGGAACATATTCTGATCCGGCTGCTGCCGACCGCACGCTACACCACGACCGGCGAAGACGGACGCTTCGCCTTCCACAACGTGCGCGAGGGAGATTACGAGGTAGTCATCGACGAGCGAAGCTTGCCGGAAGGCGCGGTACTGGACGGGGCGGTTCGCGCGCCCGCCGCTATCCGGTTGGACGCCACTCCTCCGGAAATCCACTTCGCCTTCCTCACACCGGAGAAGCGGAAACCTGTGCACAAGGTGCCCTTGCCCACGGAGCCGGGGCAAAAAGGTATTTCGTAAACGGGCGGTTGCGCGGAAACAAAACCTCCCTCGCGGTCGTGGCGCGGATCCGGAGCCGCGCGCGTTAGCAAGCGGGCTAGTTACACCGGATGGTGAAGGCGATCTCCGGCATTCCGGAATTCGCGGCGCCTTTCAGACTCCAGTTCATAGTGCCCGTATCACCCTGTTTCGCAGAATGTGCATTCGATCCGAATTGGGCCACAGTGATGGTCGAGGACTCCGGAATGGTCTGGCTTCCGGAGGATTCCGCGGCGCCCGGCAAGCGGACGACGTAACTGAATTGGGCGCCCGGTTGCGCCAGCTTCAACTGAAGTGACGCGCCGCCTCCGCCGCTGGTTCGCAGCTTGTAGCTGAACGTGGTGGCGCCCGTCAAGACCTCGCCGTCCGCCGGGCCCGACAACATGGAAGTCGAACCCGTGATGCTACACTCGGGCGGGACACGTAGCTGCAGCCTACTCTGCTGTGTGTGCACGGGCATGGTTGTCACGGACAAGAGCAACACCAGGCCGCGCAACCAGCGTTTGACCAGCGTATGCCGAAACTCTACCACATTCCTCTCATCGGCCATAGTTCAACAGTTGGCTGTCAAGAAGGGGGCCCGAAGAATGTCCTCCGTGCTAAACTCCACCTATGCCTCCCGACCGGCGTGAGCTACCCGATGAGCCGCCGCCGTTTCTGCGCACCTGGCCGCGCGTCTACACCGCGGTAGTCGTCTACCTCGCGCTGCTGATTACCGCCTGCTACGCCTTCACGCGCCTGTTCTCATGAGACCTCTGGACTGGGTCGTGCTGGTCGGCTCGCTGGCCTCCATCATTGCCTATGGCCTGTACCGCGGCCGCGGCAGCAACACGGTGGATCGTTACCTGCTGGCCGGCAAGTCCATGCCCTGGTATGCCATGGCGCTGTCGATCATGGCCACGCAGGCCAGCGCCATCACCTTCATCTCCACCACCGGGCAGTCCTACGTGGATGGCATGCGCTTCGTGCAGTTCTATTTCGGCATGCCGCTGGCCATGGTGGTGCTCTCGGCGACCGCTGTCCCCATCTTTCATCGCGCCAAGGTATACACCGCCTACGAGTATCTGGAGAACCGCTTCGACGCCAAGACGCGCGCACTCGCCAGCCTGATTTTTCTGATGCAACGCGGCCTCTCTGTGGGGCTCACCTTCTATGCGCCGGCCATCGTGCTCTCCGTGATCTTCGGCTGGCCGGACCGAGTGACTACGCTGATCATGGGCGTCACGGTAGTCGTGTACACCGTGACAGGTGGCATACGCACCGTGACCTGGACCGACGTACAGCAGATGCTGATCATCTTCTTCGGACTGCTGGTGGCGCTGATCACTATTTTCCTGCTGCTGCCGCGCCAGGTTTCCGTGCTGGATGCCATGCACTTGGCCGGCGCCGCCGGCAAGCTCAATGCGGTCACCTTCCACTTCGATTGGAACGATCGCTACAACCTGTGGAGTGGGCTGATCGGCGGCATGTTTCTGGCGCTCTCCTATTTCGGATGCGACCAGTCGCAGGTGCAGCGCTATCTGACCGGCAAGTCAATCGCGCAGAGCAAGCTGAGCCTGCTGTTCACCGCCGTGGCAAAGATCCCGATGCAGTTTTTCATTCTGTTCATCGGAGCCATGGTATTCGTGTTCTACATCTTCGAAGCGCCGCCGTTGGTGTTCCAGCGAACCGAATACAACCGCATCCGCCAGCCGGAAATCCAGGCGCGCTACGAGCCCATTGCCGCGCGCTACCAGGACGCCTTCGAGCGGCGGAAACAGGCGGCGCTGGCCATGGTGGAGGCGCGGCACACCGCCGACCAACGCGCCGAGAGTGAAGCCGTGGTCCGCTACCGGCAGGCGCAACAGGATGTGGATGCCGCGCGGAGACAGGGCGCCAGCCTGGTGGAAGCCACCGGCGGAGAGAAGGGTTTTCGGGATACCAATTACATCTTTCTGTCGTTTGTGACACGCTATCTTCCGGCCGGGATCGTGGGCCTCGTCATCGCCGTGATCCTGGCCGCCACCATGTCCTCCAGCTCTGGCGAGATCAACTCGCTGGCTACGGTTTCGGTGGTCGACATCTACAAGCGGCACTTCCGGAAGGATGGCACGGACCACCATTACCTGACGGCTTCCCGCGTGGCCACCGCTTTCTGGGGCGCATACGCGGTGGCCTTCGCGGGATTTGGAAAGCACCTGGGATCCCTGATCGAAGCCGTGAATATCGTCGGATCGCTGTTCTACGGCTCGCTGCTGGGAGTGTTCACGCTGGCGTTCTTCTTCAAGCGGGTGAACGGCACCGGCGCATTCTGCGGGATGCTAGCCGGGGAGGCCGCCATCTTCGCGGCGTTTCTGTACACGGGAATTTCGTTCCTGTGGTACAACGTGATCGGCTGCGTGGTGGTGATCGCAACGGGATTGGCGGTCAGTTCCTTATCTCCCGCTGGCTCGCGCACTGATACAGCGCGGTAGACGCCGCCGGATCGCGCAGCCGGCAACAGCTTGCTGCCGTGCGGATCTGTATGTACAATGGTGCCATACGTGGCCCCTACCGCGAAGTTCGACTGGGACGATGCTAACAGCGCACACATTGCCCGGCACGGCGTCACGCCGGAAGAAGTCGAGCAGGCGTTCGCTAACGACCCGCTGGTTGTGCTTGCCACAGAGAAACGCACCGGAGAGGAACGGGTGGTGTGCGCGGGACTGACCGGCGCGGGCCGGGCGCTGCAGTTCGTCTACACGATCCGCCGTGGCAAAGTGCGCGTCATCACCGCGCGAACGGCACATAGGAAAGTCAGGGAGAAACTATGAAGGCGAAGAAGGTGAGTGGAATTGTTGTCGACGCGCCGGAGTTCCGATCCGAAGCCGACGAAGCGAAATGGTGGGACCGGCATCGGGACCTGATCGCCGACCTCTTGCTGAAACACGGCCGCCGCGGCGCTGTGCCGACCAAGAACATCTCCGTCCGGTTGCCCGTCACGGACATTGAGCGGGCCCGAAAACTGGCGGCGAAACGCGGGGTCGGGTACCAGACGCTCATCAAAACGCTGCTCCATGAAGCGCTAAAGAAGGAATCCAAAATCGCCTGAACTGACGGTGGAGGGGCCACGCGTGATTGCCGACCGGCCCAGCAGTCAGTTCTTTTTCGTCCGCAGCTTCCGCCAGACCAGATACAGCACGATAAGCGCCCCTGCCACCACGGAAGCAATGATCAGGTGGTGATGAATCTGCGCCGAAACGACCTGCCACCGGTCTCCCAGAAAGTATCCCAGGGTCAGGAAAGCGCTGGCCCACAAAAACGCTCCCGTGTAAGCGAACAGCGCGAAAATGTGCGGCTCCAGGTACGACACGCCCGCGGCATAAGCCGTCAGATGGCGTACTCCCGGCACGAAGTAGCCAAACACCAGGCTCCAGTGGCCCGCGCGCTCGAAAAACGCATGAGCCTTGGCAAGGCGCTCTTCGGTGAGATGTATATACTTGCCGAAGCGGTGTATCAGCGCCAGCCCGAAAGTCCGCCCGAGCGTGTAACTCAACGTGATGCCGCACATCGTACCGAGCAGCACGGTGACACAGGCGGGCGCCGCTTTCAGGTGATGAGAGAAGACCAGGTATCCGGTGAAGGTGAGCAGCGTCTCATCGGGGACCGGCAGTCCCACAATCCCCAGCATCAACAGGCAAAAAATGGCTGGGTAGCCATAGTGCGCGATCCAATCCAGAACATAATGTTCCATGGCGGCGGGGCGGGCCTCGCCTAGATCACCAGGGTGGCGACATCCACCTGGGAGCGGTTGCCCTCTACCACGACGATGCCGGATTCGGTGACGTGGTGGTAACGGCGGTCCTGCTCCAGATCGTAGCCGATGCAGGCATCGGCCGGCACACGCACATTCTTGTCGAGGATGGCGCGGCGCACGCGCGCGCGGCGGCCGATATCGCAGTTGTCCAGGATCAGGCAGTCTTCCACCAGCGCTCCGGCATGCACACGGACGCCGCGGAAGAGCACGGAATTCTTTACCGCGCCTCCCGAGAGAATGCACCCCCCGGAGACGATGGAGTCGATGGCCTCGCCGCGCCGGTTCTGATCGTCGAAGGTGAACTTGGCGGGCGGCTCCGGATAGCTGGCCGTGCGCAACGGCCATTTCCGGTTGTAGAGATTGAGCGCCGGCGCCACGGTGCGCAGATCCATATTGGCGTCATAGTAAGCGTCGATGGTGCCGACATCGCGCCAGTAGGCCGCTCCATCGGCGGCTTCGCCTGGAATCCGGTTGCTCTGGAAATCGTACGCGAACACCTCGGCGTGGCCCGCCAGTTTGGGCAGGATGTCGCGGCCAAAATCGTGGGTGCTGCCCTCGTTGGAGGCATCCTCATAGAGCTCGCGCAGCAGCGTGCGCGTTGAGAAGACGTAGTTTCCCATGGAGGCGTAGACGCGCTGGGGATCTCCCGGAATGGTGGGGGCGTCGGGGTTCTTCTCGTGAAAGGCGATCACGTGCCCATCGGGCGAGGTCTCGATGACCCCGAATTCGGAGGCGAACTTCTTGTCCACGGGGATGGCCGCCACCGTCACCGAGGCGGCCTTCTGCTCGTGGTATTCGATCATGGCGGTGATGTTCATGCGGTAGATGTGGTCGCCGCCGAAGATGGCCACCACGTGCGGATCGGCCTGTTCCACCAAGTTGATGTTCTGATAGATGGCGTCCGCCGTGCCCTGGTACCAGGTCTCGCCGGCGGAGCGCATCTGCGCGGGTACCGGGATCACGAACTGCGTCTTCAGCAGGCCGCCAAACTGCCATCCTTCGCTCAAGTGCTGCAGCAGCGACTGGCTCTTGAACTGCGTCAGCACATAGATCGAGTAGATGCCCGAGTTGATGAAATTGCTCAGCACGAAGTCGATGATGCGGTACTTGCCGCCGAAGGGGACGGCGGGTTTGGCACGTTCCTTGGTCAGCGGGAACAGCCGGGTGCCCTTTCCACCCGCCAGCACGATACCCAGTACGCGTAGTCGCATAGGTTATGCCTATCCTAGCAGGAGCGCGGATGCCCGCCAAGCGGTTTTCGCGCTTTCCCGCGTTCCGCGCTTATCATAAGCCGAGGAGGCTCGGGAGGCTAAAATGAAACGGCTGCTATTGGGAATCGTATGGATAATCGCGGCCCTGGCTTGGGCGGGGCTGCCTTCGACAGTGAAGCTGGAAAACGCCCGCGTGCTGGTGACGGAAATCACGTCGCCGCCAGGAGGCGTGCGCGAGCGCGGCGTTCGCGCGCACGACCAGGTGATCGTCTTTCTGGACGATTGCCGCTACGCGCGCACGGACCCGCGCACCGGCGTCAAGACCATCCAGGAACGCAAGTCCGGCGATGTGATCTGGCACACACAAGGCGAGGATGCACCCCAACTGGTCAACGCCGGCGGGAAAGCTTACCGCACGGTTGTTATCGAATTGAAATAGCCGGCGGGCTCGGCAGCGGTTATCGCCGCTCCAGCACCTCGCGTTGCGCGCGCAGCCAATCTTCCTGGGGCGATCCGTTGCGGAAGCCTCTGGCCAGCCACAACTCGTAAGCACGAGCGGCTATTGCCCGTTGTTTTTTCGGCTGGGTGGTTCCTGATAGAGCGAATTGATCGCATGCTCTTGCGGTGATTTGGACCGTCTGTCCTGCCATGCCGGGTCCTTTCGTTGATGTTTGTCGGGAGGCCAAGTGTGAGGTCCGGTGTTCGGACACGCCGCAGCAGCATGCGCATCTGTCCCCTCCCGGATTCGTGTGGCATCGCTTCGCGAAAACCGGAGACCGGAATCAATAACGCTAATATTTACAGAATAGTCTCGGGTTAATACTCTGTCAACGGAAAAAAGCAGCGTGATTTATTGTCGTGGCGCAAGCTTCAGCTTGCTGCGGCGAACGTCAGTTCGCCGCTGGAGTTTCTACATTTTTCCAAAGAGTGCCTTGGCGGAACTGTTGCACAAAGAAGGTGGGGCAGGCGCTTTCGCCTGCCAACAGCGAACTCTAGTTCGCCCGAACGTTGCGGCCGCCGCTATTTAATGGGCGTCGCAGTCAGCTCCAATTGCATCTGACCTTTGGTCGTGGCGTCGTCGGACGAAAAGACTATAGTCGGTTTTCGTAACGGCACGATGGCGTTCGCACTCCACTTGGTCTGCCGTATCAACGGCCGGGGCGACATTGTAGCTGCGCTGCTGATCTCGGCGGATATGTTAAGAGCCAGGTCGCCCTGGATTTCTTTCGCCGCGCGGCAGTCGATGTTCACGCCCACATCGATGTAGGTGAACTCTGTGCGTTCGTTTCCCCCGCTGGCCGCAGTCGTAATCGGAATTTTACTGCCGGCGCGGATGACCGAGGTCAGGGTTTCCCCGGTCGAAATCGTCATCGAATAATTGCGCGAATTCGCGACTTTTCCGGCGTCGAGCTCTTTCACCACAAAATCGAGGCGAAAATATTTGGGCTGTTCGGCGGCCGCCTTCGCGCCTGCATCCTGGGAAAAGCCACTCGCAGTTGTAAAGGCGAGCAAAAAACATGCTATCGCCAGCTTCGTTTGGTTCCGCATATCGCTCCTTATTGCAAGCCATTGCTTTGCAATGGCTGAATCTTGATCTCATCTATCCGGATGGATTCCGTGCACCGCTGCTGCATTTCCATGAACGCCTGCCGTGCTTCATCCGGTGCGCGTGCCACGAGAGCAAGCAGAGTCCGCTCCTCGCGGGTGATCCGCACGGGAGTGGGAAATTCGGGGAGCCTTGGCAGTACAGACGCCTTCGTCCGCTTGCTTTTGTGTGGCCGGACCACAATCCGCGGCGTCTCCGCCCGGCCCCGCAAAGCAACTGGCGCTGGCAATCCTGCGGTCGTCCGTGCAACCGTGGAATGCTGTGGTTGCGAACCGCGGTGAATCCAGAAGATGGCTGTCAGCAGCAGGCAAGCCGCCACCGGAACCGCAAATGCCCATAGTGGAAATGCGAATCTCCGCGCCGCGCCAGCGCTGTGTACCCGGGATAACACCCGCTGTTCGAGCCCCGGCCGCGGTTCCTGGCTGGAATACGTCGACAGCGCGTCTTCCATCAGGCGATCGATCGTTTCCGGTTCATCGCTTCTCATATCGGCCTTCCATCAAACTCGCCATCTTCTGCCTCAGGATCTGCCGTGCGCGCATGATACGCGTGCGCACAGTCCCCTGCGGTATGCCCATTACCTGTGCGATCTCCTGGGAGCTAAGTTCCTCCACCGTCGATAGCGCCAGCGGTTGCCGCAACTCTTCCGGCAGCGCACCTACCAAGCGGTGTATGGCCGCGTGCCAGTCCGCGGTTAGCGCGGCGCCCTCGGGGCTCTCGCCATCGGACGGCCACTCCGGGTGCAGCGGCTCGTCGCGCCTGTTCCGCAGCTTATCCACCGCAATCCGCCAAGCTGTGCGCGCCAGATATGCTCGTTCATTTTGCGCCGCCTCCCATGCGCCCGTGCGATAGAGTCTGAGAAATGTCTCCTGGACCGCGTCCTCGGCGTCGTGTGTGTTTCGAAGAATGCTGTAGGCCACGCGGAAGACGAAGCGGGACTGCCGCTCTACCAGGGCGGCGAATCGTACCTCGCGCGCCGCGGCTTTTTCCTGTGCCGCCAACTCCGGCTGGAACACGATCGGTTGGGTAAGCTCTATCATGCGTGAAGCGCGTTTCACCAGATAAGACAGGCGCGGCAGCCGTTGTGTTCAGGTATTTTTTCGCCTGCCATTGAGAGTCGTCCCAAAATCGTTAGCCAGCGCACGGCCCTTCCAACGGTCTGAGGTCGCCGCGGGCGTTGGGCAGATCGCTCAAGTGATCGATGGTTCTTGAGGTCATCAGCGCATTTTCATTACCGGCCAACGGCGCAGGTTACCCTACATCGCCCCATCCCGCTGGGCCTGAAACCGTTTATAGTTTAGGTGAAATGTTGGCGCGCGCCGAGCTGAAAAGAATTGCGCGATCGCGTCTGGAAGAGTCCCGTGTACTTTTCACCGCCAGGCTGTATGACGGAGCGGCCTATCTGTGCGGATACTCGATAGAGCTCTCGCTGAAGGCCAGGATCTGTACGACGTTGAAGTGGAGTGGCTTCCCGGAGACATCGAGGGAATTTCAGCCCTACGCCAGTTTCAGAACGCACAACCTGGACGTCTTGCTGAGCCTGTCAGGCCGGGAGCGGCACGTCAAGGGGAGGTTTCTACAGGATTGGTCGGTGTTCGCGGCTTGGGAGCCAGAAATCCGTTACAATCGAATTGGCAGCGTAGGTAGGATAGAGATTCAGTTGATGATTGCCGCGGCCGAGCGAATCTTGCAGGCGTTATGAAGAAATTGGTGGACAAGCTTAGAGGCATCGAGCGAACCATCGCGGCAGAGAAAGGCGATCTGGTCCTGTTTGCGCTCTTCCTGCGCGAGGGCGCACCAGATCGGTGGGATCTCATTGTGTCAGCTCCTTGGGCGGTCGGAAAGAAGTCAGAGGCGCTGGCATACGTGGTATCGAAAATTGAGGCCAAGCTTACGCCGTCGGAAATCATAAAGCTCTCGCGGGTCGTATTCGTAGATCCTTCAGATGCTCCGGTCAAGGAAATAAACCGTGCGCTGCAGGTCGAACATGGAGAGACCGAAATTCACAACCGCAACTTCTTTGGTCTTCAAATGGAGCAAGGCTTCATCATCACGTCCAAGCGTCGCGTGAAGACCGCGGCCTGACCGCCTATTCATTTCCCCCAATCCATCGCCAACCGCACCATCGTGCGCACCGGCAAGCCCGTCGGCCCTTTGGCCATGAACGGTTTGCTGTCGTCCAACCAAGCCGTGCCGGCGATATCCAGATGCACCCACGGCGTCGGGTCGGCGAATTCCTTCAGGAACATGGCCGCGGTAATGGCGCCCCCGTAACGGCCGCCTACGTTGGGGAGGTCGGCGAAGACGCTCTTCAAGTAATCCTTATAATCGTCTTCAAGCGGCATGGGCCACATCTTTTCGCCTTCCGCGCCGGCCGCCAGCATGACGCGATCGCGCATGCCATCGTCGTTGGCGAACAGGCCCACATTGTAGTGTCCCAGCGCCACCACCACAGCGCCCGTGAGCGTGGCCGCATCCACCAGGTGCGTGCAGCCTAACTTCCGCGCGTAACAGAGAGCGTCGGCCAGAATCAAACGGCCCTCCGCATCGGTGTTGATCACCTCGATGGTTTTGCCGGACATCGCGGTGACGATATCGCCGGGACGCTGCGCGCGGCTGCCGGGCATATTCTCGACGGCGGGCACCAGCGCGGTCACCGGAATCGCGGGCCGCAACTGTGCGATCGCCCGCATGGCGCCGATCATGGCTGCGCCGCCCGCCATGTCGTATTTCATTTTCTCCATGCCGTCAGCCGGCTTGATGGAGATGCCCCCAGTGTCGAAGGTGACGCCCTTGCCCACCAGTCCCAAGTGCGCGGAGCCTTGCGGCGCGTCGCCAGCCGGGCGGTAGCGCAGCACAATCAGCGCGGGCGGTTCGGCCGAGCCCATCGCCACCCCCAGCAGGCTACCCATGCCGAGCTGCCGCATGCGGTCGCGATCGAGCACCTCGCACTCCAGGCCGAACTCTTGCGCCATGCTGCGGGCATGGTCTGCCAGCACCATCGGAGTCAGCAGGTTGGCCGGCTCATTGGCCAGCGAGCGCGTAAAATTTTGGGCCTCGGCGGTAATGCGGGCTCGCTCCACGGCGGCATCCAGGTCGGGGCCGCCCGCGGCTGCCGCCACCGTGAAGCGCTCGATGGTCTTGGAATCCTTTTTGTCCGATTTGTGGCGATCCGGCTCGAACTCGGCCAGGATGGCGCCCTCAACGGCCGCCGCCGCATAGCCGGCGCTGGCATAGGCGGGGTCCAGGTAGAGCGCCCCTTGTGTGATGGATTTCGCCTTGAGATGGCGTATGGCGGCCCCGGCCACTTTGCGCATCTGGGCTGTGTCGAACTTCCCCGGCTTACCGGCGCCAGCGGCCAGCAAACGCTTCGCGCGCATCCCCGGCACCTGGTGCAGAAGCGTCATTTCGAACGGCTTTCCTTTGATCTCGCCGGAATCGTACAGTTCACCCAATCCCAGGCGATCCTCCCGGCGGTCCTCGAATACTACCAGGACCACAGCTTCCGCTTCTACGTTTTCGATCGGTTGGCGTTGCAGGCTGACTTGCATGTAGGCTATCTTCTCCCCTTATTGTTTTGCTTTGCTGGCGCGCACGGCTTCCCGCGCTTCGGTCTCCGCCGTGCGTGCGCGTTCCGCCTCGCGCTTGTCGTGCAGTTTCTTGCCCCGGGCCAGGGCCACTTCACACTTGATGCGCCCCTTCTTCAAGTAGACCTTGGTCGGAATCAGCGACAACCCCTTTTCGCGGATCTTGCCGAACAGCTTGTCGATCTCCTGCCGGTGCAGCAGGAGCTTGCGGTTGCGCACCGCCGGATGGTTCTCCCGATTTCCGTGAGAGTACTGGCTGATGTGCGCATTCACCAGCCAAGCCTCGTTATTCTCGACCGTCGCGTACGCTTCTTTCAGTTGGATCTTGCCCGCGCGGGCGGCCTTAACCTCCGTGCCGGTCAGCACCAAACCGGCCTCGAAGCGTTCCATGAGAAAATAATTGTGGCTCGCCTGGCGGTTGTCGCTGAGGATCTTGAAGTCGGCTTCTTTTCCAGGCAAGTTTTGCTCTCAACGCCGGGAAGCCCCCCAGCGTCATTCAGATTGAAGTAAAGTGGAGTTGCACTTCATCGTACCATATGCCGGTCTGCACACCTGGAATCCACAGAAACCGCTCTGTTTTTAGTGGTTTAGCTGTTCTACTCGCGCTGTCGGCGCTGGGCGCGTGGCTGGCGGTTCCGGCCACGGCCCGCACTCGCAAAGGCGACAAGTACTACACCCAAGGGAAGGATCACGAGCTACGCAAGGAGTGGGATCAAGCTTTGGAGCTCTACGAAAAGGCGCTGGCGGAGGATCCCGGCGATGTGCGCTACCAGATCAGCGTCGACGGAACCCGCTTCCAGGCGGCGCAATCCCACGTGGACAAAGGACGGAAGCTGCGCAAACAGGGCATGTTGAACGAAGCCCTGGTCGAGTTCCAGCACGCCTACCTGATCGATCCCTCTCTCGATATTATTCAGCAGGAGATCCAGACCACCCGGGAAATGATCGAGCGCGAGAAGGCCAAAGGCGACGTGAAGTCCGAGGACCGGGGCTTGACGCCGACGGAGCTCGCCAAGAAAGCGGCGCTGGAGAAGATGGCCTCGCTGCTCCCGATGCCGGAGTTGCGGCCGCTCAGCCAGCAGCCGATCAACCTCAAAATGATTAACCAGAGTCCCAGGATCCTGTTTGAAACCGTGGGCAACCTGGCCGGTATCAATATTCTGTTCGACCCGGAATATCCCAAAGATCATCCGCAGTCGATCGACCTGAGCGGAGCCACGCTCAATCAGGCGTTGGATTATTTGAGCCTCGTCACCAAGTCGTTCTGGAAGCCGCTGTCCGCGAATACGATCTTCGTCACGCAGGACACCACTACCAAGCGCCGCGACTACGAAGAGCAGGTCATGAAGGTCTTTTACCTGACCAATCCGACCACGCCGCAGGAATTGCAGGAAATCGTGACGGCGGTGCGCTCCGTGGCCGACATCCAGCGCCTGTTCGTATACAACGCGCAGAACGCCATCATCGCGCGCGGCGAAGCGGATAAGATCGCGCTGGCCGAGAAGATCATCCGCGACCTCGATAAGCCTAAGTCGGAAGTCATCGTGGACATCGTGGTGATGCAAACGAGCTCGACGATCAGCAAGAACCTGTCAGCCGCCATCACGCCCAACGGTTTGAACATCCCTATAAACTTTACACCGCGCTCGAGCATTGCCACTCCGTCCACCGGCACTACCACGGCTGGGACTACCACGACTGGCATAACGAGCCCCACCACCACCGGCACCACGGGGACTACCGGGACCACCGGGACCACAACCGGGACGACCACCTCGATTCCGGTCTCCAATCTCGGCGTGCTGTCCACTAGGGACTTCTCCACCGTATTGCCCTCCGGTATGTTGCAGGCAGTGTTGAGCGACAGTGGCACGCGAGTGTTGCAATCGCCCGAAATCCGTTCGGTGGACAACCAGAAGGCCACCATCAAAATCGGCGAAAAGGAGCCCATCGCGTCCGGCAGCTTTCAGCCGGGCATCGGAGGCGTTGGCATCAATCCGCTGGTCAACACGCAGTTCACGTTCATCGACGTCGGCGTCAACGTGGATCTCACGCCCAAGGTGCATGACAACGGTGAAGTATCCATGCATATAGAACTGGAAATCTCCAGCGTGGTGAATTATGTAAATCTGGGCGGGATTCAGCAGCCGGTCATCTCACAGGAAAAGGTGATTCACGATATTCGCATGAAGGATGGCGAGGTGAGCCTGCTGGCCGGGTTGAAGCAGGACCAGGACAGTACCACTGTCACCGGCATCCCGGGACTGTCCAGCATTCCGATTATCAAATGGTTGTTCAGCAGCAAGACCATCAACAAGTCGTCGAGCGATTTGCTGATCGCGCTGGTCCCGCACATCGTGCGGCGGCCGAATTTCACGCCCGAGGAACTGACCGGCGTGGCCGTCGGCAATGCCACCGTGGTCAAAATGAACTATGCGCCGCACGCAGACGGCGTCGCGGACGCCGCGCCGAAGGGCACGACCACGGCTCCTGGAGGCACGCTGCCGGCCGCGCCGGCAACTACGCCGCCCGCTACCGCTCCGCCCGCCACTGCGCCACCCGCAACCGCCCCGCCGGCTACCGCGCCGCCTGTCACTGCTCCACCTAGCACTGCACCACCGGCCACTGCGCCGCCGCAGGGCAGCGCCGCCGCGGTAAGCTTCGTGCCCAGCCAGGTGGAGGCCGTATTAGGCGGTGCGTTCAACGTGAACGTGGTCATCCAAAACGCTACGGACCTGTTTGCGGCGCCTATGCGGCTAAAGTTCGATCCCAAACTGCTGCGGCTCAACGACGTGGTGCAGGGTAACCTGCTGGCGAGCGACGGCCAGCAGGTAGCTTTCACCAAGAACATCCTGAACGACTCGGGCGAGGCCAATATCACTCTGAACCGCTTGCCGGGCAGCGGCGGCGTCACCGGAGCGGGCATGCTGGTGACGCTTTCGTTCACTGCCGCCAGCCGCGGGACGACCAGCATATCGGTGCCGGGCTTCACACCCACCAACTCGCAGGGCCAGCCCCTGGCGAATTCTTCGCCGCAGCTTACGGTGAACATCAGGTAACACCTATGCGACGCAGGAACCAAAGAGGATTGACTCTGGTAGAGCTGGTTGTGGCTTTCACGATCATGCTCATCCTGACCACCATGGCAGTGCCCCTGGCGCGCGCCCGCGTGCGGGTGGAACGCGAGCGGGAGTTGCGCCGGGCGGAGTACGAAATCCGCAAGGCCATCGATAAGTATAAGGATTACGCCGACGCTGGCTATCTCGGCCAGCAAAAGTTGGATTCCGACGGCTATCCGGACAAGCTTGAGACTCTGGTGGAGGGCGTGAAGCTGCAAGGGCAGGTGGACAAGAAGATCCGTTTTCTAAGACGAATCCCGAAGGACCCTTTCACTAACTCCACCGACTGGGGCATGCGCAGCACCAAGGACGACCCCACCTCCAACAGTTGGGGCGGGCAGAACGTGTTTGATATTTACACTAAGACCACGGAGAAGGCGCCGGATGGCAGCAATTATTCCGACTGGTAGACACATGCGCCGGCGCGAGTTCGGCTTCACCATGGTCGAGCTGATGATCGTCATGGCGATCATCGTGATCCTGATATCCATCGCCATTCCGCAGTATCAGAAGGCGATCATCCGCGCCAAGGAGAGCGTGCTCAAGAACAACCTGCTGACCCTGCGCACGGTGATCGACGAGTATACCTACGACAAGCAGAAGGCCCCCCAATCTCTGCAGGATCTGGTGGCCGCCGGCTACCTGCGCGAGATCCCCTTCGATCCTATGACCGGTTCGAATCAGACCTGGCATACCATCATGGAAGACGTGCTGCAGAGCGTGGATCAAACCGAGCCGGGCATCTTCGACGTGAAGAGCGGTTCGGACAAGATGGGGCTGGACGGCACGGCGTACGCGGATTGGTGAGGGCCGAGCCGCCCCGCTATGGAGCCGCGCCGTTACAAGAGCGGTTCCAGCCAGAAACTGACAGCGGCGGCTCGATACCTGTTAGAATAGTGTCATGGGCCCTAATAATATTAGATCCGTAAGTCTGATTTTCCTGTTCCTTCTGTTATCCGGAATCGCCGCTCCCCAAACACCAACCACCTGCGTGGTTTCCGCCGTACCCCCCATCGTGCACTCCGAGGGGTTGGCCGAGCGCTTGGGCGACATCGTTCTGCAATGCACCGGCAACCCGGGCGTTAGCGTGACCGCAAACTTGAGCATCATTCTTCCGGTTTCGATCACGAACCGCATTAACGCGGAATCGTTCGCTACCGGCGCCAATCTGACTATCAATACAGGTTCCGGACCGGTGCAGTCGGGCGTCTCCGGCCTGGTTACGAACCAGAGCATTGCATTCAGCGGCTTCAGCTTTACGTTCCCCGCCAGTGGCACGGCGACAGTGACGATCGACGACCTGCGCGCGGACGTGAACCAATTGGGGCTGCAACAACAAGCGCCCATACAGGCATTTCTCAGCGGTTCGCTGGCGCTGCACAGCAACCCGGTCACCGTGGCTGTCGCCCAACAGGGATTGCTGGCGACGAGCATGGACTCCGGCGTGACCTGCGTGGGATCGCCGGCGCCCGCCTCCAACAGCTTAACCAGCCTGTTTGCCGCTAAGACCAGCGAACAAACCACGCGTGTTACGGAAGGCTTTCCGCAGGCGTTCGCACCCAAGGACCCGACCAGCGACACCGGCACACGCATTCTGCTCAACTATACGAACTTCCCATCCACCGCGGCCGTTTACGCCCCGGATTTCGTAGCCGGCTCCACTGCCCTCGTGCCCACTGCGGGTGGCGATCTGGGCACGCCCGCCACCGTTGGCCAGTACACTCCAGGCAGCCAGACTCTGCTGCTGGTGCGCGTGCTGAACGCGGACGCGACCGGCAACGGCGGCACTCTGACCCCGCTTCCCGCCCCCAACAGTTCCGGCGTGCTGGTGCTCGACTCGGCCAATCCGGTGAGCTTGACCAGCGGCGCGGGCTACGCCGTCTATGAGGTTGCGGCCGCCGACCCGTTCGCCACCGAAAGCGCACAGATTCCGAACTTCTTCGTGATCCCTCCCAACACCGCTCCGGCGATGGCCAATGGGAGCCTCTCGCTGGCGCCCGTCTCGACGGTCACCAGCGCCACCGCCACCGACCCGATTCCGCGCTTCGAGGCCGTCCAGCCGCCATCTGACTGCTCCGCAAATAGCGACTGCAATGCCTCCTACTACCCGCAATTGCAAGTGAATACACAGCCGATGCAAGCCACAGCGGTGGCCGGAGGTAGAAGCGTGTTGGAAGGCTACCTCAGCATCAAGAATCTGCACGGCGGCGTCCTCGGTTGGGCGGCCAGCGTCACGTACACCAGCGGCACGGGCTGGTTGCAACTCTCTCAGTCCTTCGGAATCGTTAGCGGCTATGTCGAAGTGGCGGGCAACCCCAGCGCGCTGGCGCCGGGCACCTACCAGGCCACCATATCGGTCGACGCGGGGAATGCAGGCAGCCAGAGTATTCCGGTCACGCTGACTGTGACCGCTTCGGCGCAGCCATCGATCGTCATCTCGTCTATCGCCGACGCGGCCGATTTCCATCCCGGACCGGTGGCACCCGGCGAGTTGGCTTCGATCTTCGGCGGTAACTTTTCGGGACAGAATGTATCGGTGATGTTCGGTTCGGTTCCGGCGCACTTGCTCTACACCGGCGCCACGCAGATTAACCTGCAGGTGCCGCCGCAGCTAGCCGGCCAATCCTCGTCTCAAGTGCTGGTCACCGTGGATGGCTCGAGCAGCGCGCCCATGACCGTACAACTGGCGGCCATCGCGCCGGCTGTCTTCAACCCGGGCATACTCAATCAGGACAACACCCTCAACAGTCCCAGCCACCCGGCGCCTTTGGGCAGCGTGCTCCAGATCTTTGGGACCGGCATGCCGGATTCGGGGAGCGCCGTTTCTGTGAACATTCAGAATCGCACCAACCTGGTTCCCCTATATGCCGGCGCCGCGCCCGGACTGCTCGGCTTGCAGCAGGTGAACGTGGTCGTGCCGGCCGATCTGCCGGTGGCGACCTCCAATCTGACGGTCTGTGTGACAGGCGGGGGCAACCAACAGTATTGCAGCCAGCCCCAGTCGATCTATCTGAAGTAAGGAATTATGAGCCGCCGATGATCGCCGGCCAACGCAGATGAAAACCAAGAATTATCGGCGGTCACCGGCGTCTATCGGCTGTTTAATTCCTGCTCTCCTCCTATCGGGTTGCGGCTACATCGCTGAGCCGCTGCCTCCGCTGATGAACATTCCGGCGCGCGCGGAGGACCTGGCGGCCGTCCAGCGCGGGTCGCACATTATCGCCCACTTTACGGTGCCCGCACTGACCACCGAAGGCGTCCTCCGAAAGCAGGCCGCACGGCTGGATCTGCGCATCGGCCCGAAGCCGGCGGGAGCGTTCAATGCCGATGCGTGGGCCGCCGGCGCCAAACCCGTTTCAGGCGCGACCCTGGAGAACGACTTGGCCACCTATCTGATTCCGGCCGCAGACTGGACCGGAAAGGAAGTGGCGATTGCTGTCAAGATCTTGGGCGCGAACGGGCGCGACGCAGGCTGGTCGAACCCGGTGATCCTCACGGTCGTGCCCCCATTGGAACAGCCTCTCGATTTGCGCGCCGAAGCGGTTGCCCAGGGCGTACACCTCACATGGCAGGCCGCCGGCAACGCCTTCGTGATCTTGCGCCGCGGGCCGGATGAGAAGGACTTTGCCTTGCTCTCCCGCTCCGACAAGCCCGAATGGACCGACGCCACCGCGGAGTTCGGCAAGACATATCGCTATATTGTGCAGACAGTCGCCAAGGCCGGAGAAGGCGAAGCCCAAAGCGAGCTATCCGGCGAAAAGGAAATCACGCCGGTGGACATCTTTCCGGCGGCCGCACCCACTGGCTTGACCGCGGTGCCTTCCACGGCCAGCATCGAGCTGGTTTGGGAGCGCAACACGGAACCGAATATTTTGGGATATCGCGTCTATCGCGCCGTAGGCAACGGGCCCTTTGAACGGCTGGCCGGCACTCAAGAGTTACCCACCTACGGCGACCGCAAGGTCGAATCCGGCAAGGCCTATCGCTACGCCGTTTCCGCGGTCAAACGCAATGGATTCGAGAGCCCCATGTCGGCGCCGGTGGAAGCCAGTCCGCCGTAGTCGCGTAGCAGTCCCGGCAGCCTGCAGGACGATGCTCTCCGGACTGGCGACTTAATCGCCTCCACGGTGTGGACTGGGCATGGGCGATGAGCTGACCTGAAGCTACCTGTTCGACTTTGAGGCTCTGACGAGCTAGGAACTTGTTGAAAAATGTCTGGCAAGCGAAACCGCCTGCCCCACCTAGCCTGCAACTTGCTGATCTGCCGTGCGCAGGCGGTTCCGCCTGCGTTTGCAGACTGATCGAACGTCTTTCAACAAGCTCCTAGTCACCTTGGCGCCAAGGCCAGACGCATGTTTCTGCCATTTATTGTAGCTATCCAGATCGCAGTCATTGCGCATCGGGGCGAGCACCTCACGCATCCCGAAAACACCCTTCCCGCTTTCCAGGCAGCTATTGATGCCGGTGCGGATTTTTTCGAACTGGACGTGCGCACCACTGCCGACCGGCAACTCGTGCTGATGCACGATGGCAAGGTCGACCGCACTACGAACGGCACAGGGTCGGTGCGGGCGATGACCCTGGACCAGATTCGCGCCCTGGATGCCGGCGTCAAGTTCACTCCGGAATTCGCAGGCACGAAAGTCCCAACCTTCGAGGAGGCGCTGCATCTCGCCCGAGGCAAGATCGGCGTCTATGTGGACTGCAAAGAGGTCGCGCCCTCGGATCTGGTCGCGGCTATCGAGAAAGCGGGTATGCAAGATGCCGTGGTGATTTATGGAGGCGCGGAATTCCTGAAGAACGTACACGCCTTGCGCGCCTCTTTGAAGGTTATGCCGGAAGCCGGAAGCGTCGACAGGCTGGGCAAACTGCTCCTGGACCTGAAGCTCGAGGTGGTGGCCTTCGACGCCGGGGATTTCAAGGACGATGTCATCGCAGCGGCCAAGCAAGCCAAGCTAGCCATATATGTCGATCGCCTGGGGCTCGCGGACAAAGCGGCGGCATGGCAGGATGCCATCGATCGAGGCGCCGCTGGCATTCAGACCGACCACCCGGCTGAGCTTGTGCAATATCTGCGGTCGCGAAATCTGCACAAATAGCGGCGGCGGCGTGCAGGCTGAGGCAGCGGCATGCCGTTTTATACGGTTCTAGGTGGGTGGTGTCCTAAAGTCGCGTGACCACATGTTTTTAGGATTCTGCCTCGCTTTTGGCCGCTGGAACGTGCCGCATTTTGGAGACCGTCCGCGATGTGTTTAGAGGCATAAGATTTGATATGTTAAACGGCATGAAGAAAGGAGCAAAACGCATGTTTTCTCCAAGGATTCCGATCGAGGTGATTACGAAAGCACTCGCAGCGATGCTGTTGTTCGTCGGCATGGCCGCGGCACAGATTCCGGGGCTTTGTAATACGGGCCAAACCACTGCAACCTCCGCCGGCTGCACTGGCGTTCTGGTGACACCCAACCCTACGGGCGGAGGTCCTAACCGGGATGGCAACTGGGGACTAACCTATCGACCATTGGGCGCCGATCACAATGCGTGTCTGTTGCCTGCTGACGGATTTGTTTATGCCTGGGTAGACACGCCCATCTCCAGCTGGCTTCCGAACAGCGTCAGTACCGCGTCGCGGTGGATCACACGATATGATGGAGAAAGCAATGTGCCGGAAGGCTGGTATGCCTATAAAACTGCGTTTCACGTTCCGCGTGTGCTGCCCGGCGGCGCTGTACCCACGGGGGTGATCATCAACGGCCAGGTCGCTTCCGACAATGCGACCTTTACGATCTACCTGGAGAGTCCCGCGAATAGCGATACGTGCGCGCTTGTGTCCGGCCAGCATTTTCCAGTGAACACTTACAACGGGGCTACTTTCCAGGAGTGGTGGCCCTTCAGCTTCACCAACTCCCTTGCAATTACTCCGGGCGCAGACGCTTACGTGTATTTTGTCGTTGAAAATGAGCCCTGCCCAGCCGGTTGTGGCGGCCCTGGTGACGCTTCCGCTACCGGGCTCCGCGTCGAGTTCTTTGCTTCTTCGGCGTTCAACTGAAATTTGCGCACACTGGCGCTTCACGGCAGACACACAACAAATACCGCGATACCGGTGTCTATGCCAGTAAGTCGGCCAGTTTCCAAATCCGGGTTGGGGGTCTCGCTTCCATCGCAGGCGTAACACGCCAAAGTCTGGTGAATGCGGTAGACATTGTAGTGGGCGAACCACAAACAACGCGCAGCCCAATGGTTTTCCCACTTCTTTGAGAACCCGTTCGTCAAGCGGGCGGAATCGGTTCGCTCAAAACAATCAGGTGCGCCTGGGAGACCCTATTTCGGAGCGCCTCAAGGTCCGCCCGTTTCACGTTTGGCATGCCCGTACATAGCAGGCTGACGCCAGGACGGCTCCGGGGCTTCACGCGACTTTCGGACACACCCTCACGTGGCAACATCTCCTGGCCATGCGTAGAATATCAGTTGTGGCGAGGCGTTCCATGAATGTTCCCCTTACTGGCGAAGCCGTTCGGATCGTGAGTGAAGAAATCGCGGCGGGCGAATTTCAAAGCGCGGCGGAAGTGAAGGAAGCGCTGCTAGCCTTCGAGGGGCGAGATGAAAGGAAGGAACGCGAGAGAATTGACGCTCTCGTCGACGAAGCCGCCGGCTCCGAAGCTTCCGAGATGACGGCGGCGGCCTGGGGGGAGATCCGCCGCCACGCTTCCGCTATGGCGAAGCGAAAACCCGCGTGGACTTCCGCAATGGCGAAGGTTGTCGCGCGATCTCCGGCAAAAGCGCGATCTCATCGACCACACCTCTTGATGATCTAATAGCCTAATAATAGCCGATTGCACGGCGGGCAGCCAATTAGGCTCCTTGCCTAATGCCTGCTTGTCAGTTCGAAGTTATGGAATAAGGTTCGGGCCGGTAATGGCCCAGTTTACGTGGCGCCAACCCACGCGCGGATTCGTCGATTGCCTTCGCTGTTTGGATGCTGCCGAACAATCGTTTGCGGACCTGAGTTGCGATCACGCCCCGTGCGTCATGCCCAGCAGCGCATTAATCACAATCGCCGCCATGCCCACCGGGATCATGACTTTCCACCCGATGTTCATGAGTTGGTCGTAACGGAAGCGTGGGAAAGTGCCGCGGAACCAGATCATCAGATACACAATCACGGAGACTTTGAACAGAAACCAGAAGACCCCGATGGCGTCGGCGTTGAACGAGGGGAGCATGAAAATCGCGCCGATCAGAACCAGCAAAACCGCCGCGCCGACCAGTACCTTCTGTTGCAGCGGGTCCTTCAGCCTGCGCACCAGGATCAAGCTGCTCAGGCCGGAGCCGATGAAGACCAGGAACGGCACCACGTAGTCGAGCGCCGCGAGCCAGGATACGCTGGGAAACGGCCGCAGCCATCCGCCCCAGAATAGCGTCACGGCCACTGAGGAGATCACGAAGATATTGGCGTACTCCGCCAGGAAGTAGAGCGCCCAGCGGAAACCGCTGTACTCGGTGTGAAAGCCGGCCACCAGTTCGGACTCGGCTTCGGGCAGATCGAACGGCGCGCGATTGGTCTCCGCCGTGGCCGCGATGATGTAGACCACGAAAGGCACGATCATGAAGCCATAGTTGTCAAAGACGAACCAAACGCCGCGCGCCTGCTGCGCTCGAATGATACCCTGCATGCTGAGCGTACCGGCCACCATCACGCCGGAAAGCAGCGCAAAAGACAGCGCTACTTCGTAACTTACAAGCTGCGCCGCGCTGCGCAGCGCGCCCAGCAGCGGATAGTGACTGTTAGATGCCCAGCCACCCAAAATGATTCCCAGAATACCGACGGCGGACATAGCCGAAATCACCAGCAGCCCCACATTGACGTCCGCGACGTACAGATACTTGCTAAAGGGGATTACTGCGAATGCAGTCAGGCCGGTGAATGTCGAAATCACGGGAGCGAGCCAGAAAATGGACTGGTCCGCATCGGTAGGAATGATGTCTTCCTTAATCAGCAGCTTCAAGGCATCCGCGATGGGCTGCAACAAACCGTGCGGTCCCACCCGCATGGGACCCAGCCGCACCTGAAAATCCGCCAGCACCTTGCGCTCGATCAGCACGATGTACCCGGCCACCAGCGGGAACGCCGCGATGATCACCAGAGTCACTATGATCGGTGTGAATAAAGGATGGTGGATGATCGCGTCCATATGTCCCTAACGCAACAGCGAAGTCTGCGCCAGCCGCAGGAAAGGCTCCGGATAGATGCCGATCGCCAGAGTAAGAATGCCGCTCACGCCCAGCGCCACGCGCAATCCGAAGCTGGTGGAAAGCGGCGCCTTCTCGGTGAGGTCCCGTACGAAGATCGCACGCACGATACGGAAGTAATAGTAGATCGCCACCGCCACATACAGCGTGGCGATGACCGCCAGCACGTAATGCTTGGTTTCTACCAGCGAAAGGAAGATGTAATACTTTCCGAGGAAGCCGGCAGTCGGTGGGATGCCGGCTAGCGACAGAAGGAAAACCAGCATCAACAGCGCGTAGCCGGGGCTCTTCTGCATCAGGCCCGCCATATCGTCCAGGTCCTCGCCGATAATCCCTTTGCGGCGCAAGGCTATCACCACCAGGAACGCACCGAGATTCATGAACGTGTAGACCATGACATACACAGCGATGCCTTTGATGCCGGTGGCATTGCCCGCGATCAAGCCCAGCAGCATGTAGCCCGCGTGCGAGATGGAACTGTAAGCCAGCAGCCGCTTGATGTTGTTCTGATTGATGGCGGCCAGGTTGCCGACCGTCATGGTGGCAACGGCGACGAAGCTCAGGATCGGCTCCCAGGCATCGCGCACGGAAGCCAGCGGACCCAGGAAGATGCGCACCAGAAAGGCGATCGATGCCGCTTTCGAGGCCACCGAAAGATAGGCTGTGACGGTAGTGGGCGCGCCTTCGTAGGCGTCCGGCGCCCACATGTGAAACGGCACGGCGGAGATCTTGAAGAGTAACCCGACCGACGTGGTGGCCAACGCCAGCAGGACCATCGGATCCATGGGCGGGCGCGCCGCGATGGCGGCTGCGATTCTGTCCAGCTTGGTCGATCCGGAGATGCCGTACATCACCGAGAAGCCGTAGGCCAGAAAGCCGCTGGAAAATGCGCCGAGCAGCAGATACTTCATCGCGGCTTCGTTGGAGCGCTTTTCGGTCCGCAGAAAGCCCACCATCACATAGAAACAAAGCGCCATCAATTCCAGGCCGATGAAGAGAGTGACTAAGTCAGTTCCGGCGGCCAGGAAGAACATGCCGCATTGGGCGAACATAAGCAGCCCATAGTATTCGCCGTGGTGCTCGCCTTCAATCTCCAGATACTTGTACGAAACAATCGCGACGATGACCGTAGCGGCAACGAAGATCCAGTTGAAGAAGATGGCGAAACCATCCATGGTGAGCGCGCCTTGAAAGGCCACCAACTGGTTGATGCCGTTCTCCATCAGGTTCGCCTGCTGCTTCCACAAGCCGTATCCGGTGAATCCTTCCCCGAGAATGACGAAGAACAGCAGGTACTTGCGCTGCCGCGGATCGGGAAACACCAGAAAGTCGAAGAGCAGGATGGCGCACCCGAACAAAGCCAGCATGATGGCTGGAACCAGAACAAAATGGTCGGTGCTCGTATAGAACTGACTCATTGCCCACTAACCCCCGGCCCCCGGCCCCTGACCCCTGGCCCCGGCGGCGTAGAGTGCCGCGTAGCGGCCTGTGCGCCGTAATATCCCGGCCGCACGCGCTCCACAATCTGCTGCACAGGCTTCTCCAGCAACTCGAAATAAGGCTTGGGATAAACGCCGATCCAAATCGCCCAGGCGATCAGCGGCAGGAAGATCGCCATCTCACGCACGCTGAGATCGGGCAAAAGCAAGTTCTTCCCGTTAGTGACCTGGCCGAGCATAGTCCGCTGATAGAGCCACAGCAAATACGCCGCGCCAAAAACCACGCCGGTCACCGCGAACGCCGCCCACACATGGCTGGCCTCAAACGCGCCTTGCAGTATGGTGAACTCGCCCACGAATCCGTTCAGCAGGGGCAGGCCCGCGGAGCTCAGCATGGCAATCGCGAAAACCACCGCGTACTTCGGCATCACATGCGCCAGGCCGCCATATTCCGAGATCTCGCGCGTGTGCCGCCGTTCGTAAATCACGCCGATAATCAAGAAGAGCATGCCGGTCGAGATGCCGTGATTGATCTGCTGGATCACACTTCCGGCCAGGCCATTCGGATTCAGCGCGAAAATTCCCAGCGTGCAGAAGCCCAGGTGACTCACCGAAGAATAGGCCACCAACTTCTTCCAATCCCGCTGCATCAGGCTGACTAGCGCGCCATAGATGATACCGATGATCGAAAGCACGGCCAGCACCTGCACGATAGTCTGGTCAACGGACGCTTTCGGCAGCAGCGGCAGCGAGAAGCGTATGAATCCGTAAGTCCCCATCTTCAGCAGTACGCTGGCCAGAATGACCGACCCGGCAGTGGGCGCCTCCACGTGCGCGTCGGGCAGCCAGGTGTGGAACGGGAACATCGGCACCTTGATCGCGAAGCCCAGGAAGAAGGCCCAAAAGACCCACTGCTGTAAACCGAGCGGCAGGTTCAGCTTCATCAACTCGGCGATCTCGAAGGTATGGGTGCCAAACTGCGCGGCGTACTGGAAGTAAAGCGTCAGGATGCCCAGCAGCATCAGCACCGAGCCGGCCAGCGTGTAAAGGAAGAACTTGATGGCCGCATACAATTTTCTCGGCCCGCCCCACACGCCGATGATGAAATACATGGGCACCAGCACCAGCTCCCAGAACACATAGAACAGGAAAAAATCCAGCGCCATGAACACGCCCAGCATGCCCGTTTGCAGCAGCAGAAACATGCAGTAGTATTCTTTGAGCCGGTCCTGGACGGCGTTCCACGACGAAAGAATGGCGATGAAGCCGATCACCGTGGTCAGCATGATCAGCAGCAGGCTGATGCCGTCGATACCGATAAGATATTGCGCGCCGAGGCTGGGGATCCAGTTGGCGCGCTCGACGAATTGAAAGCCGGATACGCCTTTATCGAAGCGCGAAACCAGCGGCAGCGAAATCAGGAATCCTGCGAAAGCCACCAGGTTCGCCCATACCTTGATCGCGCCCTTCTGGCTTGACGGAATGAACAGCAGCACTACCAGGCCGGCCAGCGGCGTGAACAGCACCAGACTTAGCAAGTGGTCGTTCATCATTTACCCGCCAGGTAATATCCGAAAAAGACGAGCACACCCACTACCACGAACAGCGCGTAGGCCTGCACGCGTCCGGTCTGCAGGATGCACACCGGGTACGAGAGCAGCTTCACCGAGAAGGAGCCGAAGCGCACCGCGCCATCCACGATCCAGGTGTCCCACCACATCGTGACGCGCGAGGAGAAGCGCGTCAGCCAGCCCGCGCCATTCACCGCGCCATCCACTACGTTGCGATCGAACGCCGCGCAGGCGCGGCCGCCGCCCTTGCCCAAGCCGTTCACAAACAGGAAATCGTAGATCTCGTCCACGTAACATTTGTTATAGAGCAGGCTGTGCAAAGGCTTCAGCGACTTTTCGAGCGTATCCGGAACATGCGGCTTGTGGTGATAGAAGTAGCGCGCCACTACGATCCCGATGATGGCTACCGCCACTGAGATCCCCATCAGGATCCATTCGGTCGAGGCGTCATGCGCGCCCTCTTTCGCCGCCTCGATGGCCGCCGAGGCGAACGCCGGCTCCAGCCAGTGCTCGAACCCATGGAATCGCCCCAATAGTCCCCACGCGTGCGGAACGCCCAGCCAACCGGCAAACACACCGCCCGTTGCCAGCAGCACAAGGGGAACCGTCATGGTGGCGGGCGACTCGTGTATGTGCGCGGCCACTTCCGGCGCCACGCGTGATTTGCCGTAGAAAGTCATGTTCATCAAGCGCCACATGTAGAAGGCCGTCAGGCCGGCGGTCGCCAGCCCCACCACCCAGAGCATCTTCGACCCGGAAGGCGAACTGTACGCTTGCCACAGGATCTCGTCCTTGGAGAAGAAGCCCGCGAAGCCCGGGATGCCGGCGATCGCCACCGAGCCCACCCACATAGTCCAATGCGTGATCGGGATCTTGTCCTTTAGGCCACCCATGCGGCGCATGTCTTGCTCGCCGCCCATCGCGTGGATCACCGAGCCGGAGCACAAGAAGAGTAGGGCTTTGAAGAACGCGTGCGTGAACAAATGAAAGATGGCAACCCAATACGCGCCCACCCCCAGCGCCAGAAACATGTAGCCGAGCTGGCTCACGGTGGAATACGCCAGCACGCGTTTGATGTCGTTCTGCACCAACGCGATGCTGGCCGCAAAAATTGCCGTGAACGCGCCTACCGCCGCCACAATTCCTAGAGTCTGCGGCGTCAACTGGAACAGCGCCGAGGACCGCGCCACCATATAAACGCCCGCGGTCACCATGGTCGCGGCATGGATCAGGGCGGATACCGGTGTGGGACCTTCCATGGCATCCGGAAGCCAGGTGTACAACGGAATCTGCGCGGACTTGCCGGTCGCGCCGATGAAGAACAGAATCGCGATGGCGCTCAGCACGCCGAAGCCGCCGGTCTCCGCGTGAAATTGCCCGCTGCGCAGCGCATGGTTCACGTCCACAAAACGCACCGTCCCCAGCAGGCTGAACATCAGCAGCATGCCGAGAATGAATCCGGCGTCGCCCACCCGGTTCATGATGAATGCTTTCTTGCCTGCGTCGGCGGCCGACTTCTTATGAAAGTAGAACCCGATCAGCAGGTAACTGCACAACCCCACTCCTTCCCAGCCCACAAACAGCAGCGTGTAGTTATTGGCCAGCACCAGCATCAGCATGAAAAAGATGAACAGATTGAGGTAGCCGAAGAAGCGGTAGTAGCCGTTATCGTGCGCCATGTAGCCGACGGAATAGACATGGATAAGAAAGCCTATGCCGGTCACCACCAGGATCATCACCGCGCTCAGCGGGTCGAGCAGAAAGCCCCAATCGGCGCTAAACGTGGCCAGGCGGCCATCCATCATATGGAACGGCAGGCCGGCCAGCCACGTGAACTGGATGATCTGGTGCGACCGTTCCGCCGTCTGCGATAACTGCATGACCGCGCCGGCCGAGAGCAGGAACGAGATTAGCACCGTGCCGGGGCATAGCAGGCTGACCAAAAACTTCAGCGGCGAGCTGTGATGATGATCGTGCGCGTGGCGGTCGTCATGCGAATGGGAGTGGGTATGGCCGTTATGATGGTGCTCGTCGGGCACAGCCTCAACTCCGGGCGCCACCGCCACGGAAGATGGCGGCTGCGGGTCGAGCATCTTCCCGAACAGCAGCATGAGCACCGCGCCGCCCAGCGGGATCAGGGGAATGAGCCAGATGAGGTCGAGAAAATTCAAGCGCCCACCTCTGCCTCGCAGGCATGTGGGGCAGGCGCTTTCGCCTGCCAACCGGCATTATTCCCGGTGAAGTTCGCCCCCGCACGCGCAAGCGTGCGCCACGATGTCACCATTTCAGTAAATCCACCTCATCGGCGAGCACCGTCTCTTTATTCCGGAATAGCGCAATTAGGATGCCCAGCCCCACCGCAGCCTCCGCCACCGCGTCGGTGATCACGAATATCGCAAACACCTGCCCGTTCAGATTATGCAGTGCCTGCGAGAACGCCACCAGGTTGATATTCACCGCGTTCAGGATCAGCTCGATGGACATCAGAATAATGACGATGTTCCGCCGCGTCAGCACGCCCACGGTCCCGATCAACAGGAGAGCGGCGCTCAAGGCGATGTAGTGCGCTGTGGTAATCGGGTACACGTTCAGATCCTCTTCTTGGCCATCACCACCGAGCCCACCACCGCGACCAGCAACAGGATCGAGGCGATCTCGAACGGCAGCAGATATTCGCTGAACAGTACATCGGCCAGCATTTCGGTATTGCCTGGACCCAGGAGCGTGGTAACGCCGGGCGTGGCGATCCGGAACGCGCCGGCGCCCTTCGAGAAAAAGTAAAACACCTGCGCGCCCACCAGCGCCACGCAGACGAGCGCGATCAACCACTGCCCGTTGAACTGTTTCTGCAGGGCCGCCTGGTCCAGATTCACCAGCATAATCACGAACAGGAACAGCACCATGATCCCGCCGATGTACAGCACGATTTGCACGGCAAACAGGAATTCCGCCTGCTGCAACAGGTACAGCCCGGCCACGCCCATCAGCGAAACGATCAGGAACATGGCGCTGTGCACGGCGTTGCGGCGGGTGATGGTCAGGACCCCGCCGGCCAGCACCATGGCGGCAAAGATGTAAAAGAAGATGGCCTGGGTCAGCATCGGTATTGAGTCGGCCGGGGGCCCTCTTCGAGCATCTGGCGATCCCAGATGGCGCCTTCGCGGGTGTAAGCGGCCAGCTCGAAGTCCTGCGTAAGCTCCAGCGCATCCACCGGGCAGGCGTCTTCGCATAGCCCGCAGAACATGCAGCGGGAAGTATCGTAGGTGAAAGTGGTCAGCTCCTTGCGCTTAGTCTGCTCGTTGCGCTGGCTGGTGACCACGATCAGCGCCTCTGGACAAGCCAGCGCGCACAGATTGCAGGAAATGCAAAGCGTCTCGCCATTATCCGGATTGATGTTGAGCCGCGGCGCACCGCGATAGCGCTCCCCCACCTTGGGGCGCTCCGCCGGATACTGCTCCGTGTAAATGCGCTTGGGATCCTGGTTGCGAAAAGTCACCCAGAGGCCTTGGAAAAGATCTACGAGAAAGATGGTTCTGAAAAATTTCGAAATCATTTCCTGCCCTCGATGCCGACGCGGCGACACGGCGACGCGGCGACGCGGCGAACGAGTCTCCCCGATCCCGGCGCATTCACGAGACTCAGCCTACCAAGACACCGCACCACAGAACACCTGGCTCGCCGTGTCGCCGCGTCGCCGTGTCGCCGTGTCGAACTCATCTGTCCACCTCGCCGAGCACAATATCCAGCGTACCAATAATGGCCACTACGTCCGCCACCAATCCTCCCCGCACCATGCGGTCCAGAGCCTGCAAATTTACGAACGAGGGCGGCCGCACCCGCAGGCGGTACGGCTGCGTCGAATTGTCGCTCACGATGAAGTAGCCCAGCTCGCCCTTGGGCGCTTCGATCGCTACATAAACTTCACCCACCGGCGGCTTCACCACCTTGGGAACCTTGCCCATAATCGGACCGCTGGGGATGCGGTCCACAGCCTGCCGGATGATGCGCGTCGCCTGCCGCATCTCTTCCATGCGCACCGTGTACCGGTCGTAAGTATCGCCGTTCTCGGCGGTGGGAATCTCGAACTCGTACTGCTCGTAGCCCGAATAGGGTTGCGCCTTGCGTAGGTCCCACTTCACGCCGGCCGCGCGCAGCACCGGCCCGGTCACGCCGTATTCCTTGCATTCATCGGCCGACAGAACTCCCACGCCCTTCAGCCGGCCCACCCAGATGCGGTTGTTGGTCAGCAGCCGCTCGTATTCATCCACCTTGGGGATGAACCAGTCGCAGAACTTCTTGACCTCTTCCTCGAATCCGTCGTACGTCTCGTATTGCAGCCCGCCGATGCGAAATGCATGCGTGGTCAGCCGCGCGCCGCAATAATTCTCGAAAATCTTGAGCACCTCCTCGCGCTCGCGCAGGCAATAGAACACCGGCGTAATCGCGCCGATATCCAGCGCATGCGTGCCCAGCCACAGCAGGTGGCTGGCGATGCGGTTCAGCTCGGTCAGGACCACGCGCACCGCCTGCGCACGCGGCGGGGCTTCGATGTTCAGCAGCTTTTCCACCGCCAGGCAATAACCCAACCCGTTGGAGACCGCGGCCACATAATCCATGCGGTCCACGTAAGGCGCGAACTGCTGGTACGTGCGGTTTTCGCCGATCTTCTCCACGCCGCGATGCAGATAGCCGATGACGCACTCGGTGCCCATCACCTTTTCGCCATCCAGCTTCAGGATCACGCGCAGCACGCCGTGCGTGGACGGGTGCTGCGGCCCCATGTTGATCACTAATTCGGTAGCGTCTAGAAACGTGGCATCCGGCATAGAAAATTACTGGCCGCTTTCGATTCCCAGGTTCTCCTTTACCCAACTGTCGTCCTGCTGCAAGATCGAAACCTCTTTGCGCAGCGGATAGCCTACCCACTCTTCCGGCAGCAGGATGCGGCGCATATCGGGGTGGCCTTCGAACTCGATGCCGAACATGTCGAACACCTCCCGCTCCAGCCAGTTGGCCGCCAAGTGCACCGTGACGGCGGTGGCCGGCCGATAGCCATCCGCGATCATGGTCTTCACACGCATGCGCTCGTTGCGCGCAAAGCTATAAATAATGTAGACCAGGTCGAAGCGTTCCGGCCGCTTGGGGTAATCCACGGCGGTGATGTCCACCAGGTAATCGAAATCCAGCTCCAGCTTCAAAGCCTCCAGAATGGCGATTGCGGCATCCGGCTTGGCCACCAGGAAATTCTGTCCGAGGTACGTGGAGAACTCCGTAATGTCCGCGCCAAATCGCTCCTTGAGGAGTTGCGTGATATCGCTTTCCCAGGGCGCGGTGACCATGACCGCGGGAGGTTTCGGAGGCGCGGCATGCGCAGCGGCCGCAGGCTTGGGAGCAGCAGGTTTGGCCGCCGGCGCCGCGGGCTTTTCGGTCGGGCTGCCGGCCTCGCCCCCGGAAGGAGGAGGCGCCGCCGAGCCCTCGGGCTTTTGCTCGTCAGCCATCTGATTTCGTAGCGAAGATCACTACACATATCATTTGCTCCTAGGGAGTGTCAAACGCGACTCGGCGCTGCGGGCGTGGGTGCGTGGCCGCAAGCCCGGACCTACGCGAAGTGTCGGCGGTCACCGAAACATCGCCGCACACTGGATCGTGCACACGCGCGAATTGGCCCCCCACCCCTCAGGCTTGCCATCGCCATTCAGATCCGCCACCCACGACCTCGTCGGGACGCCCACGGAAGAATTAACTGGCGGTAGAAAGCTCGTGCTTCTGCTTCTCTTGACATCCCCCGCGGCGACGGAGTCGCGTACTTCGCGGTCGCAGGTACTTTGCCGCTATAGACCCTAGATCGCCCGGCTCGCCACAAGCCCACTTCAAGCGACCGCGACGCCGCAAAGAAAGGCTTCCGGGTACGATGCCGAATGTAAAGCGGCGTTCGCGCCAGACGCAAAACGTGGAAGGAGATCTTGCGCTGCTCACCAGCACCCAATCCTATTGCTGCTCAGGTCGAAAAGAGGAGGGAACCGAGCACGAATCCGCCGCCAGCGGGGCATGTTTTCTAGGCAAAAAACGACGAAACGAACCCAACTCTAACCGCTAACTGCTTTATCTGTCACAACAATTCAGAAAACAGCCACCCCGATCAAACCCAAATCTAATCCCCCTTGGCGTTGCGGGCGATCACGCTCGCCAGCCCGGTGGCGCCTCACACCAGAAAGTAACCGATCGGACCCAATTCGATCTGCTAACTCATTTATTTTCAGCAAATACCATGAAGGTAGCCAGCCGAAGCCAAGTTGATCCGTTTGGCGTCATCGTGCGTGGCGTGAGACTTCAAGTGATAGCTCTGCATGCAAGCAAATGAAAGCTTTGCATGCAAGAGTGAATCTTTTGCCGGTTAGGCTAGCGCGTGCCCAGCCATCCATCCCCCATCCTAATCAGCGGGTTTTCACCCATGTTCGCGCACCCATATCGCTCAGACCTCTAGTTTTATACCCACGCCCGCCCACCGCGGAGATTTTCAACATACTGATAATAAAGCCGGAGAACTTTGTCTGGAATTTGGGCACTCTCATGCTAAGTATTTAGGCTCGGTTTGTTCAGCTATGACGCCTGCGACGGCGGGTTGCCTTCCCGCCGGGGAGTGCGGGGCGTGGTTTTTGAGCACGCTCGATTGGAGAAAACAATGCGGATGTCCTTTTCGTCGTTCAAGGTTTTACGCATCATCCCAGTTTTGCTGTTACTGGCTGGATCCCTCACGTTGGCTGGCTCAGCCAAAAAGCCCTATTCCATTCACGACAAAGCCTACTATGCGGATCAGGCCATAGTCGATTTTGTGCGCCCCGGCTTGGTGATTACTATCAACTCGGCCAGCATCAGCAATGCCGGCGTCATCAGCGTGACGTACACCCTGACGGATCCCACGGGGCTGCCTTTGGATGCGGCCGGCGTGACTACTCCGGGCGCCATCTCGCTGGCATACGTCGCCGCCTATATCCCCAAAGGCCAGGAACAATATACGGCCTACACAACTGCGTCGGCGACCGGCACAGTGCTGGGCACCGTTACCCGGCCGGATTTCGAAGTTTTCACCGCGCCGGCCACGCAGATAGGCCCAGGCCAATACACATATACTTTCGTCGCCAAGGCCCCCGCGGGGTTTGACCCCACCGCGACCACTACCGTGGCGGTCGATGGCAACCGCGATCTTACCTCCTTCAACCTCGGCACGAGCTACGCCGGCACCACCTTCAACTTCGTCCCCAATGGAGCGCCGGTTACCGTCACTCGCGATGTCATCCGCACCCAGAGTTGCAACACCTGCCACTACCTGTTGGCATTCCACGGCGGTTATGCCAGCGGCATGCCGATGTGCGTCATGTGTCACCAGCCGCAAAACGTCGATCCGAGTACAGGCAATTCGCTGGACGCCAAGGTGTTTTTCCACAGCCTCCATATGGGATCGCAGTTGCCCAGCGTCCTTGGCACATCGACCACGCCCGGTGTGCCGTATCAGATTATCGGCTACATGAACTCCGTCAATGACTTTTCCACGGTTATCGACCCCGCCGATCCCCGCCGTTGCGAAGTCTGCCACAGCCAGACCACCGGCGCCGTGCAGGCCAAGCTCTTCATGACGGAACCCACCCGCGCAGCGTGCGGCGCCTGCCACAACGACATCAATTTCGCCACCGGCTTTTCTAATGGTCCGGAGGTCAACCACCCCGGCGGACCCCAGGCGGACGACACCGAGTGCGCCAACTGCCATATCCCGCAGGGCGAGTCGCCCTTCGATGCCTCCATTCTGGGCGCGCACGTGGTACCCACCGACACCCCGGCCACCTATCCCCCGAACCCGGACACGCTTATAGCCGGCATCAACCTCGCCATTACCGGCGTGACCAATACCTCCGCCGGACAGAATCCTACCGTCGCCTTCACCCTGCAGGACAACAGTGGCAACAACATCCCCTTATCGCAGACTTCCACCCTGCAATTCACCATCGCCGGCCCCACCACCGACTACGGGCTGCCAACCACTTTCGGAACCCAAACCACTCCGGGCTACGTGACGGAGAGCGCCTCGAAAGCGACCTGTAGTTCCAGCGGCGCTTGCTCGTACACCTTTGCCAACGCCATCCCGGCGACCGCCACCGGAACGTACACCATCGGCGGCGAGGCGCGCATGACTGTGACGGTGTTGGCTGGCACCACCCTATCGCAGAGCGTCACGGAAACCGCTTCGAATCCCGTGATGAACTTCTCTGTGGATGGCTCCGCGATCGCGCCGCGCCGCACGGTGGTCGAGCTCGCCAACTGCAATGCCTGCCACGTCGCGCTTTCGCTGCACGGCGGCTTGCGCAACAATACCCAGTACTGCGTGCTGTGCCATAATCCGTCGGACACGGATTTTAGCCAGCGCCCCAACTCCGTGGTCGCATCCGACCGGACGCTGCCGTTCCAAGGCATCAACTTCAGTTTGTTGGTTCACCGGCTCCATGACGGCGTCAATGCCGCGATCAACCCATTGGGGCCTCCCGAGTACCCCTACATCGTCGTGGGCTACATGGGGAGCCACAACGACTTCTCCGGTACCCTCTTCCCGAGCATGAGCCCGTCTGGAGACGCCACCTATATGCAAAACTGCCAGGTGTGCCACACTCAGGTCAATGGTGTGACCACTGAGCAGATCCTCCCGATCGGCCTGAACGTGGTTCAAGATCCCGAGGGTTGGATTCAAGGGGCGACCGGACAACCCGTGCAGCCCACTTCGGCGGCTTGCAGTGGATGCCATGTCTCGAAAGCGGAGGCCGCTCACTTCCTGGCTAATACCGATGCGCTGGGCGAGAGTTGCAGTGTCTGCCATGCAGCGGGCGCGCAGTTCGCGGTGGACGCCATGCACACTCAGTAACACTGGACCTGGATAAGGTAATCTGTAATCTGATTGCATATGTCGTGGCCGCCACTGCTCCTGCACAAGCGCCGCCTCCGGGCGGCGCGTCTTCCTCTGATCGGAGCAGTGGCGGCCCTTCTCCTTGGCTGGCCGGCGGGGGCCCAGACTCCCGCTCCCGCTGCGCCGGCGCCGTCCGCCCCTGCCTACGTTGGCTCTGAAGCCTGCGGCGCCTGTCACGAAGACATCTA